>Ga0164313_10004687_pt1 | contig 12124 bp, 14 predicted proteins | sample GuaBasSedimGuay4_FD_113735 | JGI IMG/M metagenome (GOLD analysis project Ga0164313, IMG submission 113735) | Subseafloor sediment microbial communities from Guaymas Basin, Gulf of California, Mexico - Guay4, Core 4569-4, 0-3 cm | ecosystem: Environmental > Aquatic > Marine > Hydrothermal vents... | reverse complement strand
TCAAAAGTGTTTTTAAAGTTTACAGAAGTTATTGTGTTTTCGGTCAGACTATTATTGATAAAGTTGCAATTTCTTCCGGACTCAGAAATAAATTTACTTACGAATTTGACGGAGTGGATATTTTAAAGAATCTTTTAAAAAATAAGAACGGAGGTATTCTTATTAGTGCTCATGTAGGTAATTTTGAAATAGCTGAATATTTTTTTAATGAGATCGATGATTTGGCACAAATTAATTTGGTCACAACGGACAATGAGGATCAAGCAATTAAAGAATATATGGATACTGTTTCTTCAAAGTCAAAATTAAAAGTTATTTTAGTTAAAGAGGACCTGTCTCATATTTTTGAGATTAATAATGCTTTGAGTAACAATGAATTAATTTGTTTTACCGGAGACAGGTATTTTGAAGGGAGTAAAATTCTTTCAGAAGAATTATTAGGGAAGGAAGCCAAGTTCCCGGCAGGAACCTTTCTGCTAGGATCTAGATTGAAAGTACCGGTTGTTTTTGTTTATGTAATGAAAGAAACTTCAAAACACTACCATCTTTATACGCGTGAGGCAAAGTTTAAAGCTAGAAATGCACAGGATTTGCTTAAAAGTTATACAGAAAGTATCGCCTGGATTTTAAAAAAATATCCTTACCAATGGTTTAACTATTTTGATTTTTGGGCTGAACAAAAATAAATTTATTTTGAAAAATGTACTCGTTATTTATTACACGCAATCCGGTCAACTGTTGGAGATCACTAAAAATGTTACCCGGAACCTAAATGATTCAGAAGAAGTGGATTTAACTTTTTATGAGATAAAGTTAAAGAATGATTTCCCTTTTCCATGGGATCGAAAATATTTTTATAATATTTTTCCGGAGACCTTTCTTCAAATTCCAAACGTATTAGTAGATCTGGATAATCCCATCTTAAAAAAGAAATACGACCTCATAATATTATCATATCAGGTATGGTATCTAACACCGTCAATTCCAACTAATTCCTTTTTAAAAGCGGAGATGGCGAAACAATTATTCCAAAATACGCCGGTGATTACCGTGATCGGATCAAGAAATATGTGGATCATGGCACATGAAAAAGTTAAAAAGCTTTTGGTAAATAATAAGGCGAAATTAGTGGGTAATATTGCTTTGGTAGATAGACATATCAACCATATAAGTGTGATCACAATAATACAGTGGATGTTTACGGGGGTTAAAAAAAGGTTTTTAGGAATCTTTCCAAAACCTGGCGTTTCTGATAAGGATATTGATGAATCAGTAAAATTTAGCCCAATAATCCTAAAGAATTTGATGGATGGTAATTACAAAGATCTTCAAAAGGAACTTCTGGAAATAGGTGCCGTAAAAATAAAACCCTTCCTTATTGTAATGGATAAACGTGCTAATTTTTTATTTGGGTTATGGTCAAACTTTATTTTTTCCAAAGGAGCAGCCAATAGTAAAGAAAGAAGACCTTGGATCAAAATGTTCAATATATACTTAATAATTGCTATTTGGATTATAGCCCCAATAGTTTTTTTGTTATTTTTGCTAACTTTCATACCTCGAATGGGCAAGATGGGAAGAGACAAAAGGTATTATTCGTCCGTTGAATTAAAGTAGCTATTTCAAAATGAACAATGTATATATAACCAGAGTTTCAAGATTTTTACCTAATCAACCTGTGGGTAATGACGAAATGGAATCGAAATTGGGTATTATCAACGGGCAGGAATCAAAAGCGAGAAGAATTGTTCTAAGAAATAATGAAATAAAGACCAGGTATTATGCCATTGATGAACATGGAGATTTGACACATAATAATGCAGAGTTGGCCAAAGAAGCAGTCGAATTACTTTGTGATGATGATTTTAAATGTGATCAAATTGAATTACTTTCATGCGGGACAACTAGTCCAGATCAAATTTTACCATCACATGCTGCCATGGTTCATGGATTGTTGAAAAACGGTAATATGGAAATAAATTCGTCAACCGGCGCCTGTTGTTCAAGTATGAGTGCTTTGAAGTATGGCTATTTGGCGGTTAAGGCAGAACAAGTGTCTAATGCAGTTTGTACGGGTTCTGAAAGATTCTCTTCCTGGTTGAAGTCCGATATTTTTGAGCATGAAATATCCCATCTTATTAGTTTGGAGGAAAGACCTATTTTAGCTTTCAATAAAGAGTTTTTGAGATGGATGCTTTCTGATGGTGCCGGAGCCTTCTTGTTAGAAAATGAACCTAAAGGGAATAATCCATTGAAAATTGAGTGGATGGAAGGATTTTCTTATGCCTTTGAATTAGAGGCTTGTATGTATGCGGGAGGTGATAAATTGGAAAATGGGGAAATAAAACCCTGGAGCGAATATCCTTCAGATGCATGGGCGGATAAATCTCTTTTCGCCATTAAACAAGATGTAAAGTTATTAAGTGAAAATATACTAATTAAAGGAGTTGACAGTTTAAAAAGAGCAATTCAGAAACACGGTGTAGCACCGGAAGAGATAAGCTATTATTTGCCTCATGTTTCTTCTTATTATTTTAAAGAAAGATTGTATGAGGAAATGGTTAATCAAGATGTTATAATTCCTTGGGATAATTGGTTTATGAATTTGGATAAAGTAGGGAATATTGGTGCAGCGTCAATTTATATTATGCTCGAAGAATTGATGAACTCTGGTAAATTAAAGAAAGGAGATAAAATATTACTCTCTGTTCCGGAAAGTGCTCGTTTTTTATACCATTACGCTCTTTTAACTGTATGTTAAAATAAATAAATTTGCAAGCTGTTACAAACATTAAAAACTTAATTCCTCAGAAAGACCCGTTTATTATGGTCGATACGCTTAGATCATATTCTAAAAGTGCAGCGATATCTTCCTTAACGATTCAAAAGGACAATATTTTTTTTGAAAATTCTACGCTTAATGAAGCTGGATTAGTTGAAAATATGGCACAGACTGTAGCATTACATACGGGTTACGAGTATTTTTTGAAAGGGATGGATGCTCCAACGGGATATATTGGAGCGATAAAGAACGTTGAAATTTTAAAACTGCCATTGCTCAATGAAACAATTTCTACTGAGGTACGAATTATTCAGGAGTTCATGGGTGTTACTTTGGTGGAAATTACAGTATTCAGTGAACGAAACGAGAAGATTGCATCTTGCCAGATGAAAACGGTTATTTCTAACTAATGGATAGATTAAAAGAAGTAGATATCTCTAATTTTTTGCCCCAAAGAGCCCCATTTTTGTTGGTGGATAAAGTTTTGGTATTAGAACAGGATCAGGTTATTACTTCTTTTGAAATTAAAGAAGATTGTATTTTCGTGTCGGATAGTATTTTTATTGAGGTGGGATTGATAGAGAATGCTGCGCAAACTTGTTCTGCAATTCTAGGAAGTACTTATTTCGATTCGAATGATTTGGAGGGTAAAAACAACAAGGTGATCGGATTTATTAGCGCCATAAAAAAAGTAATCGTTTCACATTGCCCTCAAGTTGGGGATCTAATTGTATCAAAGGCGGTTCTACAATCCAGATATGACGCCGATGAGTATAAAATTTCTACGATTAAATGTACTACGCATAGGGGTGAAAAAGAATTATTATCTTGTGAAATAAATTTATTTATTAAGGAATTAAAGTAAGGATCCATGAAAAAAAGTGAGGTGCCGCAGGACAAGAGTAACTTTAAGGATCTATACTATGCTGTTGATGACGAAGGTAATTATGTAACAGCAACAAGTTCGGGATGGGATCCAAAAAAGATAGCCTTAGATAATGCCATGCGAGATATTGGTGAGAGAACTGAAAAGGCAAGGATCAGAGTAGTTGAAGGAAAAACAAGCCCCATTGAATATTTTATGGAAATGCATAAGATGGATCCCAATATTTTATCAAGTTATGTTGGGATTTGGAAATGGCGCGTGAAGCGTCATTTTAAACCATCGATCTTCAGAAAGTTATCCTTAATAACTTTAAAAAAATACGCCGATGTTTTTGATGTCAGTATTGATCAATTAAAATCTATTACAAAATAAATGGAGCTTAGTTTTACACATCACCAGGCAGCACACTGCGAAAATGGAGTGGTTTCTAATTTAATGAAACACAATGGATTTGAAGTTAGCGAACCCATGGTTTTCGGCATAGGTGGCGGACTGATCTTTCTCTATATACCATTTTTAATGGTTAATCATGCTCCCTCATTTACCTACAGGATAATGCCTGGACATATATTTAAAAACTTTGCTAAACGAGTTGGGATTAAAATAAAAAGAGAAAAGTTCAAGAACCCCAAACAAGCACAAGTTCGATTAGATGAAAATTTGCAAAATAATAATCCGGTCGGGCTTCAGGTTGGTGTTTTTAATTTGATCTATTTCCCTGATGAATTCAGATTCCATTTTAATGCACATAATCTTGTGGTCTATGGAAAGGAGGGCGGTAATTATTTGATAAGTGATCCTGTTATGGAGTCGGTTACGTCTTTAACGGAAAAGGAATTAGAAAAAGTACGTTTTGCAAAAGGAGTTTTTGCCCCGAAAGGCCATATCTATTATCCAACTGGTTTTCCCGAAGAATTGAAATTGGAAACCGCAATTGTTAAAGGTATAAAACAGGTATGTAATCAAATGCTGGGAGTTTTGCCCGTTCTAGGCGTAAGGGGAATACGATATACCGCAAATCTTATCCGTAAATGGCCTGAGAAAAAGGGCATTAAAAAAGCCAATCATTATCTGGGGCAAATTGTAAGAATGCAGGAAGAAATTGGCACCGGGGGAGGTGGGTTCAGATATATCTATGCAGCTTTTTTGCAGGAATCTAGCAAGGTTTTGAACAATGAGAAATTAGCAGAATTATCCAAAGAAATGACTGTGATCGGTGATATGTGGAGAGATTTTGCGTTGGACGCTTCTCGAATCTATAAAAATAGAAGCTCAAAAGATGATGTATATAATGATGTTGCAGATCAGTTGTTGATCATTGCAGACAAAGAAGAAAAAATCTTTAAGAAATTGAAAAAGGCAATCGCTTAAATGAATGAGGCAATAATTCATATCCGTCAACTGGCCAAGCAGTACAAAGATTCCGATTTTTATGCTGTTCTTCCCATGGATTTAACCATTCGTAATTCTGAAATATTTGGACTATTGGGACCCAACGGAGCAGGGAAGACTACGTTAATTTCATTAATTTGCGGTTTGTTAAAACCAACTTCTGGTTCTATTGAAATAGACGGACTGAATTATCAACAAAATAAAAGAGAAATTCAATATCTGATTGGGGTGGTCCCTCAGGAATATGCCTTATATCCTACGCTCACAGCTTTTGAAAATTTAATGTATTTTGGAGCAATGTTTGGATTGAAGGGAAAACATTTGAAGAACAAAATTCAAAGATCATTACAAGACCTGGGTCTTTTAAAGTTTGCCGATAAAAAAGTGAAAACATTTTCCGGTGGAATGAAACGAAGACTGAATTTGCTTGCTGGAATATTACATGATCCGAGGATCTTATTTTTGGATGAACCAACGGTTGGTGTAGATGTACAGTCTAAGAATGTTATCATTGAACATCTCAGGGAATTGAATGCTAAAGGAACAACTATTATTTATACATCACATCACATGGTGGAGGCTCAATATTTTTGTAATCGGGTAGCGATCATTGATAGTGGGGAAATTATAGCAAAAGGCACACCAAAGGAGTTGATAGCAACTACAGAGAATGCCAGTAGGTTAGAAGATGTGTACTTAAGTTTAACAGGTGGAGATTTACGGGATTATGTATAAATTATGGATAGCAATAGTTAAGGAGTATTTACTTTTAAGAAGGGATGTTGGAGGTCTTGTAATACTCTTTATAATGCCTTTAGTTCTGGTTATTACGGTTACATTAATCCAAAACAGTTCCTTTGTTAAAGATGATAATGTTAAAGTTCCGATCATTCTAATTGATTTGGATGACGATGAATTATCATCATCAATAATCTCCAGCTTAAAGGAGGCCAATACTTTTGAAATTTTCGAAGATATTAACGGTCAACAGATCGATGAGGAGCAGGCCAATAAGTTGGTTTTAAAAGGGAAATACAAAATGGCTATCATAATTCCCAAAGGATTAACGGCTAATTTAAATGCTAAAGTTTCACAAAATGTAAATAAAATATTGAATGAGTTTGGAATTGAAAATGAAGAAGAGGAACTGGGAAAAGAAGCTGTAACTCAAGAAATTAAATTGTATTTTGACCCTGCTGCACATTTATCATTTAAAAATGAGGTAAAAAACTCCATTGACAAAATGGTTACAAAAATAGAATCAAAGGCAATCTATAATACGTTTCAAAATGAACTTGAAATTGATGGAGAACTATTTGATAATTCAAAAATATTTACATTTAGGGAAGTAAACCCACATCATGCTGATCTTGAAATTAAACCTAACTCAGTGCAACACAATGTACCTGCATGGACATTATTTGCCATTTTTTTTATAGTCATTCCTTTGTCTATAAATATTGTTAAAGAAAAGAATCAGGGAACTTATGTTCGACTGAGAACAAATCCTGTTTCATATGCTACTGTGTTAAGCAGTAAGGTTCTCGTATATCTGTCAATATGTGTTTTGCAATTTATATTGATCCTAATGGTAGGTTTGTATTTTTTCCCATATTTGGATTTACCTAAATTTGTAATTAACGGCAGTTATTTCTTGCTTTTTTTGGTTGCGATTTTTTCAAGTTTGGCAGCAATTGGAATTGGGATATTGTTGGGAACCCTTTCTACTACTCAAGAGCAGTCTGCTCCATTGGGGGCAACCTTAGTAGTACTTTTAGCCGCTGTTGGAGGAATTTGGATTCCTGTATTCATGATGCCAAAGTTCATGCAAATATTTGCGGTGATCTCTCCAATGAATTGGGGATTGAACGGTTTTTATGATGTAATTATCAGAAGCGGGAGTGTAGCAGATGTGCTTCCGGAAATTAGTTTATTAGGACTGTTCTTTATGAGCATGCTGATGATTTCTATTTTTTATGACAAAGCTAAAAATGCCATTTAATTATGAATATCAAAGAAAGTACTTCAATCCGTGTAAGATTCAATGAAACAGATCCCTTGGGAATTGTGTGGCACGGTAATTATATCTCTTACTTTGAAGAGGGAAGAGAGGATTTTGGAAGGAAGCATGGATTGTCTTATTTGGATGTTCAAAGAAACGGATATGTAACTCCTATCGTTGAGTCGTCTAGTAAGCACTTATTGCCTTTGAAATATGGCGACGTTGCCCTTGTAGAAACTACTTTTGTAGATTCTGTGTCGGCAAAAATAATATTCAACTACAAGATTCTTAATCCGGATGGTGAAGTAGCATGTATTGGAAAAACCGTTCAGGTTTTTGTAGATAATAATGGAACACTCGCTTTGAATTTTCCACCTTTTTTTGAAGCTTGGAAGAGAAGAAACGGACTGTTAAAGGAAAAAATATGAGGCAGGTTTATATAACACATCACAATATAATATCTTCTCTGGGATTTGATAGTGAGACTAATTTCAAGAATCTGTTATCAAATAGATCAGGCATTGCTGAAATTAAAAGCAATGACGGAAAACTTTATTACAGTTCAATTGTGGATAAAGAAAAGCTAGATATTGAATTTTCAAAAATTGGAGATACAGATGAATACACAATCTTAGAAAAAATGATGATCCTTTCTATTGCAAAGATACTTGTGTTGTCGAAAATTCAGATCTCTGATAAAACAGGTTTGATCATTGCAACTACAAAAGGGAATGTGGATGTCTTATCTCCGGGATCAAAATTCCATAAGGATAAGAAAAGAGCCTACTTATATGCTTTAGGAGAACAAGTTCGGGATTTCTTTAAATTTAAGAATGAGGCAATAGTACTGTCAAATGCCTGTGTTTCAGGGGTGCTAGCTATCTCAGTTGCAGATAGATTGATCAAGTCTAAGATGTATGATGATGTAATTATTGTAAGCGGTGATCTTGTAAATGATTTCATTTTATCAGGATTCTCGTCATTTCAAGCCTTAAGCGATGAGCCATGCAAACCCTTTTCGATAAATAGAACGGGAATCAATATCGGTGAAGCGGTAGCAAGTGCTCTGATAAGTTCTTCTATTTCTGAGACATCTGGAAGTAATATTCAAATAATTGGTAGTGGAACATCAAATGATGCTAATCATATTTCGGGTCCCTCAAGAACGGGAGAAGGATTATATTTAAGCGTAAAGTCGGCTTTAAAAGAAGCCCAAATTACGGAGAATGAGATTGATTATATTTCGGCACATGGAACAGCAACCCCTTTTAATGATGAAATGGAATCTATAGCTTTTGGCAGATTAAAAATGTTGGATATTCCTTTGAATAGTTTAAAGGGATATTACGGTCATACCTTAGGGGCTTCCGGTATGCTCGAATCGATAATTGGCATGGAATCTTTACAACAGAACACATTAATAGCATCTCTGGGATTTGATGAATTAGGAGTTTCTGAACCCTTAAATATAATTAGAGATAACGTACATAAGGAATTAAAAATATTTTTAAAAACAGCTTCGGGTTTTGGAGGTTGCAATTCTGCTGTAATTTTTAAAAAAGAAAGTTTGAATTAATAACCATAGAACTATTTAAATATGACGGATAAAACAATAAAAGCGATAGATGCAATGCAAGAAGCACAGAAAATTGCTTTTGCTCCATTTCTATTTCAGGCTACAGTTTCGTTGAGAAAACTAGGGATATTAGATCTCATTTTTGAAAGAAGAATGATGGGAGGTGTCAACCTGGAGGAAATTTCAAAAGAACTGTCGATCAGTGCATATGGTATAAGTGTCCTGTTGGAAATAGCGGAGAGTGCAGATATTGTTATAAAAAATTCTCAAAACAAATATGAACTTACGAAAATTGGATATTTTCTTAATTATAATGAAACCACCGAGGTGAATATTAACTTTACTAACGATGTATGTTATAAGGGATTATATCATCTGAATGATTCTATAAAAAGCGGAAAACCGGAGGGGTTAAAAGAGTTAGGCGATTGGAAAACTATATATGAAGGATTGTCACAATTAACTCCTGAAGTGCAAAAATCATGGTTTGATTTTGACCATCATTATTCTGATTACGCCTTCACTGAGGCATTAAAGATCGTTTTTAAAAACAGTCCTAAAATACTGTTCGATATCGGTGGGAATACCGGTAAGTTTGCAACAAGTTGTTGCAATTTTGATCAGGAAGTTATAGTAAAGATCATTGATTTACCGGGGCAATTGAATAAAGCACTGCTCAACGCTAAAAATAACGGACTTGAAGAAAGAATTTTAGGAGTTGAAATGAATTGGTTGTCTGAAGATCCGCAAATTCCTGAAGGAGCAGACGCAATATGGATGAGTCAATTTTTAGATTGTTTTTCAAAGAAAGAAATTCTAAAAATATTATCCACTTGTGTTGCATCTATGAATTATGAAACAGAATTGTTCATCATGGAAACTTTTACGGATCGACAGAAGTTTAAAAATGCCAAGTTTAGTCTTCATGCAACCTCTTTGTATTTTACGGTTTTGGCCAATGGGAATAGTAAAATGTACGTTGCTGATGAAATAATAGAATTAGTGGAAGAATCTGGACTTTTTATCCAGAAAGAAGTGGAAATTGGCGAGTATCACACCATCTTAGTATGTAAAAAGAAATAATTTTTGAGTAAAAATCTATACATACAGAGCTATTGTAAAATTAGTAATAACAAGGTTACTCTAAATGGTAAGATCATTTTTAGTAACGATGCTTCTCATTTGAAAGTGTTTTTGAAGCTGATCTATAAAAAGTTGGAAATAAAATATTCAAAATTTTTTAAAATGGATAATTTATGTAAACTTGCATTTTTATCCGCCGAAATTGTACTAAATGATTCAGATATTCTTAAGGAAGAAAGAAATGTAGCATTGGTGTTTTCTAATAACGCATCAAGTTTAGATACAGACAGAAAACATCAGGAAGCTATTAATGATAAGGATAATTATTACCCAAGTCCAGCGGTATTTGTTTATACTTTACCAAATATTACTATGGGTGAGATAAGTATTAAAAATGAATTACGAAGTGAGAATGCATTTTTTGTTTTTGAAAATTATAATGCCGGTTTTCATCAAAACTATGAAAGTAGTTTGATCCATAGTGAGAAATCAAAAGCCCTTCTCGGAGGGTGGATTAATGTGGATGGAGAAGACTATGACGCTTTTTTATATTTAGTTTCGGTAAAAGGGGAAATTGAGCATACAGAAAAAAATTTAATTAATTTATATAAAGATTGAAATGGAAGAATTAAAATTGGAATTGAAAGAAAAAATTATAGAAAATCTAAATTTAGAGGATATTGAAATTTCTGATATTGGAGATGACGATTCCTTATTTGGAGATGGTTTGGGATTAGATTCTATTGATGTATTGGAGCTGATCGTCATGCTGGATAAAGATTACGGAATTAAACTATCAGACCCTAAGCAGGGAAAGATTATTTTCGATTCGGTTGAGACAATGGCAAAATATATTGCTGAACATCGAACAAAATAAATATGAAGAGGGGAGTCGCTATTACTGGAATGGGAATTATTTCTTCCATAGGAAACACTGTTGAGGAGAATTATGAATCATTGATTCAGAAGAAACCGGGAATTTCCAGAATAGAGAACATTGATACGATCCATAAAGACCATATTAAAGTTGGTGAAGTTAAAACGACCAATAGTGAATTGATTAATATTCTGGAATTACCCCTGGCAAATAATTATTCAAGAACTGCAATGTTGTCGGAAATAGCGGCCAAACAAGCAGTTAGAAATGCAAATATCAAAAATATTAATGATTGTAGAACAGGTTTCATCTCTGCTACCAGTGTTGGCGGGATGGATAAGACAGAAAAATATAATTTCACCGGTTTTGATAAAGCTGAAAACAGAAAATATATTGAGAGTCGCGCCTGTTCCGATTCTACTACAAAAGTAGCCAATACATTAGGGATTACTGATTTTGTTACTACTATAAGTACTGCCTGTTCTTCTTCTGCTAACGCGATAATGTTAGGAGCGCGGATGATAAAATCAGGAAAATTAGACAGGGCAATTGTTGGTGGCGCTGACTGCTTATCTAAATTCACAATAAATGGATTCAATGCATTGATGATATTATCAGATACAGATTGTAGACCATTTGATGAAGATAGAAATGGATTAAATTTAGGAGAAGCAGCCGCTTACCTGGTTTTAGAATCAGAACAAATTGTTAGAAGAGAGAATAAAAAGGTTATCGCATATGTTTCCGGCTATGCAAATGCAAATGATGCTTTTCACCAAACAGCCTCCTCGGATAATGGGGAAGGAGCTACCTTGGCGATGAAAAAAGCATTGGAAGTAGCAAATTTAAGCCCGAATGCAATTGATTATGTCAATGCACACGGAACGGCCACGCCTAATAATGATAGTTCAGAAAGCAAGGCATTACAAAGGGTCTTTGGGGAATCTATACCGGAGATGAGTTCAACCAAGGCTTATACCGGACATACTTTGGCAGCAGCAGCAGCTATTGAAGCGGTTTTTTCGGTTTTGGCTTTACAATACAATAAGATCTTCCCAAATTTAAATTTTGAGACACCGATCACTGGATCTAATATTATTCCGGTGATGGATGTCATAGAGAAAGATCTAAATCATGTTTTATCAAATTCGTTTGGGTTCGGAGGTAATTGTTCAACGTTGATATTTTCAAAATCTTAGTGCATGAAACGATGTTATATTAATGGAATCGGAAACGTATCCGTACAAAATTCTTCGGATAATGCAAATTTCTTTGACGGATTTACTGAAGAGAAAACCAATGTAATACTTGTTCATAAACCAAATTATAAGGAATATATAAAACCAAATTTGATCCGAAGAATGGCAACCGGGGTTAGAATGGGTGTGGTGGCATCTGCTATAGCTTTGCGAGAGGCGGGAGTAGAAAATCCCGAAGCAATTATAACGGGTACCGGTATGGGCTGTTTGATCGATTCAAAAAATTTCTTGAAAAAGATGGTGGATAATAATGAACAATTTTTAACG
>Ga0164313_10004686_pt1 | contig 12126 bp, 11 predicted proteins | sample GuaBasSedimGuay4_FD_113735 | JGI IMG/M metagenome (GOLD analysis project Ga0164313, IMG submission 113735) | Subseafloor sediment microbial communities from Guaymas Basin, Gulf of California, Mexico - Guay4, Core 4569-4, 0-3 cm | ecosystem: Environmental > Aquatic > Marine > Hydrothermal vents... | reverse complement strand
TATGAAAATTTTAGATAGATATATTTTAACTTCTTACCTAAAAACATTTTTTAGCGTATTTATAATCTTGATATTTATATTTATGCTTCAGAGTGTATGGCTCTATATTTCTGAATTAGCTGGTAGAGGTTTAGATCTTATTATTGTTTTAAAATTCCTCTGGTATGTTACTCCTAGGCTTATCCCACTGGTTTTACCCTTAACAATTTTGGTTACTTCATTAATGGTTTTCGGAAGCTTTGCTGAAAATTATGAATTTGCCGCTATGAAGTCTACCGGGATTTCCCTTCAAAGAGCGATGAGAAGCTTAACTATTTTTATTCTACTGCTAAGTGTTTTTATGTTTTTCTTTGCTAATAATGTAATTCCTTATTCAGAATATAAATGGCTTAATCTAAGAAGAAATATTCAACAATTTAAACCTTCAATGGTTATTGCTGAAGGGCAATTTAATCAGGTTGGAGATAATTTTAATATTAAGGTTGATGAGAAAAGCGGAGATAACAACCAATTTTTAAAAACTGTTGTAATTCATAAAAAGGATCCAAAAAGAATAAGCGGAAACCATACTGTTATCATTGCAGATAAAGGAGAATTAACAAGTGAGGAAGGTAGTAATACCCTTTCATTAGTGCTGCTAGATGGAAATTATTATAGTGATGTCCTCACTAGAAACCCCCAAAAGAAAAAAAGGGAACAATTTGTTAGAAGTTATTTTGAGGAATATATAATCAATATAGATCTTACCGAACTGAACAGTAAGGATATCCAAAAAGAAAATAAGCTCAGTAATCATAATATGTATAATGTAAAAGAATTAAGAGCGGAAATAGACTCTCAATCACAGCGTTTTACCAATTCTATAGAAGCATTTTCTAATAATATGTATTATCGTAGTGGAATAAAGAAATTTCATCAAAAGAAAACCGATAAAAAAAAGATACAGATACATGATGATACTATAACATTTAATGCAAGTGATACGATCCTTAATATTTTCAGTCCAAAACACCAGGCAAGTATAGCTAAGATGGCATTTAATAATATTAAAAGCACCCTTCAAACAGTTGAATCTAAAAAAAAGGAATATAATAAGAAAACAAAGCGATTAAATAAATACGAGATCGCTTTACATGAAAAATATGCACTTGCTGTAGCCTGTATTATTTTGTTTTTTGTGGGCGCTCCTTTAGGTGCCATTATTAGAAAGGGTGGTATGGGAATGCCAATGGTAATTGCTATTGTATTGTTTTTAACCTACCATTTTATTGGAATATTTGCTAAAAATAGTGCCGAAGATGGAACACTTCATCCATTAATAGCCTCTTGGCTAAGCACTATAATTATGCTGCCACTGGGGGCTTGGCTTACCTATCGAGCAACTACCGATCAAGGACTATTTGATATGGGAGCCTTTATACAAAGGATAACAAACCTTTTTAAAAAGAAAGAAATAGAATCTGTAAAAGATAATTAGATTCATCTGACTCATTTCAATATATTTGCCTAAAATTCAATTTATATGTTATCAACCGATAAGGGAACATCCATTAAACTCAATACGATAGAAGAGGCCATTACCGATATTAAGAATGGTAAGATCATTATCGTAGTGGATGATGAAGATAGAGAAAATGAAGGTGATTTTATCGCTGCTGCTGAAATGGTTAGCCCTGAGATGATCAACTTTATGGCTACACATGGGCGGGGTCTTATTTGTGCACCATTGACTGAAGATCGCTGTGAAGAGCTCGACCTCAATATGATGGTAAAGAACAATACCGTTTTGCACCATACACAGTTTACGGTTTCGGTAGATCTTATTGGAAACGGTTGCACTACCGGAATTTCGGTTCATGATCGTGCTAAAACTATCGAAGCTCTTGTCAATACCGAAACTAAAACTCACGATCTGGGTCGACCTGGACATATATTTCCTCTTCGGGCAAAAGAAGGTGGGGTATTACGAAGAACCGGGCATACAGAAGCTGCTATAGATTTAGCTCGACTTGCTGGATTACAACCCGCAGGTATTTTGGTTGAAATATTGAATGAAGATGGTACTATGGCAAGATTACCACAATTGGTAAAGGTTGCTGAAAAGTTTGACCTGAAACTTATCTCTATAGAAGACCTAGTTGCCTACCGAATGGAACACGATTCCTTAATTAGCAAAAAGGAAGATTTTGTAATTAATACCAAGTATGGTAGTTACAGACTTAGAGCCTACCAACAAACTACAAATGATCAAATTCACATTGCACTTTCAAAGGGACATTGGAAAGAAAATGAGCCTGTACTGGTTCGAGTGAATTCAACGCTCGTAAACAATGACATATTAGGAACACTTACCAATAATATTGATAAGAAACTGGACGATATGTTCAAAGTTTTTAATAAAGAAGGGAAGGGAGCTATTGTATTTATAAATCAACAATGTCAATCACTTAATTTACTATCCAGATTAAATTCATTAAAAGAATGTCAAACAGATACTAAAGTTGTAAAAGCACCAAGAATCGAAATGGATACAAAAGATTTTGGTATTGGAGCTCAAATTCTACACGATCTGGGAATTCATAAAATTAGATTGGTATCCAATAGAGAAAAAAAGCAACGAAGAGTTGGTATGATTGGGTATGGATTGGAGATTGTGGAGCATGTTGGGTATTAATGGGTGAATGCGTGAATGCTTTAATGAGAGAATGAATGAGTGAATGAGTGAATGAGTGAATGAGTGAATGAGTGTAAAGAAAAGAGCTTTTTAATCAAATTATCATTCGTTATTAGTTATTGAAAATAAATTCCAAAAGTATAGTCTTTGCGAGGGAAGAATGACCGAAGCAATCTGTTTAAATTTATCTTAAGCTCAAGAGATTACTTCGTCGCTAAGGCTCCTCGTAAAGACAGTTCAAATTTTACAACACAGAAACAATCGCATTTTTAATCTTTTCAGCACGGTCCTGAACCTCTTCTTCAGACCAGCCAATTTTAATTAAGGAAGAGATCGCCCGACTCATAATAGCATCACTTTTTGAAAAATCGGTATCGTTCAATTTCTTAAGCTGATTTTGAACAGCATCACTTAGGCGACCCAACGATTTTAAGTTTCGTAAATGCTCCCAACCATTAATATAATGCCAGTTATTGGTATACCAGTAAAAATTGGCATCTACCGCTGCTTCAGAAAGAGCTGTAACTGCTTTTTTGGTCAATTCTTCAGTAGGTAAAAAGAAACTCAAAAAAGAATAATTCTCTTCCCCTCCTTCAGGAACAGTTCTAAAAGTTACTCCTTCAATGGTTTCCAGCACACTTCTTATTATGGAATAATTTCTTTTCTGAATGGCTAAAATTGCATCTAATTTTTCTAATTGAGCAATTCCTACTGCTGCATGAAGTTCAGAAATTCGAAAGTTATAACCCATATTTGGATGCGTTTCTGCACCCCTATCATTTCCAATATGATCGTGTCCATGATCCTGATATTGATCTGCATTCACATAATAATTCTTATTATTGCTAATCACTGCTCCGCCTTCACCACAAGTTATGGTCTTTACAAAATCAAATGAAAAACAACCAAGGTCTCCAATACTTCCCAAGGGTTTTCCTTGATAGGTTCCACCAAGTGCCTGACAAGCATCTTCCAATAAAAGTAAGTTATGGGAATTGCAAATGGACTGAAGCGCATTTAGATCAGCCATCGATCCACACATATGAACAGGCATCACACATTTGGTTTTTGAAGTGATGGCAGCTTCCACCGCTTTTGGGTCTAAAGTTAAGGTATCATCTATATCTACTAAAACAGGTATCGCTCCTAACATTAAGATCGATTCAAAACTCGCTACAAAAGTAAACACGGGTATAATTACTTCATCCCCTGCTCCTATTCCTACTGAAGCCAATGCTATGGTAAGCGCAGATGTGCCGCTGGATACCAATTGACAATGGTTAGAATGCATCCGTTTTGCAAAGGCTAATTCAAATTCTTTTGCTTTCCAATGATCATTTCGCATTCCGTCGAAACCGTAGCGCATAAGAATTCCACTTTCTAATACATCATTTACTTGTTTGCGTTCTTCGTCGCCAAATACTTCAAATCCGGGCATAGTTTTATTATTGGTTATTATTTATTGTTATTGTTTATTCTCTCTTTCGCCAAGGTTTCTTTCCTTTTTTGAACAAATGCTACAATGCTATAAGAACAAATGCTACAATGCTTTAATGCGTTAATGCTTGAATAAATTCTAATAAGCCCTATTCTATCATTCTCACATTCTCTCCTTCATTCATTCTATCATTAAAATGCTACAATGCTATAATGCGGTAATGCTTGAATGGCTTCTAATAAGCCTCATTCTTTCATTATTTCATTCTCACATTCATTCATTCTCCCATTTCTCATTAATGCTACAATGCTATAATGCGTTAATGCTTGAATTACTCCTAATAAGCCTCATTCTTTCATTCTCTCATTCTCACATTCTCTCATTAATGCAACAATGCTATAATGCGTTAATGCTTGAATTACTCCTAATAAGCCTCATTCTTTCATTCTCTCATTCTCACATTCATTCCTTCTCCCATTGTATCACTACCTCATCCACACCTCGTCTCACTTTCGCAAGACCAGCAAACATATCATCCTCTGCACGATGACCTACAGCGAGGACTAATACTGAGCGAAGTCCCATTTCTGTAATTCCCAGAAATTCATCATACTGTTTAGGAACAAAACCTTCAATAGGACAGGAATCAATTTTCTCGACAGCACAAACAGTTAGCAAATTACCCATAATCAAATAAGCTTGTTTTGCTGCCCATAATTCGATCTCTTCGGGAGTTTTTTTAGAATAAGCATCGATTAAATATTCTTCAAATGAAGCGAGAATATCCCTAGGAGTATTTCTGGTTTTTTCAACTAGATCAAAATAGTTTTTTATAAACTTTGTATCTACTGTAGTCTCTGTACATAAAACCAAAATATGAGAAGCATTCCCAATTTGAGGCTGGTTATAAGACATTGGCACTAATTGCTTGATTGTTTCAGTATCACTCACCACTAACAACTTAACAGGCTGTAATCCGTAGGAGGTTGCAGTAAGGTTGAAGGCTTCTTTTAAAATGTTTAGCTTTTCCTCTGAAAGCTTTTTGTTTTCATCGAACTTTTTTGTGGCGTAACGCCATTTTAAATGTTCAATTATATCTGTAGTCATATTTATTTTTTTGAATCACAAATTTAGGGATTTTATTTACTTAGTACGGAGCAATTAGAATTAAACAAAAATCCCGCAGCGTTTGTTGCGGGATTTTTGTTTGTAAAAAAAGGACTACAAAGATAATGAATTCTAAACAAACCATTCTATGACTTAAATCATATTATCTGTAACAAATGTTACAGAACTTTGTACTCAAATAAATAAGAAGTTAAACTATAAAATTAATATATATATCTAAAATTTATTATTATGAAATCAATTAAATTATTCTTAGCATTATTTGTAATTGCTACATTATTAGTAAACTGCACCCATGATGATGCACCTGTTTATGAAGCTTGTGATGATCCTGTTGATCCAGGAGTAGGAACAAGCTTGGACACTTTATTAGTTAAAAAATTCACAACCGCTCCTAATTTTGATGGGGACGTTGATGCTGTTTGGAGTGAAGCTAGACCTCTTATAAACAGAGCAACAGTAACCCCAGCAGGAGACAGAATCATCACTTTAAATGGTTCTAGTAATTTTGATACTACATTAGAACCTACAGACTTAATGGATCCTTATACAGGAGAAAGCTATAGCTATTCATTAAGAGGTGGTCATGATGGTCAATACCTATATCTTCTATTTGAATGGGAAGATGATTCAGATAGTCAAGACAGACAATCTTGGTTCTTCAATTCTGAATCCAGCAAATGGCAACAAGAAAATAAATATGCCAATCATAAAAATGATAAGTTTTATGAAGATAAGTTTGGCTTTATGTTCCCTATTGGAAATCCAGAAGGATTTGCAGGAGGTACTTGTACCGTTACTTGTCATGGAGACCTAGCCTTAACAGGTGTTGATGAAGATGATGCTGGACATAAAGTTACTAGACACTATATGAAAAATGCAGGTGAATTAACCGATTTCTGGCACTGGAAACGTGACAGACATGCATTGGCTTTAGCTTGTGATGATGGTTATGTTCAATATGAAGAAGACGAAGGTTTTGCTACAGCAAACGGAAGAAAAAATGATGAAGGAGTTTCACCATATTCTACTGGTATGAAATTTACAGATGAAATTACAGGCTTAAGTGGACCAAAATATGTTATTCCAGGTAGAGATAATTACTATTGGATTACACAAGCAGAAGTTGATGGAGGAACTGCAAGACCCGTTACTGCTGTTGCAGTTGATGGTACATTAACTTATGACGGAGGAGAAATTAATCCTAATGGAAACCCAGATTACTCACAAGGTTTTGGAAGCAAAAGAATGCCTAGTATAATTATTAATCCAGGTGGACAAGGAAACGACCAGAGATCTGAAGTACAAGTTAGAGCTAAACATATTGGTTCTGGATGGCAACTAGAGATTAGAAGAAAATTAAACACTGGTGACCCTACAGATGTTGTATTTGGTTTTGGTGATGAAATCCCATTTGGATTAGCAATATTTAACAATGCTGCAATTGCACATGGTCAAACAAACTTCTTAACAATGAGAATTGAAGAATAATCTAATCTAAATAAAAGTGCAGGTTTTTATAATCTGCACTTATAAAAAAAGATTATAAGATTTTTTAATTTAAAATATTCCAAATGAAAAAACTAATTCAATTTTTAATGATGATCATCATGGGCTTAGTAATTAACTCGTGTTATTATGATGCCCATCCTGAAGATGACTACGTTCCAGAGGACGGAGATACAGAAACACCAGTAGTTTCGTATCAAGATGATATTGTCCCGTTATGGGTACAATGTACTGGATGTCATAAAGATGGCGGTGACGAACCCAATATGCAAGATAATTCATATAACAACTTGTTAAATGGATATGTTGTACCAGGAGATGCCGCAGCAAGTATTTTATATCAATCTCTATTAGGAAGTGATGGAATAGAATTAATGCCTCCTGGTTCAGGATGGCCCGATTCCAAATCTGACTTAGTGCGAGACTGGATCAATCAAGGAGCTTTAAATAACTAAATTAAGAAAACAGATATGAAAAATTATATAACATTACTTATTGTTTTTTTGATGCTCCCTTTTATTGCAATATCTCAAGATAAAGATGCAAGTCAAGAAAATGATTCAATCCCAGAGAAAGTAAAAGAGAAACTCGAACGCCCTGCTTTTGAAAGCTCTTATATTATAGATAACCCAACCAATGAAGTGCTTAGTAAAAAAGCTTTAGAAATACAGATGCAGCACAGATTTGGCACCTTCAACAATGATAAAAATGACATGGTTGGATTGTGGGCTCCTTCCAATATTAGACTTGGTGTCGCCTATGGTGTACACGAAAGAGTTACTATTGGATTTGGTACTACAAAGGATAAACGATATCAGGATTTTAACTGGAAGGGAGCAATCCTTAGACAGACTCGTTCCAATAAAATGCCAGTAAGTGTTTCCTATTATGGTAATTTTACTATTAGCGCACTTCCAAAAGAAAACTTTGTACATACAGAAGATCGTTGGTCATATTTTAATCAACTAATTGTTTCCAGACGATTTTCACCAGAATTCTCGGCCTCGGGAACACTAAGTGTTTCTCACTTTAATGTTGTTGAAAATACAATGAGAAACGATATGGTTGCCTTTTCATTAGGTGGACGGTATAAAATAAGTCCGAATACTGCAGTAATGGTCGATTATAGTCAACCACTAACAGAATTTATGAAAGACAATCCACACCCTGGATTAAGCTTTGGTTTCGAATTTGGAACTTCAGCCCATGCCTTTCAATTGTTTGTATCCAATTATCATGGAATTGTACCTCAGGAGAACTATATGTTCAATAGTAATGATTTCTTTAATGGAGACATACTATTTGGATTTAATATAACAAGAATTTATAATTTTTAGTGATAGGATGATTTATTAATGAATGGAAGAAAATTAACTTCCAACCAACCATTAAAGGATTGGATCATCCTGTAAAAAGATGGTCTAATCCTTTTTCAATGCACCTATTTTTCAATATCTTTAAGAACAATCATTTCTAAAATTATGAAAGAACAAGAAAACAATGCCAATAATAGCCGGAGGAGTTTCCTCAAAAAAGGAATAGCACTAGGTGCTTTCTCTGCGACTGCACTAGCCATAGCATCTTTTCAGAAAGACGATGTGGATGAAACTGGTGAAAAAGTGAAATTGCTTTCACCCGAAGGAGAAATTGTAGAAATTGATAAAGCCTATGTTAAACCGGCTCAGGATTTACACTTACCGCTTGATTCTAAAAAGATCAGAGAAGGAATTCCAAACAGGAAATTTGTGATGGTGATCGATCTGGCCAGATGTAAAAATGCCTTAAATTGCGTAAGTGCTTGTAATAAACACCACCACATTACTGGTAAAAATGCCTGGCTTAAAGTTTATAAAATGCAAGAGTCTAAGGATACAGCTCCTTATTGGATGCCTAGTACTTGTCAGCATTGTGATCAACCAGCCTGTGTCACTGTTTGCCCAGTTGATGCTACTTTTAAAAGAAGAGATGGATTGGTTTTAGTCGATAATGAACGCTGTATTGGATGTCGATTCTGTATGGCAGCATGCCCCTACTCTGCCAGAGTGTTTAATTGGGAGGAACCCGATCAAGGAGAGATCACGATGAACATGGACATGAATATGACCCAACATGCCTCTACTCCCGAACATGCTGGATTACCAAGTGTAAAAGGAACTGTAGACAAATGCGATTTCTGTCCTCATGCAATTGAAAAAGGAGAGCTTCCTCACTGTGTAAGTGCTTGTCCGAATGGAGTTTTCTATTTTGGTGATAAATATGAAGATACCGTAACCAATGGAGATGAAACGCTTCGTTTAGGAAAACTACTAGAAGACAAAGCAGGATATAGATTAATGGAAGGATTAAACACACAACCAAGTGTTTTCTACTTACCTCCTAAAGAAAGATCGGATGACTTTAAAGATGGATTAGATAAATACAAGAAATTTCAATCTGTTGAAAAACCAGAACAATCATGAAAATTCAAGAAAAACTACTCAATGATCTAGCACCAAGAAAATTTGATAAACTTGGAGTTATCTGGACCAGCGCACTAATTTTACTTATTATAGCTGGAGTAATTGCTTATATAGACCAAATAATAAAAGGACAAGTGGTAACCAATATGCGAGATTATGCACTTTGGGGAATTTACATTTCCAATTTTGTATTCTTTGTCGCTACTAGTTTTGTAGGTTCCGTTATTGTAGCCATATTAAGACTGACTCATAACGAATGGAGAACACCCTTAGTTAGAGTAGCAGAAATAATTACACTGGCTTCAATAGTCATGGCGGGTATTACCATAACATTAGATATGGCTAGACCTGATAGGTTATTAAATCTATTTATCTACGCAAGAATACAATCCCCTATTACCTGGGATGTTATAATTATTCCAACAACGATAGCGATCAGTTTCCTATTATTATATTTTCCATTACTTCCAGATCTAGCAATTTTGAAAGACCATTTTAAAGATAAAAAACCTAGATTAAGCAGATGGTACGGTAGATTTTCTTTAAACTGGAGAGGAACTACAGTACAAAAAGCTATTCAAACCAAATCGATTAAAATTATTGCAATTATGATCGTACCAATTGGTTTAATGCTTCAAACCATTGATGCTTGGTTATTTTCAACAACATATAGAATAGGTTGGGACAGTACTAATATGGGCGCTTATTTTATTGCTGGTGCAGTTGTTGCCGGTGTAGCAGCGCTTATTGTTGTCCTTTTTGTAGTACGGAAAACAAAAAAATTAGAAAATTATATTACCGAACTTCATTTTGATAAACTGGGGAAATTATTAGCATTAGCATGTTTAATTTACCTGTATTTTAATATGAATGAATATTTAATTCCTTCATATACCCCTTCCACAGGAGAGGAAATTCATCTTAAAACATTATTCACTGGATCCTATTCTTTCCTATTTTGGCTAGTCACCATTGGAGGGTTAATTCTTCCTGTGCTATTCTTATTATTCAAAAAAGGAAGAAAACCACTTCCGATGTTTTTTATTGGATTGGTTGTAGTAATATGCTCTTGGTGGAAACGGTATATTATTATTACCCCTACTCTATTACATCCATTTTTGCCAATACAAGGTGTTCCAGAATCCTGGCATCATTATTTTCCAAGCTTACACGAATGGTTAATTACTATAGCAACATTGGCAATGGCGCTGTTGATTATAACAATTTTGGTGCGCTATTTACCTGTTGTTCCTATTCAAAGGACAGCAGATGAGCAAGAAAAGTTAAACAATGAAAAACACTAGACTATGAAAAATCAACTAAACTTCCGGTATATTTTCCTAGCATTATTAAGTGTTTTTGTTCTAACTGCAGGCTTTCAAAATGTATATGCGCAAAAGGCAAAGAAAAATAAGGTCAGATTAAAAGCTCAATATATCAAAATAATGGATGGAGAATCCTTTATTGATATTAAAGCAACGTCCAAAATAAAAAAGCAAAATATTACGGTTTCCGGTATCGATGTCATTGTTTTTAACGAGCTAGAAGACGATAGAATTAAGTTGGGTACCGTCACCACCAATATGAAAGGTGAGGGTAGATTTGTTTTCAAAAATTTTAATTCAATTCAAGCAGATTCAAGTAATACCTATACTATATACCTTTCATTTAAAGGAAACGAAACCTTCAAAAAAGCAAAAAAGAGTATCTCTTTTATGAATGCTGATATTATAGCTAAAATGGTAATAAAAGATAGTGTTAATTATATTTCGGCACGGCTTTCAGATCCAGTGACAGATACTCCCTTAGAAGGTGAATCCTTAACCATTCAGGTGCAACGATTATTTGGGCCCTTGATCCTTGGTGACGAATTCAATGATATAGATGATGATGGCACTATTTTTGTCCCTGTTGAAGAAGGAATACCTGGTGTGGATGGGATCTTAACTTTTGAAGTCGTTCTAAATGATAGTGATGATTACGGTACTGTTAAAGCATTGATAGAAGCCCCTATCGGAACAGCAATTATAGATGAGTCTACTTTCGACAAAAGAACAATGTGGTCTCCAAGAAATAAAACACCTTTATTCTTACTTATATTCCCAAATTTGTTGATTATTGGAATCTGGGGATTAATTGTATATTTGATCATTAACCTATTTAAAATTTCTAAAACTAAAAATTAAAACATGAAAACATTTAAAATTCTAACTTTAATCGGTATTGTTTCAATTGCCTTATACTCATTCACTTCAATTGTACAAGATGAATGGGAAGTACCTGCAAAATATGAGAATATGGAAAACCCTACTGATCCTGAAGTCGACATAAAAATAGGCAAGTCACTTTATTCCAAGCACTGTAAATCGTGTCATGGTAAAGAAGGCTATGGAGACGGGCCAAAAGCTAATGAACAAGAGGGCGAACTTGGAGATTTTTCTACTGAAGAATTCCAGGAACAAACCGACGGTGCCCTATTCTACAAAACAACTTTTGGTAGAGACGATATGCCCGACTACACTAAAAAAATGCCAGATGATGAAGACAGATGGTTAATTGTGAATTATATGAGGACTCTGGAAGAGTAAGATATATATTGATTTTATTTAAGAAAAACCTGCGATGTTAATTGTGGGTTTTTTTTGTGGGATAGAATTGACTAAGGACTTAAATAATAATGGGATTACTTTCAGTGATCCCAAAAAAAAATCCAATACAAGCAAAACGCGTTACTATGTAAAGCTACGTTTTTGTTTTCTCTCAGAAAGCTGAAATGAATTTCGATACTAATTAGTAAGGGATTACTCCTTGTAGTCGTGATCCTAAGAGGGAATCCAATACAAGCAAAACGCTTTATTTCATAAAGCTACGTTTTTGTTTTCTCTCAGAAAGCTGAAATGAATTTCGATACTAATTAG
>Ga0164313_10004685_pt1 | contig 12127 bp, 14 predicted proteins | sample GuaBasSedimGuay4_FD_113735 | JGI IMG/M metagenome (GOLD analysis project Ga0164313, IMG submission 113735) | Subseafloor sediment microbial communities from Guaymas Basin, Gulf of California, Mexico - Guay4, Core 4569-4, 0-3 cm | ecosystem: Environmental > Aquatic > Marine > Hydrothermal vents... | reverse complement strand
GGATCTATTAATGGGAACTAAAACAAAAATACTGGACACAAGAAAAACAACACCGGGAATTCGTGCCCTTGAAAAATGGGCCGTAAAAATTGGGGGTGGAGAGAATCATAGATTTGCATTGTACGATATGATCATGTTGAAAGACAATCATATAGACTTTGCCGGTGGTATTACAAAGGCCATTCAAAAAACAAAAAAGTATCTGGTCGATAATAATTTCGATTTAAAAATTATTGTTGAAGTAAGAAGCTTTGCAGAAATAGAAGAGGTTATGAAAAACGAGGGAATCTTTAGAATACTCATCGATAATTTTAATTTTGAAGACACCCAAAAGGCGGTACTGTTAATCGGTGATTATTGTCAAACAGAATCTTCCGGTAATATTACTTTAAAATCTGCCCGTGATTATGCAGCATGTGGTGTAGACTATATTTCCTCGGGAGCTTTGACACATTCTGTTTATAATATGGATATGAGTTTGAAGGCGATTTGATATTTTCTCACAAAGTCCGTAAAGTTTTTCGGAAAGAATTTAGTTGTTTTCTTGTGGATAACAGCCCTCTCTAACCCATGTACTTCCTTAAAAAAATTGACCCTTATTGATGCAAATAAATACAGAATTCATAATTCTTCTCTTTGCTCTTAAGTCCTTACTTCCTATTTATTACTATCCTTTAGAAGTGGAACAAATCGAAAATCGTCGTATTCATATTTTTCAAATTCCTTTTCTCCTTTTCTTTCAATCACGGTCATCACTTGAATTCCCTTACCTACCGGAATCACCATCTTCCCTCCTATTCTAAGCTGACTTAAGAGGGCTTTAGGAATAAATGGAGCCCCGGCAGTGACCAATATTTTATCAAAGGGCGCAAATTCTGGCAAACCGGCATATCCATCACCGAAAACCAATCTCTTTGGAACAAAGCCTACTTTTGGCAAAAACTTTTTCGCCTTGCTATAGAGTTCCTTTTGTCGCTCTATACTATAGACCTCCGCTTTCAATTCAATCAAAACCGCTGTTTGGTATCCGGACCCGGTTCCTATTTCCAAAACTTTTTCGCCTGGTTTTATTTCCAATAATTCCGTTTGATATGCTACTGTATAGGGTTGTGATATTGTTTGATCTGCCCCAATTGGAAATGGTTTATCCTGATAAGCGAAATCTATAAAACCGGAATCCATGAATAAATGCCTGGGTATTTTTGAAATCGCCTCTAAAACATCGTTATCCTGTATTCCTTTTCTTTTAATATTCGCAACTAATTGATTTCTAAGTCCTTTATGTCTATTCGTATCTCTAATCATGATATACTCAAAAATAGGTAATTATTTCCCTAAATGAAGTAAAAAAATTATCATATTTCGTATTTTTGCTTAAAAATATTACGGATGTTAAAGGCAGGAGTTTTAGGTGCAGGGCACCTTGGTAAAATTCATTTAAAACTATTAAATCAATCTGATAAATTTGAGTTGACCGGCTTTTACGATCCTGTCCGGGAGCATGCACTTAAGGTAGCAGAAGAATTTGGTTATCAAGTATTTGATTCAATTGAAGACCTTATTAACGCCGTAGATGTTGTAGACATTGTTACACCTACTTTAAATCATTATGAATGTGCCAAAATGGCGATAGAGAAGGGCAAACATGTATTTATTGAAAAACCGATCACCAAGACGGTTACTGAGGCTGAAGAATTAGGTGATCTGTTAAAACAACATAATCTTCGAGGTCAGGTAGGACATGTTGAAAGATTTAATCCTGCATTTTTGGCTGTTAAAGATAAAATTGAGAACCCTATGTTCATTGAAGCGCATAGGCTGGCAGAATTTAACCCGAGGGGTACAGATGTTCCGGTTGTATTGGATTTAATGATTCACGATATTGATATTATATTAAGTGTCGTAAATTCAAAAGTAAAAAACGTTCATGCCAGTGGTGTTACAGTGATCAGCGATACCCCGGATATTGCAAATGCCCGACTGGAATTTGAAAACGGATGTGTGGCAAATTTAACTGCTAGTAGAATATCGATGAAGAATATGCGAAAATCGAGGTTTTTTCAAAAAAATGCCTATATTTCTGTCGATTTTCTAGAGAAAAAATGTGAAGTGGTGAAGATGAAAGATGTACCGGAAAATCCGGATGAATTTGCAATGATATTACAAAATGCAGAAGGAATTAAAAAACAAATATATTTTGACAACCCTACTATAACAAACAATAATGCCATTTTAGATGAGCTTGAATCTTTTGCTAATGCCATAAATAACAATACGACTCCGGTAGTATCATTACTGCAGGGAACGGAAGCTCTAAGAATAGCACAACAAATTATTGACAGTTTTTAATACTAATAACTATCATGAGACTCGAAGTAACTACCGAACATAACAAAGGACAAGCAGAAATTTTTAAAAACCCCTTTTTAGAAAGTTTGACCAAATCTACTTTAACATCAAATATTATTGTCTATGGATTGACAGTTCTAATTTTAGTTTATGTGGCTTTGTTTGTAATGAATATACCATTGTTAACTTTTTTAGTCTTGTTTGTTGGTGCCTTGTTCTTTTGGACCTTAGCGGAGTATATACTGCATAGATTTTTATTCCATTGGATAAGTGATAATAAAGCAGTTAAAAGGTTTCATTTTATCATGCATGGCAATCATCATTTATATCCTAAGGATACCAATAGAATATTAATGCCTCCTGTACCCGGGATACTAATGGGTGCAGTTCTGTTCGGCATTTTCTACCTTTTTTTTAGCATTATTGGATATCCTGTATATACCTGGGCGTTTTTTCCGGGGTTTTTCCTTGGCTACTTATTATATTCCTTCATTCACAGAGCAACACATGTTAACAAACCACCGAAGAGATTTAAATATTTATGGAGGCATCACAGTATTCACCATTATAAATATCCCGATAAGGCATTTGGTGTTTCCAATATATTTTGGGATCGCGTTTTTGGCACCATGCCACCTAAATAAAATTCAAATATGAAAAATATAGCTGTTGTCGGATCAGGTACCATGGGAAATGGTATTGCCCATGTATTTGCTCAGAACGGATTCAAAGTGAATCTAATCGACATATCACAAGAAGCTCTCGATAAGGGAGTGCATACAATTTTGAAGAATCTCGATAGAATGGTCTCCAAAGAAAAAATTACCGAGGCTGTAAAGCGTGAGACATTGGTAAATATTACAACTTTTACTTCAATAAAGGAAGGGGTGGATTCGGTGGATCTGGTAGTCGAAGCGGCAACCGAAAATGTAACTTTAAAGCTTAGTATCTTTAAAGAACTGGACGAGATTTGCTCCCCAAGTACCATATTAGCGACTAATACTTCCTCCATTTCTATTACGAAGATTGCTTCAGAAACATCAAGACCTGAGAAAGTTATCGGAATGCACTTTATGAATCCTGTCCCTTTAATGAAACTGGTTGAGATCATACGAGGTTATTCTACCTCTGATGAAGTTACCGGGTCGATCATGGAGCTCTCCAAAAAATTGAATAAAACTCCGGTAGAAGTTAATGATTATCCCGGGTTTATCGCTAACCGGATTTTAATGCCAATGATTAATGAATCTATTTATTCTTTATACGAAGGTGTAGGGGGTGTTTTGGAGATCGATACAGTAATGAAACTTGGAATGGCGCATCCTATGGGACCTCTACAACTGGCTGATTTTATTGGATTAGATGTGTGTCTGTCCATTTTAAATGTTATGTACGATGGTTTTAAAAATCCTAAATATGCACCATGTCCATTATTGGTAAACATGGTTCTGGCAAATAAGCTAGGTGTAAAATCCGGTGAGGGTTTTTATGATTATTCTCAGAGCAGGAAAGCTGAATCTGTTTCTTCTCAATTTATCTAGTGTCAAGTCAAGCATAATCTTTAGGGCCAAGACTTGTTCTTTTTGTTTTTTGCTTTGCTAAAAAAGACTCACGTAGCTACAGCTATGCTCATTTTTTTTAGCTTTCCAAAATTCCAAAAATAAATCGACTTACCCGAAATCTCATACATGACTCAACACTAGTTATTATTTTAATTCATAAAAAAAGCCCCTATCGGGGCTTTTAATTTATAACCATCTTAAATAATAATCCATCAAGTTTTCTTTTAATTCGTAATGTAGTTTTACATATGTTTTCATGTCGTCTTTTAGTGAAGTTTGTTGATTGCGTAACCTTCCATCCAGCTCTTCGCTGAGGTCAACTGTGTTTACAATGCGCATCTTAGCTCTAATTCTTTGTAACAATTTACCAATTACTTCTTTTTCACGTATTATTTTGTTTTGAAATCCTTCCAAAGGAACCATCGCTTCATATCCTAAATTTCTTTTTGCAACTTTTTCCAATTGCTTTTCGAATTTTTCCATTTCATCACGATGAAATCGCAGTTCCCTTTTCCAAACTTTCAAATTAAATTTAAGATCGCTTAGATAAACCATTTTTACCTCCATATTCTTCAGATTTTAATTATTAATTATTATATAAATTTCAAACTTTATTCTCAATATATTACTGATATAAATCATAAAATTATATATTAAGGACAGTGATTTTTGTTTGAGAATTTTTAAAGGTACAAAAAAAGCCTTTTAATTTTTATTAAAAGGCTTTTTAAAATAGGATTATAATTTACTCATTGTCTTCTTCTTTATCTTTTTTAGAAGTTTTATTCCAAATTTTTATTTCATCATCTTCGTCTATACCTGAAATTATCTCAACATTTACACCATCCGATAAGCCAAGTTCAATTTCTCTTTTCTCAAACTCCTGTTCTCCTGTTTTTACTTCAACATAAGGATTTTCTGTCTCTTTATCAAAGAGTAATAAAGCTTCTTTAATCGACAAAACACTGTCCTTTTGTTCCAACACAATTTCGGCATTAGCGCTATATCCTGCTCTCACAAAATAACTTTCATCTAAAGTCATCTCCGCCTTAATTTTGAATTGTACCGCTCCACCTTCCTCTGTTCCCTTTGGAGCAATAAAATTCAATTTGGCAGGAAATTTCTTGTCATCAATCGCTCCTAAAATTACATCAATTATTACCCCTTCATTTAATTTACCCACTTCCGCTTCATCTACCTTTCCTTCAAAAATCATTTTAGACATATCTGCTATCGAAGCAATAGTAGTTCCGGCATTAAAATTATTGGATTGAATTACCTGATAGCCTTCCTTAACCGGAATTTCCAGAATCATACCCGAAGTTGTAGCCCTTATATTCGTATTGGCTGTACCTCCTGATCCCGTAAAACCCCTTCTAATAATTTGATAATCGTTTTCGGCATTTTGTAAATCCTGTTTCGCCTGATTGTATGTCAGTTCAAAAGATTCAAAATCTCTCTTTGAAATCACACCATTTTGATATAATTTTTTATTTCTGTCATATATAATCCTGGCATTATCAACTTGTAATTTTGCTTTACTCACCCTTCCTTTTGCACCGATCAAAGCCTGCTCATTCGGCACAACCCTAACTTTGGCAATTAGATCTCCTTTTTTAACCTTAGCACCCTCTTCTACATAAATTTTGTCAATTATTCCAGAAATTTGAGGCTTTATTTCAACCTCCTCCAAAGGCATTACCTTACCCGTAGCAACAGTTTTATCTATAATTGTAGCTTTAAATGCCTTTTCAGTTTCGAACTCTTCATTCGCCTGTTTATTTGTTTTAGCAAACATCACTAATACGGTAATAAAAGCGATACCTATTATTGAAAATATTATTGTTTTCTTCATTTTTCTATTAATTTATTCGAGTATTTTTGGTTATATATTATTAATTCTATTCGTCTCTTAAAGCCTCAATCGGTTTAATTTTTGTTGCTCTGTTTGCCGGTATCAATCCAATTAAGGTGCCTAATACTACAAGTGTTAACAGTGCCAGCAGAACAACATAAATATCGACCGAAGAATTTAACAGTACTGCATCAGGTCCACTGGAAAAAGTATTCAGCAAAAAAAGTACTGCACCGCCGCCAATAATCCCTAAGATGCCTGCAAAAAGTGAAAGAACTACAGATTCGAGTATGATCTGTGATTTTATCTCCCAGGGCTTTGCACCCAAAGCTCTTCGGATACCTATCTCCTTTGTACGTTCTTTTACAGTGATCAATAAAATATTGCCAATAGCAAAAACTCCAGCAAGCAGTGTTGCCAGACCAACAAATATTGTCAAGAACTGCATGCCTGTCAAAAATCCTGTCACTTGTTCAAACCGTTCCCCTAAATTAAAACTTCCAAATGCTCTGCTATCTTCCGGGTGAACATTATGTAAATTTTTCAATTGTAATTTCACATCGGCCTCAATCTGACTTATATTTGATTCAGGCGTTCCTGTTATCATCATCCATCCAATATTATTTCCCTGATTAAACACCTTTTGAAATGTAGTAAAGGGTATATGAATAGCATCTCCTCCAATATTTATATTCGATCTTTCAAAAACTCCTACAACTTTATAATTTATTTCACCTATTTCCAGCAATTCGCCAATCGGGTATTCATCTTTTTCAAAAAGATCTTCATAAACATCCATTGAAATAACAGCTACTTTTGTACTTCTTTGAATATCCAGATCATTGATAAATCTACCATACAAAAGATTCTTTTTTGATACCTTATCTAATAGTGGATAATCTCCGGAAACATTATATCTTCCATCAAGAAAGTTTCTAAGAACATTTTGCTGATTTTGATTTCTTGGCACTACAAATTCAATTCCGTCGACGTGTTTTTTAATTATTTCGGCATCCGATAATTTTAACCGCATTTGTCTTCCTTCTTGAAAGCCGCCAAATGGCATCCCCGTAGATTCTCCCCAAACAAAAACACTGTTGGTTGCCAGGTCACCAACATTTTTATTAAATTTATTTTCAAATCCTTTTGCCGCACCTAATAAAGCCACCAAAATAAAAATACCCCACATCACTCCAATTATTGTAATAATCGTACGTGTCACATTTTTACGAAGTACTCCGTATATTTCTTGCCATGTATCTATATCAAAAATTGTCTTCATCGGTTTTTGTCTCAATAATTCCTGTTAATATGCCTTATTATAGGTTATACTTTTTAACTAATCATCATTCAGTGCCACAATTGGTTTGATCTTAGCAGCACGTCTAGCGGGGAGATATCCTGCAATAATTCCCGAAATGATCAATAATACGGTTGCGAATATTACTATTCTTATATCCACACTCGGATCTTTAATAAAATACTCTTCCAATCCCGGGGCGATATATCTCAAAACACCCATACCGATAACCAATCCCATATAACCGGCAATTGACGTGATAAACAGTGCTTCAAACATGATCATTTTTATAATCGATTTAGGAGTAGCACCCAGTGCTTTGCGTATACCTAACTCCTTTGTTCTCTCTTTAACTATGTAGATCATAATATTACTAATACCAACAATCCCGGCGATCAATGTTCCGATACTTATGATAATTACAATCATATCTAATGCCCCGGATGTTTGCCGGGTACCCTGCACCACTTCCGCCCTGTTTGTAATACGAATACCTCTTTGATCTCTCGGAGCAACATCAAACCGGTCTTTTAGGTCTCTTACAAGTTCATTACCAAATGATATCGCCTCAGCGGTGGACAGATCCGGACTGTACAAAATATTTATTTGATCTACTTTGTCATTGTTTCCATAAATACTTTGCGATGTTGTAATTGGAATATAATTTAGTCGTTCTTCATTATCACCTCCCGGATCAGCAAATGTACCCACTACTTTATACGCCAACCCACCTACATTTACGTATTTACCAACGGCATTTACTCCTTTCGGAAATAGATCTTCCTTGGTCATACGGCCGATTACAATAACCTTCGATTTCTTATTCAAATCCAGTTGATTTATAAACCGACCCTCAAATGGAACGGCCTTCTCTAAATATTGAATTTCAGGATCTACCGCAATCAATGGATAATTCGATTTTTTATTCTTATAGGATATATCAACTTGCTGCTGATTTCGTCTGATTATATGTTCAATTTTACCTCCATAATTCTTGAGGACATAATCAATATCTTTATTTTTAAATTCAATTCGTCTTCCACTCTGATAGCCGCGAAATGCCTTAGTAGTTCTGTTGGGCATTATAAACATGGCATTCTCAGCATCTCTGCTAAAGAATGAGCTAAGGTGTTTTTCAATCCATTTCCCATACCCAACAATATGGTAAAAAGTAAAATGGCAAAAGTAATAGTCATACCGGAAAGGACTGTCCTCAGCTTATTCTTTCCAATACTTTGGAAAATTTCCCGCCAACTATCTAAATCAAACATAATTTAAACTTTTTCTGCTTTTCTGGTTTTTTTATCGCTTGTAATGATTCCATCCCGCAAACGAACAATTCTATGGGTTTGTGCTGCAATATCTTCTTCATGTGTAATAACAAAAACTGTCATCCCTTCATCATTGATCTCTTTTAACAAATTCATTACTGATTGAGAGGTTTTAGAGTCCAATGCCCCGGTAGGCTCATCAGCAAGTACCACTTTGGTTGTGTGACCAAGGCACGGGCTATGGCGATACGTTGTTTTTGCCCTCCGGAAAGCTCACTGGGCAAATGGTTTGCCCAATCTTTTAGATCTACCTTCTCCAAATATTCCATAGCTATTTTTTGCCTCTCTTTTCTTTTAATTCCTTTATAATAAAGGGGCAAAGCTATGTTTTCAAGAGCGGTTTTATAACTTATTAAATTAAAGGACTGAAAGACAAATCCTAAAAATTTATTCCTTAAGATTGCCGCTTTTTTCTCATCCAAATCTTCTATTAATTGTCCGTTTAAATAATATTCTCCTTCATCATGTCCATCCAGCAATCCAACAATATTTAACAAAGTGGACTTTCCGGATCCGGAGGAACCCATAATCGACACAAACTCACCTTCTTTAATATGCAAATTAATTCCTTTCAATACATGTAATGATTCCTTTCCAATGGGATAAGATTTATGGAGGTTTTTAAGTTTTATCATTTGTTAAATTTATTTATCGAAAATTAAAGATTGAAGTTTAAAACAATACATTAGCTAATAGTTTTCTTTTCTATAATTTAGCGCTATGAATACCACTAAAAAAAAAGCAATAATACTGTTTGACGGTCTATGCAACTTATGTAATACTTCTGTCCAATTTGTTCTAAAAAACGACATCAAAAATCGATTTTTGTTTGCTTCTCTTCAATCAGACGCCGCCCGGAAACTTTTGTTACAATTTAATCAGGAAAATGTAAATCTGATGTCGATCCTTCTAATTGAAGATGATAAGGTCTATGACAAATCTACTGCAGCCTTAAGAATTGGGAAGAAATTAAGATTCCCATGGAATTTTCTTTACATTTTTATAATTGTACCTAAAGCAATGAGAAATTATATTTATACTTTTATTGCTAAAAACAGATATAAATGGTTTGGTAAAAGGGACACTTGTTTACCATATAGTAATGAATATAAAAACAGGTTTATCTAAAATTAGATAAACCTGTTTTCAATACTAACTCATGCTTTCTTTTGTCCCTTTTTTCCCTTTTTTTAATTCACTCCTGAGTTTGAAATAATAGTTAGAAAGCGGTAACCAGATATTCAATTAGTTTCAAACTCTACAATCAATCAAATAATTATACTTTATTAGAATCATTTTTTAATTCTAAGATAATGAAACTCAAGGCAGGCCTTCCCCTCAGAGCCCTGCATTGAGTTCTCACTATTAAATTTTTGATATTAATCTTGATTCTGTATATAATGGTATGTGCACTCTGGTTGTAGCCCAAGCCAATACCATTTGCGAACCGTAATCTTGTCTTTTAAATCCAATACTAAAGCTCTCCATCATCTCCCCCTTAACAGTTGGGACTTCAAGCTTTGCTATATCATCTTCCGGGTTATAAAAACATGACCCGTAAGTATCTGTCTTTTTATTCAGAATAATTGTCCAATAATTTTCATTTGGAATTGTATATAAAACATAGGTACCTGCTTTTACAAATTTGTTTCCGAACATTACATCCTGATAGAATTTTATCTCTGTAGATTCCTCACTTCCGGTCCTCCATATTTTTCCGTAAGGCACTTGTGTTCCAAACACCTTTTGATCCTTAGCCTCCGGGCGACCATAAACAACCTTTACCTGAGGTAATCCCATCTTCCCTATTCTATAGTAAACGATATCATGTGGATTTTTATCCAAACGTTCAAATTTTTGCGCATTGAGTTCATTTGTAAAAAGCAGTACAGTGAAAAGTGCGATGACGAATGAATAAATCTTTATATTTCCCATAATATTAAAATTATAGTTTTTTTAATTCGGGAAATAAAATTGTTAAGTGGAAATTAAATTATTTTTTATTGAAGTATAATCTTTTATTGTATTAAAATTTATAATCAGATTTGATGGTATTTCTTAAAAACGGATTATAAATTAAAAGTAAAATTATATCATATAAAAAATTAATCAATTAAAAACTCATTGTTAAAGAATAATTCGATTACTATCAAATTACACAACAAATATAAGGGCAAAAACAAGTGTCAAACAATAGTAAAAATCGTGAAATATGAATATACCGAATTACCACTAGTATATCAGGTTATCATTTCTTTTGAAATAATCACAGGTAGTGATATGATTATTAATACAATACATCTTTTTATTAAACTATTAATTTCCTGAATACCGAAGACCTATTGTCAGAATAAAGTATAATATATAATTATTCAATGGCTGGTGTCAGAAAAACGGGTATCTGTTAAATGATGTTTTTGGTGAAGTCAATCCTCTTTTTCCATATTTGAGCAAAAATGGACTAAAAGTCTATTGGTTCAACAAGGAGTTAATTCACATGATATGCGTGAAGAACAAGCCTGATAGAAGATGGGATGTAAAGTGAACTTCCGTGATCATTTTGAACGGTTTTTAATCTAAAAGAATTCCTCGACGCTCAGCGTCGGGGAATTAAACCCTTTTTGACTATCGCCCTGCGATTAACTATTCTTGAGACCAAAAAAAATAGGCCCACCAAAAGAAGGTGAACCTATTTACCAAAAAAAATGTGCTTTCTTATTAACCCTTTCCCTTTTTTTATTTTTCGATTAGAATATCAGCCAGAAAGCTTTGACAAATATTAATCAACCATTTTAATATAATCACTATTAAAATTTCTTTTTATAAATAGTATCTCATTACACTACCCTTTCTTTTGTGAAATAAGAATTTGCACCCTGGTTGTTGCCCAGGCCAATACCATTTGCGAGGATCCGTAATCTTGATCTTTAAAACCTATACTGAAATTCTCCAGCATCTCCCCTTTTGTTGTTTGGATCTTCAAATTAACAATATCATCTTCAGGATTATAAAAGAATGTTCCATAACTATCTGTATTTTTATTCAATATAATCGTCCAGGTGTTTTTATTTGGAATGGTATATAAAACATAGGTCCCGGCTTCAATGAATTTATTGCCAAACATAACATCTTGATAAAATCGTATCTCGGTGGCTTCATTACTTCCAGTTCTCCATATTTTTCCATATGGTACCTGGGTTCCAAATACTTTTTTATCTTTGGCATTCGGTCTTCCATAAACCACTTTTACCTGTGGCAATTCACCTTCATTCATTCTGTCATAAACAATGTCATGAGGATTTTTATCCAGCTGACTGAAAATTTGTGCATTTAACCCTTTATTTAAAAGTACTGCCAAAAGTCCTATGATAATCGAACTGATCCTTATTTTTCTCATAACATTGTTATAATTGCTCATTCCTTCCGGATGTCAAAGAGACAAACGTCGTGATTAATTCACAGAATTATTTGATTCTACCCCATTCATATTGGATATGGTAATATCAGATGTGATCACAAAATCATCAGTATATACTTTCAATGTGTAAGTTCCGTCAGATAATTTTGATTTATCTATTTCACATACTTTACCTCTGTTTGATGAACCGTGAACCAATTCGTGATTAGCAGGTTCTAAAATTTCATATTTATAGAAATTTTCAGCGGAAGATAATTTTAAATTATCAGATATTGAACTTTCCACGATGGTGATGGCTTCCTCACCATTAGG
>Ga0164313_10004684_pt1 | contig 12129 bp, 2 predicted proteins | sample GuaBasSedimGuay4_FD_113735 | JGI IMG/M metagenome (GOLD analysis project Ga0164313, IMG submission 113735) | Subseafloor sediment microbial communities from Guaymas Basin, Gulf of California, Mexico - Guay4, Core 4569-4, 0-3 cm | ecosystem: Environmental > Aquatic > Marine > Hydrothermal vents >... | reverse complement strand
TCGCTGGGCCCGAGAGCGGCCCGGACGACCCTGCCTTCTTGTCGGGCTCCACGCGTTTCTCGTGGCGATCCTACGCCGAGGCCTCCGACCGACTTGCCGCACACCTCGCCGAGCAGGGATTCGAGCCGGGCGAACGCATCGCTCAGAATGGGGTGAACATACCCCGATCGAGCCTTGATTGTCATATCCGTACTTACCGGCGGTGCTGAAAACGCAGCTTAAACCTTCTATACCCGCCGATCCTTGCGGTGAGACCGTGGGCAAGCGAACAGGTCTCTTCGATCGTTCAACAGAACGCAGACAAGCTCGTTAGCTGGAATAAGAGCTCAATTATTTCGGGTATCCGGGAGCTTGTTCCGTAGTGGTCGAGCTAACTGATTGCTCGATCGAGTCGGTTCTAACGGGTGTACCCCAGGACGTGTATGGCGAGGGTTACCTGAACCACGTACTCGAGATGTACAAAATCTATCTCGAGATGGCCGATCGGATCTCGGCGCGGAGAGAGAGCTTAATTCCTTCTTCCTGAGCCTGAATATCGGAATCACTTCCCTAATGGGCGATGTCGCGCTCGGAAGAGACGAGGCAGCGGATTCGCCGTGGGTCGCCATGGTAATGATCGCCGGTATCGTAGTTTCCTATCTCTGGTACCGAATAGTTCGATCATACAGAGATCTCAACTCGGCGAAGTTTCGGGTGATTCACGAAATTGAAACTTTACTTGCCGTTCACCCATGTAGAGATTTTCGTCCCGTGGATATTCATGGCTCTACACTCCATTGTCCTGGCGCGCGTAGGACTGGCGATCTTCACCTAAATCAACTCTCTGCTTCCCCGTTTAGAGTCCTCGCGACTGTCCTCAATTGTACCGGCAACTCTGTATCAAGCTGACTCATGATGACTCGCTGTTGCTTGATACGACCCGGGCATATATGGTGGCCAAGTAACCGAAATCGCGGAGAAAACCGGCCAGGCGGCCTAACGTCTTTCAAGACCGGTGCCGTCAACCGCTTGGCTACCTCTCCGCGCAATGAAAACGGGTAGTTAGAGGCTATCCCGAACGACGTGTATCCAGCAAGTATCCAGCAGGGTGTTACGTCGCAGACGGGTTCCCGAATGATCTTCGGGAGTCGCGCTGCGGACCCGATGAGCGATAGTCGCCCTTCCCCTCTGACATTCCCTCAACCCTCGCCCGCCAACCGCGCCAGCTGAACCTCCGCCTCGTCGATCACCTCTCCGTCATTGTCGATCAGCCACGAGCGCCAGCGATCCTCCTCCCTATGAACATGCACGTGCTGCGCACGAGACCACGGGCGGCCCCCCCGGTGCGCTGCCCACGACGACCTCGAGCGGCACGCGGCGCTCAAATCCAGCCGAGAGCGGGAAGATTCGAGTCCCTACAGACTCTATCTTGCTGGAGTAGTTCTACGAGATCACGCCAGGTGCGCAAGCACCTGACCTGCCCCGATAACGGCCACCTGGTGCCCACCTCTCTCGTGAAAGCTCCGATGGGGGGCGCGGACGATCTGCAGGCCACGCGGAAGATCTAGGATCTTGAGATACGCGAAGAGACTCTTGGCTGGTGAAGTATCCCCGAGTTTGACCTCGACCGGGAGCCATGGCTGACCATCACGGACAATGAGGAAGTCGACTTCGCGCTTTTGTTTGTCGCGCAGGAAGTGGAGCACGAAGTCGCCCTCGCCGGTCTCGGTCCAGAAGTCGCACACTTTGTGGAGATGACTCGCCACCAGATTCTCGAAGCGGGCGCCTTCGTCTTCGATCCCGGCGTAGTCCCAGTAGTAGAGCTTCCCGGCCTTGCGCAAGGAGCGCGCCACGCCGCGGTGCCAGGGCTTGATCTCAAAAACATAGAAGAGTGCCTTCAAATAAGTCAGCCAACGCTTTACGGTCGGATGGGCGACCTCGAGGTCTTCACTGAGGGACTGGACGGAAAGCAGGCCGCCCACCTTGGCCGGTAGCAGGGCAGTGAGCATCTCGATTCGCGAAAGCTCCGGCAGTCGCGAAAGATCACGTAGATCCTCGCGGATCAGCAATTCCTCGCGTGTTCGCCGCCAGATGCGAGCACGCCGCTGATCTTGCCGAAAAAGGGGTTCGGGAAATGGACCGTACGCCATTAGGTCAGAAAGGTCAGACTCTCGCTGCTTTGACAGACGCCCCCCTTTCGCAAAGATTCGCTCGAACGCTTCGTCTGGGAGAAGAACATCGCTCCTGCGCATCTCGCGAAGCGAAAAAGGATGGAGCCGAAAGGGCACGTAGCGCCCGAGCAGACTGTCACTCCCACGCTTGTAGATATCGAGTCGTGCGCTGCCAGTCACGAGAATATCGCAACGACGGTCCATCGTGTCGTACAGGCCCTTGAGGGTTCGCTTCCATCGGCGGTCTTTGTGGATCTCATCGTAGACAACGAGAGGATGCGGCGCGCTCGGTTGCCTTGGGGCCTTTCTCGCGAAAGTGTCTGGGGCACTGGGAAGAGTTGAGAACGGATCCCGGACCCATCGGCGGCGAAAGCGCACGTCGTCCCAGTTACAGTATTCGCCCACCGCTCGCCTCGCGAGCAGCATCTGTGCAAGGGTTGTCTTGCCGCACTGCCTTGGACCCGAAAGCAGCGCGATCTTTCCCGATTCGAAGGCGAATTCTTCAATCGGCTGTAACAAGCTTCTGGCACGCGAGGTCATGTGACCATTTTGACGGATTACGTGGATTTGGTCAATATCTAATTATGACCAAACTGACTACATGCATCATAATGGTCATTTCCGTCTCGTTGTAGAGCGCTGGAAACCACAGTGCGGACCCAGCGCGGGGAGATCGATCCCGCCCCTTCGGCGCCCGCCCCAGCTGAGCCTCGCTTCGTGGATCCATGCTCACGGGCTACGCTCGGCCCTCATTCGCCCCATCCATACGGAACTCCCCGCATGAAGCCTTCCCGAGCCATATCTGAGTTGACACTCTTCGACCGCCTCTCCCATGATAGTGGAGACGGCAGAACGCGTGAATCGGAGCGGGTTTCGAACGGCAATGGCGAAACGAACAGAGCAATGAGGTCATCCTGTGCCAGCGGAGCAATCCACAACTGGGACAGTTGTAGCCAACGCCGTTCATCGCCGTAAAAACAGGCAACTCTGTATCAAGCTGACTCATGATGACTCACGGTTGCTTGTCCGGCTCCACACCGAGTCGCGTCGCCTCTTCTCGTAGTCGCTCGGCTTGTTGACCAGAGAGTTCGATTGCGAGTTTTATCTCGCCTCCTGGGGTGACAGATCCGGCAGGTAGCGCAAGCGTCGCGCTCCGCATGAAGACCGAAAGTAGCATGGTCTATCGACGACTGAGGATACGAGGATGAATTTCCAACGCGAGCGCATCTCTTGTTCGCATGAGGCCGCCGTGCACACGAAGTGGCTCGATGATCGGAGTCTCACGGAAGCCGTCAAGAGCGGCCTTTCGCTGAAGTCTTCTTCCTACCCGCCTTTTTTATACTCGCCTTTCTACTCTTGGCCTTCTTGACGCTCCCCTTTTTGTCGTCAACGACTCCATGGCCCTGTGAGATCACTGGAGTCCGCTTGATGACGCGCGGCCCCCCCATCTCGCCGAATCTAGCAGCGTGCGAAACGGCCCGTACACGGCGTGTCGTCCGTGGGTCGCCGCTCGATGTGGGTGGCGTTCATTCGCCCGTCTCGACCTCGACCCGCGGTCCATTCGGACCGTAGAGATGCCTCGCGAACTCCGCCAGCCAGACAGACTTCGGATCGCTACCCACTTCGAGCACCCCGCGGCGCGCGCCTTCGATCAGGCTCGCCGCCTCCTGGCCCATATGGTCGAGCTCCTGCAGGATTCGAAAGAACGTCGCCTCGACCTCCGACGCACCGGTCTGCTCCTGCCATTGCTCGACGAGGCCCACAAAGCCCGGATCGCCTGCATTGGGCTCCTCTTGCTCGGCCGCGGGGCCAGTCACGTTCATGGCCGCGAGCACGCGGCGGCTGCGCTCTCTGTATGCGAGACCACGCAGCTCGTCGGGCGGGATCGGCGTGCCGATCATGTAGTCCTGTGGGCCGTGGCCGATCGGAAAGTCGAGCTTTCCAGAAATGGGTTGGACAGGCAGGCCCCCGGAGAATCGCACCGGTACGATCGGCAGGTTCAGCTCGAGCGCAAGATCAAGAAAGATGGAGCTGATCTTCATCACCGGCTCGCGGCAGCTCTGGCCGCGTGTGCCCTCGGGATGCACGAAGAACGAGCGACGATTCGCCGCGAGGTCCGGCTTCAGGTTCTCGAGAATCTCGAACATCGACTCGGGCTTAGATTGGTCGAAGTAGACGATCGAGCCGGGATCACTACAGCCCGGATACGAAAAGAATGTTCGCAAGAGCCAGCCGATCCAGCCCTTTTCGTGTTTCGAATTCGCCATCGTCACGACGGGGGTGCCGAACAGGGCCGAGAGCATGTTCGTGATGATGAGCGATTCGATCTGCACCTGATGGTTGCCGACGAAGATCGCGCTCCGGCCACGAAGCGCCGCCATGGCCTCGGGACCCTGGTAGACGACGCGCCCGACATAACGCTGAAGCAGGCCTTCCCAGAGATCCTGCCCGAGCCATTGATGCGACATACCCAGCTGTGAATTCCAATAACGATGGAGAGGTGCGAGGTCCAGAGATCTTGTGCAGGACGCCAGGTCATTCTCATCTCGCACCACGATGTCCTGCTCGTCGCGAGTGACTTCAATGCACGTTCTCATCAGCGGCAACGCATCGGGCAACAGCCCCGGATGCAGGCGTTCGCGCGCAGCGAGGTGTTCCTTGATCGCAATCGCTTCGACATCTCGGGTGCCATAGATGCTCTCGATCGTGCCCGGCATCCAATCACTCGCCTCAACCTCCGCTGCACAGAGGCGTGTCTCGCCGTGGCTGCGCCGCGACAACGAGATACCTTCGACGAATTGTCGGTCGCGAAGGAAAGCGCGTCGATCGAGGGGCGGCGCGGATCCGAGCGCGCCTTTTGGAAAGCACGCTTCCACGAGCGTGAGCTGCGCGAAAACGCCGTCGGCTCCGATCAGCTGTATCCGAAAGCGCGGCAAATCCGGTGTGGCGAGGAATCCGTCGAAGCGGATCTCGCAACGCACCTCGCCCTCGGTCGGAACCTCGCCATGCAACGTGAGCTCTTGAATCCGAGCGGGATAGCTGATCTTGTCGGCGGCGATCTCGGGTGCCCATCGCCCGAGCTGGTCGTGCGGAATGCCGTGCAGCGCAGCGTCGAGAAGGGCCGGATGGAGCAGGCCGATCGGCACACTTCCCGCACCGGCATCCAACACGGTCGAGGCTCCGTGATCGCTGACCTCACCGCGCTTCAGCAGTTGGAAGGCAGGGCCATGGAAGACGCTCCCCGATGTATAGGGGTCCGCAATCGTGCTGCCCCCTTCGACGTCCCACGCGCTCGGCGCGGCAGCAGCGCGACCCGTCTCGACGCGCGCGGACGCGACTTCGACGCCCTCTTCCCCTGATGCCACTGCACCCGCCTCTGCCTCTGCAAAGAGCCGTACCCAGAACGTGCCTTCAGAGCGGGCCTCGACCGCGGTCCACAAGCGTCGGGGTCCCGCGAAATCGACGAAACCCTTCACCTGCACGTCACGCAACGCAACCACCGGCCCCGGAACCGCGCTGGCCAATCGGTCCGCGATCCACATCATCGGCAGTGCGGGGCGATTCCAGGTCGGGCAGTGATCGGCCAGCCACGTGTCGACCACGGGGTCGAGAACGATTTCTGAATCTCGCGACTTCTTGCGATCCGGAACGCCGCCGGAGACGATCCGCATCCCCATCCCCTCAGTCGAGTAGATGCGGATGCCATCGCACCAGAGCGATGCATCGGCGATCGCATAGGGCCCGCGCTCATCGCGGCCGACCTCCGTCACGTCCAATGTGACGTGCACGGTCTCGTTGAGCGGGACGACCTGTCCGCGATACTTCCATCCCATCGCTGCATTCAACGCGAGTGGCTCGAAGCGGGGGGCCTCGATGCCCTCGGCCATGTCGCTCTCGAGCATGAAGAACTGCAGCGCCTGGATTAGCGCCTCGATGCCCAGAGACCCTGGCTGTACGGGATCCTGGAAGAAGTGGGCTTTGAAATACCACTCGCCCGCGTCGATGCTTCGCTCGGCGCGCACCCGGCCGAGCCCTGCTGCGCCACCCGTCGGCCAGAAGCCCGTCACGCGATCCAGCATGCGGAGCTTGCTGCCGGCCAGCCGCGGGCCATCCCCGAAGTAGCGTGCCGGCTCGTCCCGCAGATCCACGTCGAAGTCGCTCGGCTCCGTGAGCAGTGCGCGCTGCTCCTTCGTCGTCGGCTGACCGATCTGGTTCTCGATCGAGAGTGCTTCTGGCGGGAAGAAACCGAAGACCGTGTCCATGACGTAGACACGTCGCTCGCCGCTCGCACTCACCAGGCCGCTGGCGCTCGACAAGAAGCATTCGACATCGAAGCTCACGATGATCATGCCTGCGGATTGCGAGATGTTCGTCAGCTCGACGGTCGTCCGCAGCGTGCCCGCATCTTCGAAGAGCTCGGCCTCGAGGGTCGCGGTGCCATCGAGGTTGCGGAAGCAGACCTCGTCATCGACCGTCAGCGCCGAGCCGATATAGCTCGCGAGCCAACCGCAGGGCTGCAATGCGGCCTCGAGCAGAACGCAATACGGCATCGTTCGCGCGCCATTGTCGTCGAAGTACCAGACATCCTCGGGAATGTCGTACTCGACCTCCACTGTCGAACCGACTTCCATGGCGCCGATCTCGCCGGTCGTCTTCGTGACCCGCGACATGAAGAGGTAGGGGGGACCCGGCAGCCGCGGCACACGCCCCGGAGCGTCGAAACGTTCGTACATCGGCCCGAAGGCATCGGAAGGCCTACCCCAGGCGCACGCGAGAATCGATTTGTAATCGAAGACGAAGCGCCCGCCGTCGACGGTCGGGATGCTGGCCGCCGGCTTCTGCGACGCGAGGCTGGCAAGCAGCTTCGGGCGATTCGAAAGCGGCCAGTCGGGAACGAGGGAAAGGCCTGCGCGGCGGGCGTGAAATGCCTTGCGGCCGTCGACGGTGCAGAGCAGGTCTGCGTAGATCGTCGGATCCGGGCCGTCGATCACCTCTTCGATGAAGATCTCATAGACGATCTGATTCGAGATCGGCGTCACCTGGCCTCGACAACGCAGTGCGATCGGCTCTCCCTGCACCGGTTGGAAGCGCCACGCATCGCGCTCGAGGGTGAACCCGAGGGCTGCGAGATAGAACGACATCGCCTGCAGGCAGCCCTCGAACATCAAGGTGCCGGGCATGCAGGGATCGTTCTTGAAATGCCCGTCGAAGAACCAGTCGTCTGCGTGCACCTCGGACACGGCCCGCAGATAGCCGCGGCCCCAGGGGCCGCCGGTGGGATCGAAGTCCGTCACCTCATCGAGGAAGAGCATCTTGCCGGATTGGATCGCCGGGCTCTCGCTATGGGTCTGGCTGTGCTCGAAGCCGGTACCAAAACACTCCCACGCGCGGCCAGCGGCGAAGGCACGCAGCGCGGCGCCGTCGAAGCTGGACCGTGTGCATACGACGGCCGGCGGGTCGAGGCGCGGGGAACTGACCGGCTCGAACTCCTCGGCGGACCACAGGATGCCATCGGAGTTCGCGAGCTCTTCATCGCTGAAGAAGCCCGCCTGCCCACCCTTCACCCGGATCCGTGGCTGGCCGTCGACAAGACATTCGTAGCGGAAGAAGAAGAGGCGAATGTCCTCCTGCTGCGCGTGGCCGTCGACATGGATCTCGTAGCAGAGCGTCTCACCGGACCTGGGGAGATCGCCCTCGTAGGTGAGCTCGCAACCGAGCAAACGATAGACCCGCTCCCCCTTGTTGAGGAAGTCGGCGCCCATATACGAAATCAGCATCAGATCGGCCTGGCCCGATTCGATCATGATGCCCGCCGGCATCCTGCCCCGATTGAGATACCAGGAATCCTCGTGAACGTCGGTCTCGGTCCACATGATCCCGGTCCCATGCTCGCCAGGCTTGGCGTCGATACCCGTGACACGGTCCGCGAGTAGCAGCGGAGGTTCGGGCATCCGGATCTGGCGGGCGTAGCCGTCCTGCTGCTCGAACATCGGCCCATAGATTTCAGAGATCCGACCCGATGCGTGAATCTCCAACTGCGCCCTATCGAGGCGCGGGCCGATGGGCTGGTGCGTTCTCTGGACCAGATCGGAAGTAGACGCGTTCGTTGGGGTCGTCGTCGAGAACTCTGGCGCAGACACGGTCGCGACATGCGGTTGCGGTTGCGACTGCGCTTGGAAAGAGGGAATCGTCGGGACTTCAACCGGGTCGGGCACCATCGCGCTCGCACTCATGCTCTGACGAGTTGCCAAGAAGCGCTGATGAATCTGCGCCTGCTGGCTGACGAATTGCTGATGAATCTGGTTGAGCCGCTGCAGCTGGGCTTGCCACGCACCGATCGCGGGATCCAGATTCACGGGCTGTACGGAAGCGGGCTGTACGGAAGCGGGCAGTGTGATCCGGCCCTCATCCAGCACCGAGGGGAGAGGCGGGGCGGGCTGCATGATCTCGGCTCCATTGAATTGAGAAGTGCGTGTCGCTCCCTGACGATGGGCAGAGACAGGCTGCTCCTTTGGGCGGGGCGTGGGCAGGTGAACGGGATCGAGGTGTGCTGGCAAGTGCAGGCGTGCCGCGGTCTTGCCTTCGGTGGACGAAGCTCCCGCCGGCGCTCGGGAAGCGGTGGGTGTCAATCTCTCCAACAGACTCGACGGATCGATCGGCACACCAGCGGCCATCAATGCGGCAATCGCCTCGAAGACGATCTCGATGCCGCCGCCCCTCCGATCGAGTGCGACGACGACCGCTTGCTTCATCCGATCGCCGAGGATTTCGCGGATCCATCCCGAGCAGGTGCCCATCGGGCCGTGCTCCAGGAAGACGCGAACGCCGTCCGCCCACGCGCGCTCGATGACCCGCGAGAAATCGAGGGTCTGATTGGCCTGGTTCATGATCGTCTGCGTGCAGGCCTCGGACTCGGGGATGTACGCGGCGTCGCTACCGCCGGAGTAGAAACGAACACCCTCAACCGGCGAGACCTTGCGGCGATGGATGTCCAGCCAGGCCTCGCGGAAAGCATCGACCTCGGGAACGTGAGCGGCCATCTTGTATCCGAGCTCGAAGCAGCGATCCGCGCCGAATTCATCGCTGGCTGCCGACACGACCCGCTGGCAGGACTCCGCATCGCCGGCGATGACGCAGTCGTTCTCGGTGTGGATGATCGAAAGATGAACGCGTGCTTCGTCGTCGATCCACTCGCGCACACGTGCGATCGGCACGAGCAGGTTCCAGACTGCCCACTCGACCTCTCTGGCGCCCGGCTGTTTGGGATCTCCCCACAGCCCCGATGCCTCCCACGAGCGTGCGACCGCTTCGAAGCCTTCGGCGAGCTCCCGGGTATAGAGACCGCTCTCGTCGATCTCCGATCGCATCGCGTCCATGTCGGTCCAGGCCCCGAGCGCGAACAGCGAGTTGCTCTCGCCCGACGAATAACCGATCGCGGCATCGGGCTTCAGGCCGAGCAGGCCCCGCGTGAGCTCCGCATGCATCTGGCTCAGGCACGACGCACCCCATAGACGTTGATCGTTGCTCGGCGTGCGGTCGGGACCGTCGAACACCCAGCCCATCGCATCGGCAAGGCCTTCAAAGCGCTGACCGAGCAGGTCGCCGAGATCGGGAAGCGCCGAAAGCAATGCCTCTCCCATACCGTGATAGGCGGAGCCGGCAGAGGTGAATACGAATGCGAGATCACCACGCACCGGCGCAGCACGGAAGTGCACACCCTCCCCGGCCGGCGCGCCGCTCTGGATGTGTCTACGCGCACGCTCCGCGCGGTGCTTCAGCGTTTCTTCATCGCTGGCGACCAACACCAATCGGGCGGAAGGAGGGGAATCGGTGGTCTGATTCCACGGATCTGAAGTGCGCCCTTCGTCGAGGGCGCTCAGAACCTCGCCGGCATCGCGGCCTTCGTATACGTGAAAGGATGGCGCTGCAGATTCCTGTCGCGAAGGCGACGCTCCATGCTCGGCGAGATGCCAGGCTTCTCTGCCGGACACTTCATGGCGGCCATCCATCGTTGGCGCGGTCACACTCGCCGACCGATTCGCACGCGATAGCCATGGCTTTCCACTCGGAAGCCTGCGGTGGTGAAGAGAGAGGGCAGCGGCCACCAGATGCATCAGCCCCGACGCAGCGTGTGGGTGTCCCCATCGTCCGACGAGGTCTCCGATTCCACTTCCCGGGCCCCATGGCAGATCCCCACCGATAGAATCAGGTTCAGCCCCCATCACCGCGTAGATGCGATCGCCATCGCGCTCGGCGTCGTCGAGCCGTTTGAGCACAAGGGCCACCGCGGCGTCACCCGGGATCCGCGCGCCGGCTTCCGAGGCGCCCAGGCACGCTCGCATGGCTTCGATGTGAACGGGCTCGCAGGAGAGATCGACTGCCCCGACTACAGCCGCGTCGAGCTCGCGCGCGCGCAATGCGCGAAGGGCCAGGTCGAGTGCATCGAGTCCCGAGCGTTCCTCTGAGGAGACGCTGCAGCTCGGTCCTCCGAGGTCGAGCTGACGATTCAGCCTGTTGGCGACGATATTGGGCATCGTGCCGATCACACCGGCAGATTCGAGCACACCGATCACACCATCGCGTGCTGCGGCGAGCCGCTCCTCTTCACCACTCTCCTCGCCGCTCTGGCCAGCCAGGTCGCACCCAAGCGCCGGCGCCCATTCGGCGAGTCGCCAGCGGGCTCCATAGCGGGCGACCTCGGCATCGGTCCCCATGCCGACGTAGACGCCGGTGCTTTCACGGGGCAACGAGGCGACCTCACTCGCGGCCTGTCGACCCGCGTCCAGAGCCAGCAATTGCTGCGGCAGCGTCTGGCGAAGATCGTTGGGCGGGATGCCGAGTGCGGCAATGTCGACCTCCAACGAATCGATACGGGCCTCGAGTCCTGAAATCGGACCGGCCTCGACGAAGCCCGTGCCGGAGAGCAACGCGTCGCTGAATGCGGCACGGTCGGGGCAACCAGCCGCGACGACACCGATCCCGACGATCGCGACCGGCCAGTCCATCTCGGAGCCATCGCTCTCCGCAACGATCGATGCGGTCGGAAGCGCCTCAATCGCGGGCCGCTCCGGATCGAATTCTTCGACGATCAGATGAGCGTTGTTCCCGCCGAAGCCAAAGGCCGATATCCCGGCACGCCGAACACCGTCGGCCACGTGGTCGCCTACCTGCCACAGCTCCGCGCAGTCGAGGATTCGAAATGACGAAGTGTCGAGGGCTGCAATCGGGTCCTCGGCGTGGAGAGTGGGCGGTCGCATCCCCTCGCGCATGCCCTCGATGACCTTGATCAGGCCCGCCACCCCGGCCGCCGTGATGAGATGACCGAGATTCGATTTGAGTGAGCCGATGGCCAGCGGCTGCGGCAGCTCTCCAAAAACTTCACCCAGACTCTCGATCTCCGTGGCGTCACCAATGGTCGTGCCGGTTGCATGGCATTCGAGCAGCGAGATGTCCCGGGGCGAGATCCCACTCATCTCATAGGCCGCGCGCATGGCCCGAACCTGACCCTCGGCCGCGGGGACCAGGGAGCCCTGCCCGCGTGCATCGTTCGAAAGACCTACGCCACGGATGATGCCCAGGATCTCGTCGCCGTCGCGACGTGCGTCCTCGAGACGCCGCAAGGCAACGAAGGCCGACCCCTCTGCGGGCACCAGGCCGTCGGCGTCGCGATTGAATGGGCGGCTACGTCCGCTCTTGCTGAGTGCGGACAACGCCGAGAACCCGACGTGAATGAAGAGATCGTCCGCACAATTGACCGCGCCGGCGAGCATGATGTCGGCGCGCCCGTCATGGAGCCAATCGCAGGCGTACTTGATCGCATACAGAGAGCTCGCGCATGCGGCGTCGAGTGCAAACACGCCGGCCTCGAGGTCGAGTGCACGTTCGAGGATCAGCGCCGGCAATCCCGAATTGAAGCGATTGTGTGGGTCGGGTTCCGGCGCACCGACGAGCGCTGCCGAATCGCCCAGCCAGACGGATT
>Ga0164313_10004681_pt1 | contig 12136 bp, 9 predicted proteins | sample GuaBasSedimGuay4_FD_113735 | JGI IMG/M metagenome (GOLD analysis project Ga0164313, IMG submission 113735) | Subseafloor sediment microbial communities from Guaymas Basin, Gulf of California, Mexico - Guay4, Core 4569-4, 0-3 cm | ecosystem: Environmental > Aquatic > Marine > Hydrothermal vents >... | reverse complement strand
CAAATTTAATACTATGAAAAAAATATACTTTTTTACGCTATTGCTATGCACTTTTTTTACAAATGCACAATCGCTAAGCTATTCAGACATCGCAGTACTATTCTCCACGGAGGATAACCTTGGAACCGCCAGATACATGGGCTTAAGTGGAGCCTTCGGTGCTCTGGGAGGAGATATGACAGCAGTGGATATAAATCCCGCAGGACTGGCAGTTTATAAGAATTCTGAATTTTCTACTTCTATGGGTTGGAGAGATACAAAAAATGAAACTACTTTTTACGGAAATACGCTGAATAATAATGATGATTACTTCAGATTTATCCAGGTAGGTGGTGTGTTCTTTACCAAAATATATGGAAATTCCGATTTTAAGAAAATGTCATTTGGCTTCAATTATAATGTAATTAAAGATTTTAACAACAATTATGCAGTAGAAGGAAATAGTGGGGTTCCTGATTTTGTGGATGACCCCTATCTAAATTATGACGGTAATGATTTTAATAATAAATATTATGATAATGTTGATAATCAGTTCTTTATAAACTATACTTCGGGAATTAACGACAGGTTCGCCTTTAGTTTTGCATCTCAGTATCAGGATATTCTATATTTTGGTGGTTCTTTAAACTTCCAACATATCAATTTTTACCAGAATACAACTTTCGAAGAATCTAATAATGACGGTAGCGGAAACACTTTGGATGCCAGATTAAGGCAATACTTATCCGTTTATGGAAATGGATTTAATTTTGGCTTAGGTGCCATTGTTAAACCCGTTCAAAATTTGCGCATAGGACTGTCTTATCAGTCACCAATTTGGTATAATCTAACAGAGAGGTTTCAAGAAAATCTTGATATTATTGTGAGTAATGACTCAGAACCCTATCAGGAATATAATGATCCCAACTACTTTGATTATCAGCTAAAAACTCCAGCTAAGCTGACGGGAAGTGTTGCTTATGTTTTTGGAAAATTGGGCTTGATAAGTCTGGATTATGTTTATCAAAATTACACAAATACCAGACTACAACCTTCAAGTGTATTTATTGACGACAATCAAGACTTGTCCAATGGTTTAAGAAGCACTTCGACTGTCCGACTCGGAACAGAATGGCGAGTAAAGATAGTAAGCATCAGAGGTGGTTATAGATTTGTCCAAAGTCCTTATAAATATGATACTTCGTCTTATGATCTGAATGGTTATTCTTTTGGACTTGGATTCAAAATTACAAGAAATGTTAATTTGGATTTCGCTTATGATAGTTCGAGTCGGGCTGATCAATATAGTTTCCTGAATATTGATGGAGTTGAACCTACATATATTGATGTTAAAAATAACCGTTTTACGTCCTCGTTAGTACTCGTTTTTTAAAGGACATATGTTTTAAATTATAAAGCTATATTGATAGTTAGGTGTAGATATCACCAAGGGTTGAATTATTTTCTGAATAAAGATGAATTTTTTCCTTTTTTGACCTCAATCCTAAAGGAAGAAAAGTGAAAAATTATTGATCATCCTGTATGATCGAGATAAAATCAAGAATTTTTAAAACATTGTGTTCAACCCTTAATTTGCATTACAAATTTATTTTATCATTTTTCATTCACATCCATATCTACCATACATTCCGCCTCAGGCAACGAAATTAATCGTGGGGACCTTACCTCCACCCCGGTTTTCTTCCGCAGAACTTTTTGAAAACGATGTCAATTTTTGTTATGGCAGCAAGTATGGGTTACTCTGGCCAATTCTAAATGAAATATTTGACCTTAATCTAGAATATAAAAATTCGCAATTCGCGGTCAAACAGCGAAAAGAATTTTTAATCAAACAAAAAATTGGAATTTGTGATATCGTAGAAAACTGTGAACGGGAAAAATTTAATGCTTCCGATCTAGGAATGAAAAATATCAACTTGCGGAATACAATAAAATGTCTTCGTCAACACCCATCAATTGGCACTATCCTTTTTATGGGAGGAAACAGTAAAAACGGACCTGAATATCTTTTTAGAAAACACCTTAAGAAAAATTTCTTAAAATTAGACCTAATTGCAAATACATCTCCTAAAATTCATCAATTTAGATTAGATAACAGAATTATTAAAACAATATCATTAGTGTCTCCTTCCAATGCGGCTAATCGATCAATAGGTTCAAATCCAGCTTATAAAGAGCTAAAAGAAAACAATAGTTCATTTACTACTTTAGAGTTTAGAGTAATGCAGTATAAAAAGTTTTTTTAAAATTTGTTTTGTAAATTAGCATACCAAAAAAACTGGCATAGTGCGAAAAATTACAAAAGTTCAAATAATAACCATTTTTTTAATATTTGCCTATTTTATATGGGAGTTGGTCGTTTGGTTCTGGGCCAGATCTGAAGACATTAATGGCGCGATTATTAGGGTAGACTTACTCATCATTTATCCTATATTATTAATTTTTATAATAATTTCCATTTATCAATTTCTTAAAAAGTAGATGCTAAAAAACGATTCCGGATGAAAATTTTCAATTATCTGCCTTTTATATTATTCTCCTTATTTTACGGCTGTAATGAACTCAAAAAAGAAAATCCTAAATTATTCGATAAACGAACAATAGAGATTGATAAAAATGATTTTCAAACAAAACCGGAGACAAAATCTTATACCGGAATAAATTTTTTAAACGAATTAATAGGAAAATACCCAACACATGAGAAAATTTTTAAGAACGAAATACTATCCCATCGACTAAAAGAGATTGACAATTTAGATTTTGATAAATTAATTGCCAATTGGAATACTGAAACTCCTCTTGTCATTGAAGATCAAATAATTCACGCCAGTGGATGCAATGATAGTGATTGCCCATCAAATGCGTACGAACTCTTCATTGATCTAACAAATGACAATATCAATGTTTACCATTTTAGAGGAAATACTTTAAGAGTTTATGCTGAAAAAGAATGGATAACTTTACCAAAAATATTTAATGATGAAATAGAAATAAAAAAATATTACGCTAAAATAGGTGTCTTAAATAGCTCTGTATCAACCTATTCAATTTATTCAAGAACTTATTCACCGCATAATTCGAATGAAGAAATTGCTAAAAAAATTAGCCTCTTTTTAACAGAACTATTGAAAGATGACCTGGCTGCCATGACAGAAGACCAACGAGAATTTCAATATGAAGAGGTGGATCTGAATGATGATGGAATAAAAGAATATTTGGTTGGATTTAACAACTCTTATTTTTGCGGAAGCGGTGGATGTACCTATTACCTGCTACACAATAATGGAACGGTAATCACAATATTCACTGTATCAGAGACACCTTTTATTGTAATGGTGAGCTCAAAGACAAACGGTTGGCGTGATATTCTGGTAAAAAGTGATGGTTGGTTGCGCCAATTAAAATTTGACGGAAAAACTTATCCTTCTAACCCGAGTGTCCTAAGAGAATTTAATGAAATTCCCAGTGATGATGCCTATAGATTATTATGGGATGAATTTCCAATACCCTACTTTATTTTTTAACTTAAAAAAATATAAATTATGTACAAATACATTTTAATATTTGGTTTTTTAATTTTACTGAATAGCTGCGTAAAAAACCCTTCAGACAAACCGGTCGTTGAAGGACCCGAGGCGAAAGAAGCAACTCAAGCAATTGAAAAAAATCCTAAGAGTGTTGCGGTTGTTTCGATACAACACAAAACAAAAACCGGGAAAACCTTTATTGTATCTGAAGAAAAAACAAGTGCCAGTATCAGTAATATTTCTGTTATTACGGAAGGATTTACTGAAGTGAATGACACCATATATTTGGAAGAGTCAGATCCAATATCTAAAGTTTCCACTACAGACCTGAATAAGGATGGTTTTGATGAAATTTTTATCATTACAGAATCCGCAGGTTCGGGATCGTACGCAACAATTTATGGTTTTAGCTCCAATAGAGACAAATCGGTAAGTAGTATAATCATTCCCGAAATTTCTCAATCAGATCTGGCAGAAGGAGCTATTTTCAATGGCTATATGGGGCATGATTCCATTTATGTTTCCAAGAATAAATTATTCAGAAAATTCCCAATTTATAAAGAAGGAGATGAAAACTGTTGCCCTTCAGGAGGTGTTAAAAAGATACAATACGTATTAAAACCGGGAGAAAACTATTGGAGATTAGAAGTGAAGTAAAGCAAAATGAGTTTAAAGTTGTCAACGAGAGATGCAATTTTATTTACCATTAAACCTAATTACATTAATAAAACTAACCAAAAATGAAATATTTAAAGATTCTTCCAGTACTGTTTGTCCTATTTTTTACTAACCAAATTTATGCACAAGAAACTCTTGCCATTTTACCATTTACCTTTACGGATGATGGCCATTTATCAATTGAAAAAGGAAAAGAAGTGCAACACTTTTTAATCGATTATATCAATAAAAAATCAAAGCATTTTAATGTAACCACTATTAACGGGAGAGATCTGACTGTTGCTTTGAATAAAGCAGGAATCACAGCGGAAACTATGGATAATTTTACAACTCCGGAAATCGCAGAAGCCATTGGCGGTGCAGATTATATCTTGATGGGATCCGTGGGCAGGTCGTTTGAAGGCACCACAAATTTAGAAACAAATTTTGCAAGTATAAATGATAAAGATTGGAATAAAACCAATGTCTATGGAGGTTCAGCTGGAACAACCACAAAAAAATACAATGCCAATATTTCCATCAGTATATTCACCGGAGATGGCAAAGCCATTTACGAAAAAAGTAAAGGAAATATCTTTATTGACACAACGCCTGACAGTTGGAAAAACTCAGTTATATGGCATGTAAGACATTTTCCATTTTATAAATAATTTTTTTATAGACCAATAAAGTATACATGAAGAAACTAACCTTTGCCTTTTTATTATTCTTTTCATTTTCATTATTTGCTCAAGAAAACCTTACAGCTAATGAATTGGACCTAATCAATTTAAGTTTGCAAAAAAGTTACCAACTTAAAAATGCCTCTAATGAGTTGATCATGGATAGTATTGACACGAAAGTTATAAAGCAAAATTATATTCCCACGCTTTCCCTTAATGGGATGTACGCTTATGGCGGAAGTAATATCAATGCTGATATTCCAACCTTTACCCTTCCCTTTTCAGGAATTGATCTATTTAAAGGAGAAACTGAATTTGATGTTAAGGGAAATTTCTTTAACACCAATCTTACCGCAAAGGCTTTGTTGTTTTCAGGAATGCAGGTTACCTATGGTTCTAAGGCAAACAACGAAAAGATCAGAGCTAAAAATTATATGCTCGAGAAAGAAAAGGCAGATATCATTGCTGATGTTATAGATACATTTGATAAGATTGAATTAATGAAGCAAGCCGAACTCGTAATAATGGAAAGTGAAAAAAGATTGGCTAAAGAAAAAGAAATAGTTAACTCAGCAATAAAAAATGGTTTGGCCATTCCCTATGACCGTCAAAAAATTACCGCTGCAGAACTAAAATTAGCCTCGAAAAAAATAGAATTGTTTGGAAATTTAAACCTGTTATATTTAAAACTTTCAATGCTTAGCGGACAAAATATATCCTCTCTAGAAGCATATCACTTTGAGCTTAGGCCTTGGTTTTTACACAATGATGAAAATGATTTTAATAATCGTCCGGAATTAAAAGCATTGGATGCATCCATTACTGCGTACGATTTTAAATTAAAAATGAACAAAAATGCTTTTTTACCAAAAATTCAGGCCTTTGCTAACTTGTCCTACTTTAATTTATTTGACACATCAATTGACAGCTCCCTGAAAACACCAATAACAGAACAGCCAATTAATTTGGATATAAATCATTTTGAAGGTTTTCCAACTTATTCTCTTGGGGTTGGCTTTGAATGGGAACTTTTTAATGGACTGAAGAACAGCAATCAAACGCAAAAAACAACCATTGAAAAAGATATAGCTCAAAATAAAAAAGAAGATGCCGCCGAAAAGTTAGCTCTCTTTGAAAAAAAGGCAATAATTGATTTTGAAGTAAAGAATCAGCAGATATTATTAAAGGAGAAGGAACAAGAAGTTGCTTATAACACATTAAATCTGGCAATAAAAAGCTATCAGGAAGGATTGATCTCCATTTCTGAAAGATTAGAAGCCGAAACGGAATATCAGGATGCAGTTCTAGAGTACTATAAAATGATTGCACTTCAACGCAAAGCAGCTTTAGAACTACTCATCTCAAAGGGGAGTTTAACTGTGGAAAATTTAAATAATTACAAATTTTGACCTATGAAAAATAAAAATCACATTATAATTTTGATTATTCCTGTTCTGATCGTTTTGGTGGGAATTGTAGTTTTATATTTCATCGAACCCAATGAAAACCAAGATAGGATGTTCGTGGGTTTATTCGATACGACAGAGATCAGAGTGGCATCAGAAATCCCCGGGCGTATTGAGCATATCTACGTTAAACTTGGTGATAAGGTCGAAAAAGGGCAATTATTGGCTACTATAGAAAGTGATATCCTCGATGCAAAAATTCAACAGGCCGAAGGAATGTATTCCGCTGCAGAATCTGTAAACGAAAAAGCTAACAAAGGGGCTAGAAAGCAACAAATACAAGCCGCTAACGATCAATATGAAATGGCAAAAAGTCAATATATATTTGCCGAAAACTCGTTTAAAAGAGTTCAAAATATGTTTAAGGACAGTTTGGTTTCCACACAAAAAATGGATGAAGTTACTTTCAAAAGAGATGCCGCAAAAAAGCAAATGGAAGCTGCAGAGTCTATTTATAATATGGCCATGGAAGGTGCGAGAATAGAGGATAAAAAAGCAGCCAAAGGTCAGCTAAGTGCTGTAGAAGGCAAAGTCAAAGAAGCCAAGGCCCTCTACAAAGAATTAAAAATTTATGCCCCGGTAGATGGTGAAATTTCAGCAAAACTAGCCGAAGAAAGCGAAGTGATGCCTGCAGGTTATCCTATTTTTACCATTCAGCAATTAGAGCACATTCACGCCATACTTCATGTTCGTGAAAACTTTTTGACAGATTTTCAAATGGGGAAACAGATCTCAGGGAAATTACCCGCTTTTGATAATGAAACACACAAATTTAGAATTACTTATATCGCTCCCATGGCCGATTTCGCCGATTGGACACCCACTGCTGACAAAGGCAGACTAGACATGAAAACATTTGAAATACATCTGACTCCAATCGAACCGATTAAAGGATTGAGACCCGGAATGAGTATCAATATCAAACTATGATAATTGTTAAAAATTATAACTAAAATATTTATTCGCGAGGTTTTAATACTTAAAAAAAGACCTGCCGTCTGGGTTTTATTACTTGTAATACCCTTAGGTATATTCTTTTATTTAGGTGCTATATATGAAGAAGGTGCTATTGAAAATGTATCTATCGCTATTAAGGATAATGATCATTCAGATCTCAGTCGTAAAATAATTCAAAACATCAATGCCTCGCCGAAATTGGAAGTCGTAAAATTTCTAAACTCCAATGATGATACAGATCGTCTTTTTCTTGATCGTCCTGATATAAAGGGGTTCTATTTGATCCCTAAAAATTTCGAAAAAAATATCTTTTTAGGGAAACAAGAACAGTTAATTATATACACAAACTCTTCAAATATAATTTATGGCAATTTATTATATAAAGAGGCCGCTACCTTTATTAATACTGTTTCTGCCGGAATTAACTTAACTTCTCTAAAATTAAAGGGGATTCCACATGAAAAAGCTGTTAAGATGGTTGCACCGATTAGGGTGATCACCAAACCCATGTTCAATCCTTACTACAATTACCTATACTATTTAGTTCCTGGTTTGACAACGGTATTATTACAAATGATCGTCTTTTTTTTGGCAGCACGATCAATAAACTCAGAATACAATAATAATACATTTGATGATCTCTTATCGATTTCAAAGGGAAATATACAGATGATAGTGTTTGGTAAGCTATTGACTTATACGCTTTTAGGGTTTTTGATTGGTATAGTAATTTTTGCCTTTGTTCATCCTGTCTTAGGTGTACCGATAGGAGAAAATACAATCTCATTTTTAGGTATTGTTCTTGTTTTTGTTATGGCAAATGCTATGTTAGGCATGATGGTATCCACAATTTTTAAAGATGAATCTATAGCGATGGATGTTTCATTTGTTTATAATTCTCCAGCTTTTGTATTCAGTGGTTTTACGTTTCCCATAATGGCAATGCCTGCCTTTAACGCCTGGTATGCCCAACTCATTCCTTATACACATTTTTTAGATGCGTTTATCAAAGGAATAGAAATGGCTACACCCTTGTCTTTTTTATATGTCCATATCATAAAACTATTGCTGTTCTTTTTGTCAGGATACCTCGTTACTGTTGCAATATTGCTAGTTCGCCTTAAAAAAAGAGTAATATGAAGACCTGGATTTCCATACTCCAAGATGAATTGCAATTAATAATTCGCGATAAAAGTATTTTACTTACCTGCCTGATTGCCCCCATTTTGTATGCATTTTTTGTCGGTTCCATTTACATGGAAAAAGATGTTTCTGAAATTCCAATTGCTGTTGTAGATTATGACCATACCAAATTATCAAGAAAAGTATCAGAATTGGTGGATACAAATGAAAAAGTAAAGGTTCTTGGTCATTATTCATCCATGGGAAATGCCATGTATCTTTTTAACAACCTCAAAGTCCAGGGAATATTAATTATCCCAAAGGAATTCCAGAAAAATACCATGAATTTGGATGGTGCCCATGTAGAATTAATATTGAATAATACAAAATTCCTAACTTCCAATGAAATAAACAAAGGGGTTCAACAGGTAATGCTTACCATTTCCGGAGGGGTTAGAATGCAATATTTCATCAGCAATAAAGTACCTATAGAATTGGCGAAACAACAGGCCCAACCCATTTTACCTGCAATAAAATCCATATACAATGCAACAAATAATTACGGTGATTATTTATTGCCGATTTTGTTAATCTTAATTCTCCAACAAACTTTAATTATTGGATTCGGACAAAGTATAGTTCATGAATTCAATCAAGGGTTATTAGTGAATATTAGAAATACAACATTTTATGATTTTATGAAAATTCTCAGTGCTAAGAGCTTTTATTATCTCCTATTGTATTTGGCCTACTTTTTTGTTTTTTATAAATTAATCTTCCCCTATTATCACCTTGCTTTTAAAGGCGTTTTGCTTTTACATATTTTACTAAGCGCTATTTTTATAATGGTGGTAATACTATATACCATTTTACTGGCTTCTTTTTTTAAAACAACTATTGGCTGGACCGAAGTACTGGCATTTTCAACATATCCTTTATTTCTGGTTTCAGGATATTCCTGGCCTATTGAAGCAATGCCAGTGTTTTTACAAGGCTTTGCAAATATCTTACCTTCAACACCTTATTTTGAAGTATTTAATCTTTTATCTGTAGAGGGAGCTGAATTATTCCATATTAGAAATGGCTTTATTCACTTGCTTATTTTACTTTTGTTAGGGTCAGGATTACTGTATGTGAGATATAAATATATGGGTTCAAAAAGAAGCAGAAGCACCTAACATTTAAAATTTCTCGAAGATAACCGCTTATCACAGATAATTTGCAGAATAGAAGATTATATTGTCCTGATTTTTGTTTACACTCTTTTTTAATCGCAAGGGACGCAAGGTTTTATGCAATGGGCGCTATGGTTTTACGGGCAAAATGAGTTACCATTATCTCCGATAGTTATTGCACCAAGTTACACAAAGAATCACAAAGATTCACAGAGATAACATCTTTTTCTTCTCTCTTCTCTCTTCTCTCTTCTCTTTTAAGTCTTTTCTTAAAGCTCCAAAGCCTTTTTAGGATTATTATCCATCAATATTTCTATCGGGTTTTCCAATGCTTCTTTAACCGCCACCAAAAAACCGACCGATTCTTTTCCGTCAATAATTCGATGATCATATGAGAGAGCTACATACATTATTGGTCGGATCACCACCTTACCTTCAATTGCCACAGGGCGTTCTACTATATTATGCATCCCCAAAATAGCACTTTGTGGTGGATTGAGAATAGGTGTTGAAAGCATAGACCCAAAAACACCTCCATTGGTAATTGTAAATGTTCCTCCTGTCATTTCATCAACAGTGATCTGACCGTCTCGAGCACGAATGGCCAAACGTTTCACTTCATTTTCGACACCTCTAAAGGTAAGTCTATTTGCATTTCTAATTACAGGAACCATCAATCCTTTAGGTCCGGAAACCGCAATTGAAATATCAACAAAATCGTAAGACACTTTAAAATCACCATCCAGCATAGAATTAACATCAGGAAACATTTCTAAGGCTCTGACCACTGCCAAAGTAAAGAAGCTCATAAAACCCAGACTTACATCATATTTCTCTTTAAAATTCTCTTTATATTTTTTTCGCAGATCAAAAATTGCTTGCATATCTACCTCATTGAAAGTAGTTAACATGGCCGTTTCATTTTTTACAAAGACCAATCTCTCTGCAACTTTTCTACGTAACATGGATAATTTCTTACGATCACTTTTTCTGTCTTCTTCATTGATCGCTTCCCCCATGGATGGAACGGCTTTTATGGCATCTTCCTTGGTAATTCTACCATCTTTTCCTGTTCCTGCAATTTCACTGGCATCGATCCCTTTTTCAGATAATATTTTTTTGGCTGCAGGTGAGGCGGTTCCGGTTGCATAGGTTGTACTTGAAATCTCACTTTTTGGCCTTTCTGCCTTTTCAATAATTGGATCACTACTACTGACTGCCTTACCACTACCTTCTGGTTTGGTGGCATCCATATCGATCAAGCAAACCACTGCCCCAACATCAACTGCGTCACCTTCTACTGCTTTAAAAGTAATTATTCCACTTTCTTCAGCAGGAAGTTCTAAAGTGGCCTTATCAGAATCTACCTCTGCAATTGCCTGGTCCTTTTCTACGTACGAACCATCTTCAACTAGCCAAGATGCAATTTCAACTTCTGTAATGGATTCTCCCGGTGAGGGGACTTTCATCTCTAAAATCATTTTAATTTCTTTTTGAACTATTTTTAATCCTGGTCATCAAAAACCCCATCAATAACCTTTTGTTGTCTCTTTCTAAATCGTGCTGAAGAGCCAGCTGCCGGTACTGAATAATATGTTCTCGATCTAACTTTTAAATTTATCATCTCACCCAGAGGGTTTTCTAAATGAAATCGTTGCAACATAAAACTCCAGGCACCCATATTTCTCGGTTCCTCCTGAGTCCATATATAATCTTCAACATTCTTGTATTTATTAATTACATTTTGAATTTTTTCTGTATGTAAAGGAAAAAGCTGCTCTATACGAACAAAAGCTATATCATCTCTTTGCAGTTTCTCTCTTTCGGCAATTAATTCATAATAAAACTTTCCACTACAAAATACCAACCGTTTGATCTTATCTCTTTCAACAGTATCATCAATTATTTCGTGAAATTCTCCCTCAGAAAAATCTTCTAAAGAAGATGAGGCCATTGGATGTCTTAGTAAACTTTTTGGCGTAAATACAACCAATGGTTTCCTAAAGTTACGCTTCATTTGTCGACGTAACAAATGGAAAAAATTAGCAGGAGTAGTGCAATTGGCAACGGTCATATTATCATTAGAACACAATTGTAAATAACGTTCTATTCTTGCAGACGAATGTTCAGATCCCTGACCTTCATACCCATGTGGTAATAATATAACAATACCATTTTGTTGCTTCCATTTATCTTCGGCGGCGGAAATGTATTGGTCAAAAATTATTTGAGCTCCATTGCTAAAATCACCAAATTGGGCTTCCCAGATAGTTAAAGTATTTGGTGCAGCCATTGAATAACCATAATCAAAACCTAAGACGCCATATTCTGATAGGGAAGAATTGAAAATATTCATTTTTCCTTTATTCTTTGGATTGGTATTCAATAGGTTATACTTTGTCGTAGATATTTCATCTCTTAAAATCGCATGTCGATGTGAGAAAGTTCCCCTTTCCACATCCTGACCCGATAATCTGACGTTATATCCCTCTTCTAATAAACTTCCAAAGGCAAATATCTCTGCCATGCTCCAATCTAACTTATCCGTT
>Ga0164313_10004679_pt1 | contig 12140 bp, 12 predicted proteins | sample GuaBasSedimGuay4_FD_113735 | JGI IMG/M metagenome (GOLD analysis project Ga0164313, IMG submission 113735) | Subseafloor sediment microbial communities from Guaymas Basin, Gulf of California, Mexico - Guay4, Core 4569-4, 0-3 cm | ecosystem: Environmental > Aquatic > Marine > Hydrothermal vents... | reverse complement strand
GGGTGACAGGAGCAAGTTGAATGCACTGGTCGCAAGTGTACGTACAGTTCATTCAAATCTCATTAGTGGTTATATTCGTGATTTTGGCAAGTATGGTCGCTATCCCAGCGAAGCCATTCAAACACAGGCAGTGTTTGAAAATATCCCCAAGCAACTAATGAAAAATATGAATGGTTCGGTTAAGCGTTATCAATTCTCACACGTCATACCCCGAAAAAAGGGCTATCAAGAGCTAAGAAGCCCCATAGATTTTTTACTCAAAACCAGGCTGGCTTCACAAAATTTCGTTATTGAAGGCAAGCCTCAAAGTACGCTGTTTGTCCAGGCAAAAGAATCGCGATTCAAGTTATTTTTCTTTGATCTGGGATTGCTTCACTGCATGGCAAACATGAGTTACAAAGAAATAGTGCAACAAAACTTCGCTTACAAAGGGTATGTGGCTGAAAATTTTGTACAAAACGAAGCCATTGCATTAGAACACTCATGCACCTACTCGTGGCACAGTGGTAGACAAGCGGAACTGGAATTCTTATTCAAGAATGACAAAGGCGAAGTCATTCCCATTGAAGTAAAAAGTGGAACAAGCATCAAAGCTAAAAGCATGGGGCTGTATATAAAAAATTATTCACCTGTTGAAGCCTACAAACTCACAGGAAAAATTGGAGGGTTTCGTGATAGTGTTCTTAAAACCTTCCCATTGTATTATGCTCACCAATGCATCAGGCGATTGCTGAATACTGAATAATCTGTTGGTTTAATTTCTGAAGACATTGGTAAATGAATTAGTGGCAAACGTTGTTTGACAGTCCAATGGTGAATGGCTGACACTCAAAGCAAGGACGCTTTTAATGGAAACACCTATGACAACCACTGTTGACAAGATTGAAACGCTCAGAAAATGTCTATTCCTGGTGGGGTTGAAAGAGCATGTACTGAGTGAGTTGGCAGCAAGAGCGGAAACGTTGCGAGTGGCCAGTGGCGAGACCATTATCACCCGGGGCGAGCACGGCTCAACCATGTATTTCATCATATCGGGCCGGGCGCGTGTTCACGATGGAGAAGTGACATGGGCACATATTAACAAGGGTGAGGTGTTCGGGGAGATGGCGGTACTCGACTCCGAGGTCCGTAGCGCCACAGTCACAACGGAGAGTGATTCCTTATTGCTCAGCATCGGCCGCGATGTATTCTTTGACGCGCTGGCAAGCGACCCGGATGCTTTCAAGGCTGTCCTGCGTGCCGTCCTGCAACGGGAACGGGAGATCGTTCATGAGATTAAGAACCGCTCAACCAAACTCCTCTCTTATCAGAAAGAAATGGAGATCGGGCGACGGATCCAGGCTGATTTTTTACCCGGTTCCATTCCTGTCATTGACAACTGGGAAGTCGCAGCATGGTTTGAGGCTGCGCGTGAAGTGGCAGGCGACTTTTATGATATTTTCAGGTTGAAAACCAGCCCGCATGTAGCCATCGTAATCGGTGACGTGTGCGACAAGGGGGTCGGTGCCGCATTATTCATGACCTTATTCCGTAGCCTGATTCGTGCCTCATCACTGTATGGCTATACAGACCCGACACTGGTGGAATCGACGCTTGCTGAGACAGGCTCCCAGAATACTGGCGGAGCACCGGCAGATGTGCTGCTCAATAGCATCCTGACAACCAATCGCTACATTGCGACCACCCACGCAGGGTCCAGTATGTTTGCGTCGGTATTTTTTGGTTTGCTCAACCCGGAAAATGGGGAGTTGATCTATGTAAACGCAGGGCACGAAGCACCGATGATCTTCCGGAAGAACGGGGAAACCGAAATACTGGATATCACCGGTGGCGTCATGGGATTGTTTCCCGCAGCCAGCTTTACTATTAAATCGGTTAGCTTGAATGAAGGTGACCTCATCTTCACCTATACCGATGGCGTGAATGAAGCCAAGAATCTGGATGGAGAACAATTTGGCGACGAGCGTATCCTGGAAACTGCCGCACCTGAAGGCAACAACACTGAAACTTTTCTCAAAATTATGCTGGATGGCGTTCGCAATTTTCGCGGCGAGGCCGAACAATCCGATGACATTACAATGCTGGCTTTGAAATACCTGCCGTCAATTCAATCAAACTGACCCTTTTGCCAAAGCCCACGCGACAACAGCGGAGTTAATGTGTAGAATTTATATATTAGAATTCTTTAACACAAGGCAGGAGCGGGTATCTATGGCTACATTAAACATCATGGTTGGACAGGAACAGGGTAGTGTTCCCGTTACGGTATTAAGGGTTGAAGGAGACATCGATGCCGCCACCCACTCAACACTGCAAGAAAAAGCTTTTGAGTTGATAGATGCCGGCTCAAGCAATCTTCTGCTTGATCTCGGCGGTGTAAACTATATGGGCAGTGCCGGCTTCAGAGCCTTACATGCCATCACCAATAAACTCAGCGATGACGACTCTGCAGGCCTGAGCAAATCCAGCCACCTTAAGCTGCTCAACCCTACCGATGCGGTCGCGAGGGTTATAAAAACGCTGGGGTTTGATGTTTACCTGGATATTTACCAGGACAAGAACGAAGCCATTAACTCGTTCTGACTCGAATTCAACATGACGACGGAGCAGGCTTTTGACCTTTCAGTCAAGGCCAGCCTCGATAATCTGCAGGAAATCCGAAATTATATTGACCAGGCGGGTGCCCGCCTTCGCGTAAGTGAAAACGCACTGGGTGACCTCCGCCTGGTGGTCGATGAAGCTGTGACCAATGTCATTCTGCACGGCTATGGCGATAGCGACGGTGACGGCATTGTGGAGTTACACATGGAAGGTGATGGCGATGCCGTGATTATCAGAATCAGGGACCACGCCAAAACCTTCGATGTGAGCCACGTTGATATGCCTCAGCTGGATACCGCTCTAAAAGACCGGCCCTTTGGCGGCATGGGCATCTTTCTGATCAGGAAAATGACCGACGAGGCCGAGTTCCTGCCACTGCCGGGTGGCGGTAACGAAATACGGCTACTCAAGCGCGGTGCTATTCAGGCACCGGGCAGACCGGCATAGTACTTCCTGAGAATATCAATTACTTCAGGTCGCCCGAACTCCGGCGGAACCGGTGCACCCTCTTCAAGCATGGCTCGCTGCTGAGTACCGGAAATGTGTATCCGGTCAGCATCATCATGCGGGCAGGTCTTGCCGGTTGCCATGCCGAAGCAACTGTTACAGTAAAAAGTGATGTCGATTTTCAGCGCATGCGTTAACAACGCCCCATCCCATAGGGTATCGAAGATATGATGGGCATCAAACGGTCCATAGTAATCACCAACACCAGCATGATCACGCCCGACGATCAGGTGTGAACAGCCATAATTCTGACGAATCAGCGCATGTAGCAAGGCTTCTCGCGGCCCGGCGTAGCGCATTTCAATCGGATAGCCTGCCTGGATCACCGTCCCATCAACAAAGTAGTTGTCGATCATTGCCTGGATCGCATCGGTGCGCACATCGGCAGGGATATCACCCGGTTTCAGTTTGCCCAGCACCTGGTGAATAAATACGCCGTCGGTTACTTCAATCGCTATTTTAACCAGGTGCTCGTGTGCCCGTTGCATCGGGTTACGGGTTTGAAACGCAGCCACTCGTGACCAACCATTTTCCAGGAACATCGCCCGGGCTTCTGCAGGCCGAATATACAAATCGGGGTACTTTTCCGGATACTCACCCTCGGCAAGACAGGTGACCCGCCCCGCCAGGTTCACATCGCCTTGCTGTAATACTTTTTGCACGCCGGGGTGGGCTTCATCTCTGGTGCGATAAACTTGTTCACACTCCAGGCTCTTGTCGGGGCTGTACTTTTCTGTGATTTCCATAATCGCCAGGATTTCACCAGTCTCCCCATCCACCAGGGCAACCTCTTCCTCAATACCAATTTTGCCTGCAAGACTCTCGTCACAGGAAAGCGTAATGGGTATCGGCCAGAAAATACCATTTTCAAGCTTCATATCAACACACACGCCGTGCCAGTCTGCCTGGCCCATGAAACCATCAAGTGGCGTATACGCACCCATGGCCAACATCAACACATCCGAGACCTCGCGGCTGGTCATCGGCACCCTGGTTAATCCTTTAGCTCGCTCTAACTCAACCATACGCTCTGATTGCGGTGCAAGCAGCACTTTTAGCCCTTCACCGCCATGCGGTTCTACCAACTTTGACACAATATTTTCTCCTTGAGAGTCATTGGATTCGATTATATTATCAAAATATAATATATTAGTGTGTCTGAAGTACGGAATATTCTGATCACGGCATGCTGGTTTTAATTATGCTTTGTAAGAATTTCCAGACTTTCACCCTCTCTTTAGGTACAGGTTTATATATTCGATTTCCCTAATAAACAGATTTTATATATACTGATGAATCCTAACCTCTTAACAAAAGAAGGTTTTTTACAATGAGCAACGTAGCAGAAATGAGTAGCCCGCAAGCAAAGCCTGGCATCGACCCTAACACCATGTCGATTATTGTCACCAAGGGCAGTCTTGACTGGGCCTATCCACCTTTCATCCTCGGCACCACTGCAGCAGCAATGGGGCTTGAAGTCACCATGTTCTTCACCTTTTACGGCCTGAACCTTTTAATGAAGGATCTGAACCTGCAGGTGAGTTCACTGGGCAACCCGGCCATGAAGATGCCAATGATGGGTATGCACATGGGTATGCCAAATCTCGTATCGGCCATCCCGGGCGTTGATGCCGCAGCATCCAAGATGATGAAAAGCCTGATGAAGAAAAAGGGTATTGCACCCATTCAGGACCTACGCGAACTGGCCGTTGAAGCTGATGTACGCATGATAGCCTGCCAGATGACCATGGACATGTTCGAATATGGTAAAGAGGACATGATTGAACCCCTGGAAATCGGCGGTGCCGCGACTTACATTGAAGTGGCCACACAAAGCCACATCAACCTCTTTATCTGATTGACTAAACGCACGAATTAAGGAATATATTTATGGCAGACCAAGTACTCGACGCAAAGGGCCTGAATTGCCCTTTACCTATTCTAAAAGCCAAGAAGGCTCTGAAATCACTGGAAGGCGGCAACACACTGGAAATCCAGTCTACCGATCCGGGTTCCGTGGCCGATTTTGCAGCTTTTTGCCGTACGACCGGAAATGAACTCGTGGAGCAAAGTGAAGGCAATGGTGTCTGGACCTACCTGATACGTAAAGCTGGGTAAGCAAGACACCAGGCAGTGGTTGCTAACCGAAATAGATCAAACGAAAGGCTGAGCCTGCTGGTTCAGCCTTTTTTTAGCACCTGTCTCCCTGGTAGCCAACAACTTGCTCATTTCCCGATACAGAAGCTGGAGAAAATAGCGCCCAGCAAGTCATCCGGCAAGTACTGCCCGGTAATTTCTCCGAGCGTTTTTTGCGCCAGGCGCAATTCCTCTGCCAGTATTTCAGGTGCATTGTAGTGTTCAAGTTGCTGACGCCCTGCAGTAATGTGCTCCAATGTTCGTTTTAGTGCATCAAGGTGGCGGGTACGTGCAGAAAAGCTGCCCTCGTAACCGCCTGAAACACCCACGGTATTCTTAATCAACTCTACCAGGCCTTCCAGACCCTGGCCCGTTTTCGCCGACACCCATATTTTCAGGGCCGCCTCATCAATGCAGGCTCTGGCGCCGGTCAGATCCACTTTGTTATGGACTTCAATACAGGGGATGTTTTGCGGTACTTCCGATCTCAACGCCAATTGCGGTTCCAGTGCTTCGTTCGCATCAATAACCAATAAAGCCAGGTCCGCAGACTTGAGTGCCGCCCGCGCCCGGCGCACGCCCTCAACCTCTACCTGGTCTGTGGACTCACGTATCCCGGCAGTATCAGCAACATGTACCGGCAGTCCGTCCAGTGAGATATGTTCACGCAAAACATCCCGGGTCGTGCCTGGAATTTCGGTCACAATAGCCGAATCCCGGCCAGCTAAAGCATTCAATAAACTGGACTTGCCCGCGTTGGGTAAACCGGTGATGGTGATATTTATGCCATCCCGTAACAGCTGACCCTGGTGGGCCTGATCCAGCAAGGATTGCAGTCGTTCACCAGCCTCTGTCAACTTTTCCAACACGTCACTATCGGCGAGAAAGTCAATTTCCTCGTCCGGAAAATCCATCGCTGCTTCCACAAACATACGCAGATTTATCAATTCCTGTTGTAATTGGTTGATCTGATCTGAAAACACACCTTCCAGCGACCGCTGCGCTGCACGGGCCGATGCCTCTGTGCCGGACTCAATCAGATCAGCAATAGCCTCAGCCTGGACCAGATCGAGTTTATTGTTAAGAAATGCCCGTTCAGAGAACTCACCGGGCCTGGCCGGGCGCGCACCGAGAGCCAACAGCCGGGACATCAGCATTTGCAGGATTTGCGGCCCACCATGACCCTGAAGTTCAAGCACGTCTTCACCGGTAAAGGACGCGGGTGCTGCAAACAGGATCGCCAGACCGGAATCCAGCGTTTTACCCTTTTCATCAAGAAAACGGGCAAAGTGTACCCTGCGGGGTTGCAGCGAAACATCCAGGATTTGATTTGCAATGGCACTGCAGTCTGAACCGGAAATCCGTATGACACCCACACCACCCACGCCGGGTGGCGTTGCAATCGCGCAAATGGTGTCCGTATCGTACTTAATAAATCAGAGGTTCCTTAATCTGCCGCTTCAATCTTACGTGTGATGTACCACTGTTGAGCCAGTGACAGTCCGGCATTGGTTGCCCAATACAGTACCAGTCCAGCCGGGAAAAAGGCAAACATGAAGGAGAAACCAATAGGCATGAACTGCATGATCTTGCGCTGCATCGGGTCCATTCCCGCCGTCGGGGTCAAGCGCTGAGTCAACATCATAAAGGCGGCATTCAATACCGGCAGAACAAAATAAGGATCGCGCGCTGTCAGGTTATCAATCCACAGAATAAATGGCGCCTGGCGCAATTCGACCGACTCCAGTAGCACCCAGTAAAGTGCGATAAAAATTGGAATTTGTACCAGGATGGGTAAACAGCCACCCAATGGATTGACCTTCTCGGTCTTGTACATCTCCATCATGGCCTGGCTCATACGCTGGCGGTCATCCCCATAGCGCTCTTTAAGCTGCTCGATTCTTGGCTGGAGCTTGCGCATCCTGGCCATTGAGCGATACTGCGCTTCGGTGAGTTTGAAAAATGCCAGCTTGATTAGTACTGTCAATAACAGGATCGCCCAACCCCAGTTGTTGGTAAACGAATGGATATTGGACAGTAACCAGTACAGCGGCTTGGAAAAAACGGTAAAAATACCGTAATTAACCGTGTGACCGAGACCCGGTGCAACTTCCTCAAGCTGATCCTGCAGTTTCGGGCCTATGTACAAGCGGCTTTCAAATTCGTGGCTGGTACCAGCACTGACCTGTACCGATGGTGAAACCGCCCGGGCAATATAACGCGGTAAGCCGTTTGGCGAATATACCTGGGTTGAGTAGCTGTTTATCTGCTCCGCAGGGGGAACCCACGCAGTGAAAAAGTAATGCTGTACCATGGACAACCAGCCACCGTTGAAGTCACGACTAAACGGCTCATCTGCTACATCATCAAAATCGATTTTCTCAAATTTTTCAGCAGGGCTGTAAAAACCAATACCAAAGAAGCTGTAGCGGCCAGGGTTGGTAAAGCCGCCATCATCCTGATCGGGAGGAATGGAGCGTTGTAACTGATCATAACGACTACCGGTCCAGGTTTGACCGCTATCGTTGGTCAGAGTATGCCGTACGCCAACATCGTATGCTCCTCGCTTGAAAATGAAGGTCTTGGTGACATGGATGCCATTGCCTTCATCCCAGGTCAGAGGTACACGGATTTCATCTGCATTTTGCGACAGGGTGTAGCGCATGCTGGCTGACTGGTAAGCGCTGGTGTGGTTGGGTGCGGCAGTCCGGCTCAACAAGCCGGATTGTGCGATAAACAAGTCCGGACCACCCTGGCTGAACAGATCAACCTTGATATCCGGCACTTCAAGCTCAACCGGATAATCCAGCAGTTTCGCACTAACAAGTGTGCCGCCGGTCAAATCAATGCTGACCTCCAACACATCCGTTGTAACAATCAGCAGCTCCCGTGCACCACTCATAACAGCCTGTTGTGCAACATCCTGACCAGACACATTATTTGCCATATCTTTTTGATTTGACAAAGTGCTTCCAGCGTCCGGATTCGGCAGGTCTGCACCCGGGACTGTACCGTGATCCTGTGGTCCAGGCACGGCTGAAGGTTCAAACGTCGGGCTTGTCGTATTTGCAGGAGCTATCGGCTGCCCACCATAGTCCTTTTGCCATTCCATCCACATCAGGTAGGACAGAACAATTAATCCCATGAACAACATCGGGCGGAGATTTGCCATTATCTGGTGTCCTTAGTCGGTTTCCCGGGGTTGATTTGCCGGGCTACCACATTTTTGTTCAATTTTTGCCAAAGAGCATTAAGCGATTCAAACAGTGCTGTGTTGTCCTGGCTTGCAGCATGTGCTGTTGGCAGAACCACAATATCCAAAGCCTTTTCATTCAAGCGTCCGGTCATCTGTGTACGAAAACTTTCGCGCACCAATCGCTTGATCTGATTACGGCGAACCGCTTTAGGGATAGCTTTCTTGGCGACTGCCATGCCCAGGCGGTGGCTACAAATATCGTTGGTTCGTGCCAGTATTCGGAAGTAGTTATCGCCGGAACGGTATGGCCGTTGAAAAACCCGCTTGAATTCAGCGGGCTTTAACAGTCGGGATTGCCTGGTAAACTGTTGCCTTAACAAACGGGTCTCTAAACTAAATGCGTAATGAACAAAAAGTCAGAGCTAAACCGCTCAGGCAGATAAACGCTTACGACCCTTGGCACGACGTGCATTAATTATTGCGCGACCACCACGGGTTGCCATACGTGAACGAAACCCGTGTCGACGGGCGCGTTTAAGACGACTTGGCTGAAAAGTACGTTTCATTTTCTTAAAACCTCTACAAATTCTATTCAAGGCTGTTTTCTGTTACTACAGACAGCCGACACAAGAGGCGAATAGTATCCCGAATGGATAGCTTATTCAAGCAATTAGCCCAAAGAATATCAAAGAGTATTGATAGTGGTACAAGACCAGTTTCAACAGTAGCGAAGTTATCCACAGCACGTTAGACTAAGCCCTTAACGGGCCAAGTGTTGAAATAAACCTGCAGTAGCCCGGCAGTGAATCATACGACTCTTCGTAAGTTCCTGATAAATATAATAAAACTGGTACATAATGGTCAATAACCCCTTGTGCCGGTTAACATAAAACTCTATTGGCGTGAACGCGGCATGGCGCAAAATAACTGGCAACTTTGTCTTCAGCATCTTGAACGGGAATTACCGTCCGAAGATATGAATACTTTTATTCGCCCCCTGGAAGTTGTCAGCAACAAAAACCGTATTCGCCTTGTCGCTCCAAACTCGTATGTCAGCGACCACATAGCCACCAATTATCTGGAACGAATTCGCGATATTTTTGAACATCTTGGTGCTTCAAGAGATTCTGTCAGTATCGAAGAGGGTTTACCTGCTATCGTTGCGGTGGATAACAACAATACGCAACCAAGAGGAAGGGATAAGGCCAGAACCGGCCTTGATTCCCGTTATCGCTTTGACAACTTTGTGCTGGGCAAGTCCAATGAGCTTGGTTATGCCGCAGCATCACAAATTGCCCAAAAGCCTGGCGATGCTTACAATCCGCTATTGTTATATGGCAGCACCGGACTGGGTAAGACTCACTTGCTGCACGCCATTGGTAACGCCATTCGCAAACAGAACCCCGGGACCAAAGTCCTGTTTCTGGATTCAGAACGTTTTGTAAGTGGCATGATCCAGGCGTTGCGCCATGGTGCTATTGACGAATTTAAGAAACACTATCGGTCTGCTGGTGCTTTACTAATTGATGATATCCAGTTCTTAGCCGGCAAAAAGAGCTCTCAGGAAGAGTTTTTCCATACTTTCAATGCTTTATTAGATAGCAAACAACAAATTGTTCTCACCTGCGATCGCTATCCCAAAGAGGTTGTTGGGCTGGAAGCCCGTCTTCGTTCCCGTTTTGGCTGGGGCCTTACCGTCGCGATAGAGCCACCAGACTTTGAAACCCGTGTAGCGATTTTGCTAAACAAGGCTCAGGAACGCGGCATACAACTGGATGACTCTGTTGCATTCCTGATTGCCAAGCGCTTGCAGTCGCATGTTCGTGACCTTGAGGGCGCCTTAAATCAATTAATTGCCAATGCCAGGTTTACAGGTCGTGACATCACAGAAAACTTTACCCGCGAAGTATTGCGTGATCTTCTGACCGTGCACGACCGCTTGATTACGATTGAAAATATTCAAAAAACTGTGTGTGACTATTACAAGATCCGGGTATCAGAGTTATTATCCAGGCGCAGACCTCGCAGCATTGCCCGCCCGCGACAAATGGCAATGGCATTAGCTAAAGAGTTAACGCAACACAGTTTGCCGGAAATAGGTGACGCATTTGGCGGACGCGATCACACGACGGTCATACACGCCTGCAGGAAAATTAAGGAATTATGTGAAACGGATGGTCGTTTACGTGAAGACAAGGTTAAGTTGCTACGCTTATTGACCACATAACTGGTTGTGGAACAATAGGAGGATAAACTGTTAACAATATGTGGGTAAATTTATTGTTTACTGAAAAATACTTTTGCTCCACATGTTATACACAGCTTTTACCTTTATATTCACACAGGGTTTGTTAGCTATATCTAACTGATTTTATTAAATTAATATCGATTACTAACTTACTAACAGGGCTTACAACTACTACTATTTATATATCTATCTTAAATAAAGAGCAGTAATACAAAGGAACAGTTCATGAAATTCAGTATATCAAGGGAAGCTTTTCTTCAACCTCTCAGCCAGGTTATTGGTGTTGTTGAACGACGTCAGACATTGCCTGTATTAGCTAACTTCATGCTGGTTGCCCGGGATGGTCAACTGACCGTAACCGGTACGGACATGGAGGTTGAACTGATCTCGGCGGTGACGGCAGATGTTTCCCAGGATGGTGAAATCACCATACCTGCACGAAAACTGTTAGATATCATGAAGGCTCTACCCGATGGCGCCAATATCACCTTAACTGTCAGTGATGAAAAAGCGACAATGAGTGCAGGTAGAAGTCGCTTTACTCTTTCCACATTACCCGCCTCTGAGTTTCCAGCCACAGATCAGGTTGAAACACTTGAAAGTGTCGATGTGAATGAAGCGTCACTTAAGAACATGATGGATAAAACCTCCTTTGCAATGGCGAATCAGGATGTACGTTACTATTTGAATGGCTTACTTTTTGATTTTAGCGGTCAACAGCTAAGGGCGATTGCAACAGACGGACACCGGTTGGCAGTGTGTGATCTTGTAGGTGCGGTAGACATTACCAGTGACAGGCAACTCATTGTGCCGCGCAAAGGCGTAATGGAGCTTTCGCGCATGTTATCTTCCGATGATCAGGTCGTTACACTGGCCATAGGCCGGAATCATATCAGGTTGGTCAAAGGCGACACAATATTTACATCCAAACTGATTGATGGACGGTTCCCCGACTATAAGGCGGTCATTCCTGTTGGTGCAGACAAGCAGATGCTTGTTGACCGGTCAACATTTACCCAGGCTTTACAAAGAGCGTCAATTCTTTCAAATGAGAAATACAAGGGTGTCAGGCTGGAGGCGGCGGGCTCAACCATTAAAATAATTGCTCATAATCCGCAACATGAAGAAGCTGTTGAGGAAATTGAGGCAGAACTGAACTTCGACCGTCTGGCAGTTGGTTTCAATGTAACTTATTTGCTGGATGCATTGATGGCCATTGAAACAGACCAGGTATCCCTGGAATTAATTGATGCCAACAGTAGCTGTCTGGTTTCTGCTCCGGACTCTGATGTCAATCGTCATGTTGTAATGCCATTAAAACTGTAATTCGGGAAGGTATTTGATAGGGTAAAAACTGGTGATATATGCGGGTTAACTCCCTTGATATCATTAACTTAAGAAATATTGCATCTGCGCAAATAAATCCAGACCCGCGTCTGAACTTTTTTACCG
>Ga0164313_10004678_pt1 | contig 12143 bp, 30 predicted proteins | sample GuaBasSedimGuay4_FD_113735 | JGI IMG/M metagenome (GOLD analysis project Ga0164313, IMG submission 113735) | Subseafloor sediment microbial communities from Guaymas Basin, Gulf of California, Mexico - Guay4, Core 4569-4, 0-3 cm | ecosystem: Environmental > Aquatic > Marine > Hydrothermal vents... | reverse complement strand
TTGTTTAAATCTACTTTGTCTTTATCTTGTTCGTTTAATGACATAAATTCAAATAAAGTTGGTCCGATTCCGTCTAATTTATCCCATATTTGCTCTGAATTATTTTGTTCTGGTTCTATACCAAACTCTCCTGATTCTCCTGACTCTCCTAATTCTTTATTTTCATTACTTTTTATCATTATTATAAATACATCTTTTGAATAAGGATGATTAAGATTCCACAAAACATTACCAAAGTTTTTTATGTCATTATCATCTGTTATTGCATATTGATTAATAAAGCAATTAGCAATTTTTGTTAAATTATATTTAGGAATGATCAATTCATTTGTATCTAGTCTTTTTATTTTCATTGCTTCGATATCTAACCAAGATATATCAAATTCAAACTTTATTCCTCCATGAGATTGATCTATTATATAAAAATGAGTATCATCGCACCATATTCTAGCTCTACCAAAATCTACGCCTGCTCCATTGCTTTCTATTATGTCATGTTCTTCGTTTAAGCCATTATATAACTTTCCAGGAGAATAATATGGATCTAATATGCTAGCGCAAGTTAAACCATTATATTTATTTTTCCAAGTTAGTCCGTTTTCATATATTTCTCTTATTGAGACGATTTCAACTTTACTTTTTTCTTTATTCCATAAATAAATAGGATAAAATTCATCTATTTCTCTGTTATTTCTTATCTTTCTTATGGATGAGCTAATATTATGCTTTATTTCATTCTTTTGTTTATTAGTCAGTTGTTTACCAAGTCTTTTTTCTTCTCTTTTTTCAAAACTATCTTGTAATTTTTTTTCATATTGTTTTTTTATTTTTTTCTGTAGAGTTAAGTTATGAAGTGATTTTTTCTCTTTTTCGATTGAATCTTTGTAATTATGAATCTCTTTAATGGTTAAAAAACCCTTAAAAATACCAACATCTAAAGGCTCTTTTTTCTCATTCCAATATACAAAAGGATCAAATTCTTGGTATAATCCATTATATCTACTTGTTTCATCTATTCCTGCTTTTATAAAGTCTAATCTACTGCTACTACCATAAACCTTTAAGTCCACTAAGCATTTAAAGTCAAACTTTCCATCTGCTGTGAAGTCTACAAAACCGGTTCCGCTGTTCCATAATCTTGTTTTTAATATTTCTTGAATTTTACATATATTTGATTGTTTTTCTAAGAATTTTATTGTAGAGATAACGAAATATAACCTAACGCCTCCGATTTTGTTTAAGTTATGAGGTTCATCTGAGTTTACAGAAGATAATATGTTATTATCTTTATCTACTATCTTAGTATTCCCTTTATACTTTATACATGAGCTCGTGCTTCCTTTTCCCATAGCCGGAGCGTCTTTTAACTCTGGTACAGCCGATATTAATTCTTTATAGCAATCTTTAATACTTTTTACACTATCTATGTTTTTAAAATCTATATCAATGCATAATATACCAGGAACATCTAAAAATTTTATGTAATTATCATTTCTTAAGATATATTTTTCAGATAAATCGCCTCTTTGAATTGCCATATGTTTAGATGATGGATTGTAGCAAGATACCTCATCATAACCAGCTAAACCAGACACAAATACATCTTTATCAGTTGCTTCTTCTTGTATAAACTTTCCTAGGTCTCTTATTGAATCAAATCTTAAACTTTTATAAATACCTGTAATCCTATTAGCTTTTTGTGGTGATTTTTTTAAAGTATAAGACTCTAATTTGTTTATGGAACTGTTTTCAGTTTTTGTTATGTTTGGTACTAATGAAAATTGCTTTGATACTGATTGCTCACTTCTTATTAAGCCAACAATAAACCAATCTTTACTTCTTAATTTCATATCAGACATTATTCCCCACCTTCTGTATTAGCTTGCTTTAGTGCTTCTGTATTAGCTTGCTTTAGTGCTTCTGTATTAGCTACTGTATTAGCTACTGTATTAGCTTCTAACAAGCTCCAGCCTTTCTTATCATCTACTCTTATAATTTTGTATTTAGATTTATAATATTTAAAAGCATATAAAGGGTTAATAAACAAACCAATTGATTTTTCAGTTTTAAAAGCTTCTCCTAATTCATTTCCTTCTTCTAATAACTCTCTTTCATTATCTTTTAAAGATCCTGTTCTTTTTAAATCTTTTTCTTCTATTTCCCAAATTTTAAAAAATGCTTTTTTAGCTTCTTTGTTTGTTTTAATTACATTTAAAAAAGTGTAAAGATCAAATTGGTTTGCATTGTTTTTAAATATAGAATCTAATATAACCTCTGTATCATTTGAGAATAATTCTAAATTTGATATAACCTTTTCTATAGATTTTAGCATGCTTTTCCTCGTTTTTTTGTTTAGAGCATAGCGAGTTCTTGAACGAATAAAAATGCCGTATGGGAGACGGCAATAAGTAAAAGGAAGAGCAAAGCGAGCTATTTAGCAATCCAGTGTTTTTATCCGAGTCTATTATATTTTAACCTATATCCTTATAGAAGTAAAGAAGTGTTTTAAGCAAAATTCTTTATTATAGCCTCTAATGTATGAAATATATGTTGGTCAATAATATCTCCATTATCTGCTAATAATGTATTTTGTCTATCCATTTCAGCAGATTTTCTAAGATCTATAAACTCTTTTCTGCTTAAATTATATTTATTACAAATTCTATTCATAAACTCTATTTCTTCTACCATATTAACTCTACGGTGATTTCTTGATGGTATTTTATTCATTTTATTTTCCTGTAAAGCGAGATTATATCTATTTCTATTTACCGTTCGTAAGTTACTAATTTATATACTTATTTTATGACCCACGTAAAACTCTTATGCTAATCTAACGGAAGTTTAATAAGTAAGTAGCTAATGCATCAAATGCATCATCTAAATCTTAACTATATTATTATCATATGAAACAACATTAAGAGACAAACCAACTTTTTCTATACTACTAACTAAATCAATATTTATTAAGCAATCACTTATCTTAATCCAATTCATTTTTATTTCCTATTTTTCTTTAATAGAGATATAATTATATAACATTATACCTCTATTGTAAACCGCTATTTTACTTCAATAGAAACACTACTCTTACCATTTCTCTTAACTCTATTAGTTTCATAATCAACCAATACAGGATATGGATATGTCGTAACCTTAGTCTCAACATAAACTGGTTCTATGTTACCCATTTTGCCACTACACATAACCCAAGTCGCAGACGTATTCTTAGATGCGAAAATAGAATTAGGTTCTGGCTGCTCTACAATATGTCGAATAGAACCTTTCATTAATCCAAACCGTTTAGCGGTCAAAGGATTAGTTAAACTAGTATCATAAGGTATACCAAAACCAATAGAAGCGCAATCTCCTTCTACAACCCCTCTATCACTTCTCCATACAGAATGAGTCATAGCCTTCTGGTTTCGTATATTATAAAGCTCAATAACAAGATGACGTTCTAAAGACCAGTTATAAGCTGGTACTGGTTGAGACTTAGATATCTGAGATTGCTGTCTTTCTACTGCTTTGGCATCTCGTGTAGTCTGAGTATCATTTTTATTACAACCAATAACTGCTAAAGAAATTGCTGCTACTATTAATAATCTTTTCATATTTTATTTCCACCCTATTTTTAAATCATCTATTTTAGTTAAAGCACTTGTAAAGTCCTTATATCTATTCCATTCATTATTACAATTATACCATTTTTTCGCCACTCTAATTGACATACTCTGGAATCTCCTTTACTATACCATTTTCAAATTCATTATCAGAATAGTGATTAGGTTGATAATAAACCTTATCTCCGCATTTAAACATATTAATCCCTCATAGCATTTAATTGAATATTCAGATAACTCTTTTGAGCCATTAACTGATCCTTATCACCTTGACCAGTAGCTATCATCATATCTATTTCTGCAATGTTCGCTTCTAATGTAGCTGCTCTTTGTTTCATACCTTCTTGATACTGAAAACTATTCTCAAATACAATTCGTTCAACTACTGTACTTCCAATTATACCAAAGTATTTTAATACTCCGAAAATTGGAATAGTTAAAACAAGCATTAAAACAATAAAAAACCACCAACTCATAATTTCGCGCTTCATAAATCTCTCCTATAACTCACATTGTCCAAAAGTATCTTTGCAAGAAAGATCTCTCATGTCACTTCCATTAAAGAATCCTAATTCACATTCAGCCTCATAACCACTTTCGTTATGACATCTATAAGACGAAGTATAGAAAAAACCACACTTACAACAACTTTTTGGCTTCTTCATTGTTTTGGTTATCTTAACTTTTCCGTTCTTCTTTCTTTTTATACTTGTTTTTATATTGCAACTCATAAACACCTCATGATAGAGCAGCTATTAACTGCTCTGTATAAAATTATAAGCCGAACTCACTTAGATTAATATTCAAAGTCTTTCCAACTTCTTTTAGAATTGCTAATTCTTTATCGTCTATCTCTCCGTCTGCTTCAGCTATTGTAAGCATATTGACAAACACTTCTTCAGATTCTTCAGGAGACGATTTAACATCTGAAATCTCTCTCATAATTTTCATTTTGCCAAGACGAAATCCAGAATCCAACATCTTTTCAAAACGATGGATTTCCTTTCCAATCTCTGATCCAAAATGACTTAAAGATGGATTAGACTCAATTTGCTTTTCTAAAGAAATGAGTTCTTCATCATCTATAGAACCATCTGATGCTGCTACTAATAAAGATCCTCCAACAATAGCCTCCATCAAATCACGATTCTCAACTTTCTTTAACTCAGCCTTACCTTCACCAAACTTCTTTTTTAAAAAACCGAACATTTATTTCTCCTATATTTAAATTAAAGTTATACTTTGCTACCCATAAAAACTTTCGCCCCTAGTCCCAGCTTTGAAGGCTTATTAGAATTGAACTAATCCACTCATATAACATGTAGGAATCGAACCTACCATCTTTAATTATTTGTACTCTTTAACAAAACCTTCTACACTACCAATATAAAACGCTTTCCAAGATCTATTCTCAAATATCATATCTTCTAGTTCATCTGAACCATAAACTATTTGATAAGCTGTTAATACTTCATCTTTAATAGAATAATGGTATTCCGTATCTCTATGATGTCCTATTCCGTTCTCTAATTCAGCGTTTTCGTTCCCTCGAATGAAACTATCTTTTAAGCCTCCATTTACAGTCCTTCTTTCTTCTTCAGCTTTTAGCATAAAACCAAAATACATAGACTCATCTATTTTTGTGATCAAAAATACCATCGGTATGTATATAAAACCATTGTCCGTCTATTTCATACGTAGCACGAGTACTCATCTTCTATCTCCTCTTTTCTTATTTAAGTTTAAAGCTATTATACTCTAATTTAATTTATTTGTAAAGATTATTTAATATCATTTAAACCATTAATTAAATATTGCATAGATTCAATACATCTTAAAGTGCTACCATCATTAAGATATATAATAGTTTGCTCTTTATTTTCATTATTAGTAAAAAAGCATTGAATAGAATTCCAATTAACTATAATAGGATTATTATTCTCATTAATATCTGAAACTAATATAAAGTTTTTATTCATTTAGTTAAAGCATCCCAATCAAGTTTAATTTATTTATTATTGTATTATAATCTTCATTGATTATAAGATAATCATCTTCACCATTGAATACTATAATTGAACGACCTTTAATTTCAGGATATTTAGAAATGTTTTGTATTTTTCTCGCATTTATTGCTATTTTATGACTGTTTGAATCTAAAGTTTCTATAAAAATCTTACTCATCTTTAATCTCCCTTTCGTGAGCTATATTTCGTCTTTGAACTAAAGTTAAAAGATATTCATCCCTTTGCTTCTTGGTTAAAGAAAGCATTTCGTAAGGATGTAACATATCTAAACTAGAATGAAATTCATCTTTCCTTACCCATAGCTCATGCCAAAATATTTTAACCATAGTCTTTAAACGCAAAGGCCAAATAATTTTATCTTTCAATAAAGAAAGATGATATTTCAATCTAATTAATTTCATATTTATGTTCTATCTATCATATATCTTCTTTTTAATTTACAATATTTGCACTTTTCCCATCCTTTTGTTGGATAAGAAAAAGTCCAATCATCAAGCTTCTTTATTTTTGTCATTTCAAACTTATGAATACCAATTTTACACAAAAATTTTCTAAATTTCATATTAAAAATGAGTCATTTCTGACTCATATCCTTTATAACTCGTTTAACATCTCTTTTAAGTCATTAATGCTATTCTTCTTGAGCTTTTTATCTTCCTTATCAGAAATAATTTCCATAATCTTTTCTTTCTTATCGTGTAATTCAATAGCACGATACTTAGCTTCTATTTCTTCTTGGTCAATTTTTATAATATGCTTCAAAATATCTAACTTCAATTCGAGAATACTATCTTTTCCACTAGAACTTACCAAAAAGCTTTCTTCTTCACTTGCTTTTAGATTTTTATTAATTGATTTTGCAATAGTATCTAAATCTGCCAAAGATAAATCCCATAAATCTTCTACAGTTAATGAACCTCTTTGTGAAGAAAAACGTAATTTCATTTTAGTTGCTTGTTCAAACATAATCTTTTCCTTTTTAATCAAAAATTTCATTAGCTAATTCACTACATAAATAAACATAATCTTTATTATCATCATCTTCCATAAAACCACCACTTTTCTTTATTTCAAACGATAATAACTCTGCAATAAACTTTTTCTTTTCTATATCTAAAGCAAGTTTATTTTTATAATTGATAATCATTTTTTCTTATCATACTCAAGTTTATTCATTTTATATTTCCTATCTTTTCTTTATTAGAGATATAAATTATACTACATTATATCTCTAATGTAAACCGTTTTTAAAAAACAATTTTAATTGTTCGAGAAAAGCTACCAATTACTTTACAATAAACTGAATTATTATAAGAAAACCCTAAACCAGATAATTGGTCTTTACTATCTTCTACTTTCATCTTATTGCCTAATATTTCAAATACCTTTCTATGTTTTGATAATTCTTCATTTAGAAATTCATTATAAAAACCTCTAGCTGATTCATCGTTAAGACATTTATCAATAACAAAAAATAGATGCTTATTACCAGTATTATTTTCCCAGTGATTAGGTGAATTCATTACCATAGATACTTTATGAAAAGTATTAGTATTAATTCCCCAGTAGTTTTTAGTAATTGCTTTAGATGGTAATGATTCTATGATTTTAATCCCGTCTTTATGAGAATAATCAAGAATAGCTACTACAACCTTATTACCAACTACTTTATCATAACTAAAAGTATGAATCTTACCATCGAACTCAATTTCACAATCGAAACCAATATCTTCATTTTCCCTTTTACAATAATTGTTTATATAGATTTCATATCTACCTTCTAACATTTTCTTCTTATCAGTCCAAACTATATTTTCTACAGCTTCTCTTGATCTTTCGCCTCCTGCGTTCATATCTATATCTAAAAAGCCAGAAGTATTAGATCTCTTTTTGCTAAAGTAAATATGATTTCTATTTGGTTCTGTACAATGAATATCTAAATCATCAGAATTAAACCAAGATAAAGATGCTCTTAGAATACCATTTACGTTTCCTCCAGCCTTTTTTATCTTCTCTTTAATAGAGTCCGTTACGTTACCGTTGTAGCTCCATGAGAAGTTATTGTCCCATTTAAAGATAGGTTTACTATCCTTATTAATAGGACTAATTAAACTAAACAGATTCGCCTTATGCTTATCCTCAAAGAGTAGTTCTATAGATTCAGCTTTTGGTAAAATATCTTTTACAAAAATATCTATATCTACTTCTTCAACTTTACTAAGGTTTCCTATTTTTACAGGAGCCTGTTCTTTTAGTTCATCAAATACGTTAAGTGACTTCTTAATATCTCTATTAGCAAATAATATATTGTTAATAGTAATATCATCTTTTGTAGAATGTCGTCTGTATAAAGAACCAGAAATACCAAGCTTCTCTACTTCTTTTTGAGCACTTTCTATCATACTCTTAGTAGCAATAGCAGTTGGTCTTTTATAATTCATAGGAGCAACTTTAGTTTCAAACCTTTTTACAGCATTATCTAAAGCCATATTCTCGCTAATATCAATTAACAAAGTACCAATAACTGTATTTCTTATCTTAGAAACTTCACCTAATTTCATAGAAAGTTCCCAACAAAAATAGTCTCTATTAACAGTTTTGTCAAACAATTTCTTATTTTTAATAAATAAAGAAACAATAGACTTATACTCTTCTCCACGATAAATAGATTTTTGCTCTATTAATTCAAGTACAGTATTAGCTGATTCTAAAGTAATTTCTTGAAAGCTCCTAAAAAGAACTTCATAATTACTTCTTGCTGTACTTAAAATAATACCACTATTTTGTTGAACAAATCTTTTTGGTAATTTATAATAGAAATGATCCCATCTTTTGATTCCTCCATCTTCTAACTCTTGATGATTAAAATTAGTACCAAGAGTTTTTTCTTCATGCAAGAATCTATCTTTTATATTAGCATTTTTTACTAAATTAGATAAAGCTTTTGCAACAGACTTATAAGGCTCTGGAACGTCTATATCCCATATAGTAACCAATTCGTATTTATTATCATTATTAACAATACCAACTGTACTTCCGCAAGCTCTAATAAATTGCTTACAACAATTACAATCGTGTTCAGATTTTTCTAAATAAATAGGATTACTTCCTTCTGGAAAACTAGAAAGATAGGTATCCCATAATTTATCTTTACTTACATCAGTTTCATATAAATCTTTACTAGATAATTTATCAAACTGTTTTTGCACAGCTTCTTTAAAAACAATAAAATCAGCCATATTTATTCCTCCTTTTTCTTTTTTATTAATAGAGTTATAGAGTATACTATAAAAATAATTAAATGTAAAGATATGCTTTACTCACTTAAATTTTCTATCCATTGAATGTCTTCAATTAAGTGTCTATCTACTTCTTTTTTAAAATCAAAAACATTATAAACATAAAGTTCAACAACCTCCATTGATATACGTTTTATTTTTATACATACAATTTCTTCACTATACTTAAATTTAACAAACCAAATTTGACCAGGTTTCATACTATAACCTGAATAATTCATTAAATTATCTATTAAGTTATTCATTATTAAACTCATCTATTGGCATAAAATACATTAATTCGTCATCGTAATGATCTAATATTTTTGCTTCTAATTTATAATAACATCCATTTGCTAAATCGTCTTTATGAATCCACTTAAACCTACCAGTATCGCCTAGATTTCCATACTCTTCTTTGGTTTTATCTTCAGAATAACATACAGACATACCAGTATAACTTTCTGCTCTATCATACATATTCCAACTAAACTGTAAATTTACTAGGAACACTTAAATCCATACCAAAAGAAGTAGTATTAAACATACCAATATACCATTCGTGATGCTTAAACTGTAATTCTCCTGGCTCATAAAAATTAAAAGTTTTCATTTCTTCCTCTTTCCACAATATTTACATTTAGCATTAAAACTATCAGAAACTTTACAACTAAAGAATACAATCCCAGCTTTATCTGTTTCTGATAAATTATATATCCATTTATGGAAACCTAAATAACATAATAATTTTCTCATTCTTTTTTAATAATTAACCTTTTTTAATGTCTTTTTCCATTTTTTATTACCAGTATAATAACCAACAAACCATGCTCTTCCATATTCAGCAAACCATCCATCTAATCCAGTAACTGGTTTATCTTCAAATGCGTGTATAGAATTATAAGCATCTACTGCTATATGAGTAATACTCATATCATGTTCTACTTCTTCAATAGCTTCTTTTAATTTCATTTTAAAACCACTTTGTTGTTATAAAAGTATCGAATCCGTTTTGAAAACCTATACTTGGTTTTATTTCAATCTCTCCAATCCTTTTAGCCATAGGTAAAACTCTACATATTTCATCTTTTAATAAACATTTACAATATAATTCTCCTCCAGAATATATATCAAAGTATTGTCTATCGGTAATATCAATATTTTCTCTTAAATCATTTAAATATTCTTCAGCATCTTTTTTATCATAAAAACGCTTAGGGTTATCAGATATAATAAAACCAATTTCTTCGTTTATATAGCAAACTCTTTTTCCATAAAGATTAAAAGAATTAATTACATAATCATTACCAGTTATATGGTAACTATCAAAACTAGCTTTAGCATCTTTTAAAACTTCATCATATTCAATAGCTTTCATTTTTATTCCTCTTTTAATAAATTATTTTTATAGTTTTCAGCTTCTTTATAAGTATTAAAGTCAATACTATTTTTTCCTTCATCTGAAAAAACATCACCTATAACAAGAAAATAAAAACTTACAGTTTTATCTATATAAACAATATAAAACATATTAGATTCTTCATAAAAATCTATTTGAGACTCTTTTAGCATTTCTATAAAATTCATTTTTCTTTCCTCTTTTCTTTTTATTTAATATAGCTTATTATACTTCATTCTAATCTATTAGTAAAGCTATATTTTTATCATTATCCTTTCTCAATTTTTCTAAAATCCTCATAGCTTCTTCATAATTCATCTTTATCTCTTGGTATTTCTTCAATTAATGAATCCAAAGCATCAATATAAGATGTAGCATAAGGTTCGTGTTCATTAGTCCATTCTAGTAATAAAATTAATGTATTTAATGTTATTTCTAAATCTTCATTTGTTATTGAATTCATTTTTTCTTCTTCCTATTTGCAAATCAAGTTGAATATTAAGAACTTTACCATAGGCAATCCATTGATCTTCTGGTAAGTAGTAACCTTTTTCTTCAGTTACTTCTTTTATGTCTTTAAAAGAAAATCCCTTTATCCAAAATACAGATATAGTATCTATTATTTCTTTATCATCATAAGAATACCAGTTTATTATTTTCATTTTATCTCTTTAAATATTTCATCGTCAAAATCAAAATTAAAAAATCTTTCTCTATTACATTCAATAGAAAAGAATCCAGATCTAATCATTTTCCCTTTAACTATTGAATTAAAATAATTAATAATCTCTTTGTCATTTTCATAATCTCTTAAATCACCAAAAATATTAACAGTATATGCTGCCATACAACTCTTATCTGGATTTTCCCATATAGATATTTCTAAACTTCCCTCTGAACCGCAAGGAACTATAGTATCCCAATTGCCTTCGGTATCATAATTAATAATTCTACCAAAATCAAACTTATCTTGTAGACCATGCATATGATCAAATCTTATAGAACTATTAACGTGAGTCCAAATACTCATTCTATTTCTCCAATAATTAAAATGCCTAATGCTAAACAACAATTAACCCAACCTATAACAGCATAAATATTTTGATCATAGGTACTTATCATTACGTTTAATACAGAAAATACAGCCCATAATATTAACATTTTATTCATATTATTTGCTCTAATAATATTCTTACATAAGTTTTAGCATCTTGCTCAGATTCAAATGCCATAGAATCTTCTGGTACACTTGAAAATACATTACTTGAAGTTAAATATAAATCATATATACTATGAGTAACATAATACAAACCTACCATATCATGATAATTTATATCAATTTCTTCTAAACGAATTTGTGTTCTTTTATCTATCATTATTTAATTTCCCAAAAACTATTTTTATTTAAACGTAACCCTAATTCATCTAAAGCAGTTTTTACATATAAATTAAGAGAATCTGGTAAATCGTCAATAATTTTATCTGAAAGCTTAAAACACATACCAGGGTTTTCTTTTACGGTAATAGCAAATTCTTTAAAATGGAGTTTTGTTTTTATTATTTCAATTCTATTTTTATTCATATTATTCTCTTTATTTCTTTTTAAGAACTACTATTATACTCTTATTTATTTCTTTTGCCTAGTAATATTTTACAATTTTTATATTTAGCTTTTACTTGAAATGTATTTTTAGATCTTCTTTTTCCACCTGTTATAAGATTATAACAATTTTTATTTAGTACAACACTTTTGGTTATTAACTTTCTTTCTGCTATAAACATAGCTCTTCTGGTTTTATGATTACTTATCATTATC
>Ga0164313_10004676_pt1 | contig 12144 bp, 10 predicted proteins | sample GuaBasSedimGuay4_FD_113735 | JGI IMG/M metagenome (GOLD analysis project Ga0164313, IMG submission 113735) | Subseafloor sediment microbial communities from Guaymas Basin, Gulf of California, Mexico - Guay4, Core 4569-4, 0-3 cm | ecosystem: Environmental > Aquatic > Marine > Hydrothermal vents... | reverse complement strand
TAATATAATGTTTTACACAGTCTAATGATAGGGAAATTGCCAGATGATTTCACCTAATGATGGTTCGAATTTTCATAATGCAGCTTAATAAGGTCTCTGCCAAAGTCGCCATCAAAATTTCTCCAAACACTATGTATATGGTTGGCATTGTTCTGTGTATTGTCTAATTCAATTAAAAAACTTTTCCCTTGAATTTTATAATAGTGTGGTTTCTTAAGTTCGGTTAATCCTGCCCAGGAAAAATAGATATCATGAATTTCTTCAGCTTCTATCATTTTAATCCTGGCATTTGTTAAATGTTCGGGCATCGACGATATATATTGATGTATCAACCGAAGAAGAATGCTTTGCTGTACATCATTCATCTCTGAGGCAGAGAGGCCATCGATTTTTAAAGGAGAAATTTTAGTTTTATTACCGGAAACGATATCATCATAAGGCGTATCGCTAATAATAGCTTTAGACCTTTGTTCCTTATCGAAAGAACTTACAAGTTCTATTGCAAACTCTTCTTCGTTTTTTAAAAATCGTTTGTCTTTATAGATTGCAGGAGAAGCGCCATAAAACATAGGCACATAAGATATTACATCTCCATTTATGGTAAAATTCAAGGAAAGATGATGTCCTTCAAAGCCCCAGCCCCAAGGTTTTCTCTTATTGGGGGTTCCATAAAATGTTACATAATACAGACCGGTGTCGCGCATATCCGAATTATTCTCTAGTTCATTCAGAATTCCTTCTGCTTCAATAGCATCATTGGTTTTATTATAGCCGTTTACGCTTAAGTATGTTCGCAATAGTTTTTGTAATAACTCCTTTTGATCCACATCTAATTCCTTCAGTGGAATACCTTCTCGACTATACATAGTAGAAGGGAAAAAATGCCATTTTGTGCGGGTATCGTCCTCAAAACTGACTATTGCCTTTTGCTTTTGAGAATCAGTCAAGGATTTCAAAAATTGATTCGCTACTTTTTCGGTTTTTGAACTTTGCGAATAAGCAGTGCTTATGGATAAAAGTATTAGAAACAAGATCGTTAAGTTTTTCATTATCTATAAGATTAATTATCAATGGTTTGCAATTGGTTTTCAATGGTCAGTGATAACCAGTTTTCAAGTGTTTTTATAAACTTATCATAATCCTCCTGGTCCATATTCCTGATTCTTGCATTATAATGATGTTTTCCTTCCATAAAAAACCAAACTGAATTTTCATTTTTTGTTTGTGGTACAGCAGTTGCAGACCAGGTATCATTAGCACCATTTATATATATAAATTTATTTGGATTAGATTTAAGCCATTTGTTTACATCTTTTAGAAGAGTACCGTTAAATACTACCGGCATCTTATTTGGAGTTAAAGCAGCAAAGGGATACGGTTTTACAGGCAAAGCTATCAGTAGGTCTTTGAAATTATTTGTTTCATAGCCATAATATCCCATTTCTTCTGCAGCCTGATAATAATGGGAGCCATATTTTTCTATCGGAGCATCGCTAAAAAATACTATATCAGAAACTTCTATGAAATGATCTGTTATTTCATCCAAAGAAGCTGTGTCAACCGGTATATCATCACAACTAATTCCAGATTGCCAAAATGAAAATGAGTATTCAAGGACCGCATATTCAAATGCCTCTTCGAAAGTTAAATAAGTGTATTTTGCATCAGCACCTTTGCTATAATAATTTAATAGAGGTATGATCTTATCCCGATTCTCAAGCAATTTTCTCTGATATGAAATTATACTATTTCTACATTCATCAGTACCGGTTGTGTTCAGAAATTTATAAAGACGCTCATCTTCGTAAGCATTGTTAATTGGAGCTACATAAGGCACACTCAGGTCAACGTCATCCGGGTAAAAGTAACGATAGAAAACTGTTGTTGCCCCTCCCTTACTAATACCTGTACTGATCCATTTTTCTTTATAAAATTCTTTAAATAATTGATTGATATGATGAAGATCTGCTGATACCTGTTTTAAATTGAGATAACTGTAATCTAAAGAATCTGGTTTGCTATCACCATAATAGCGGTGCTCCACATCTATTTGGTTTGCATCTAACAATTCTGAGATCTCATAAATAGAATTGGTCTTTCTATCATACCCTTGTGTAATAATAACGGTTGGCTTTTCAAAACCTTTATGCGATAAATATACTTTTTGGTAAAAATATCCATTCGAATGATCTGAATGATCAATAGGTTGCTTGATTCTCAATTCATAGGTTTGTTCATAACCATCAATCGATTCGATCTCTTTAAATATAACATCGGGTAGTTCAAATAATAGATCTTCGAGGATCTGAGATTCAATTGTTGTAAAATGAAATACAATTAGCAACAGGAGTAGTAGTTGTTTTTTCATAATTGATGTATTGTTATAAATAAAATATTTTCAAATAATCTTCATTTACTCTATTAAATTATTGAGATAATAGGAGTGAGGAAGCTAAATTAATATCAACACGAATATAATCATTTATCCATTAAATTTATAGGATTGTCTAACATGGCATACACCATGAATAATTAGGGAATAAAAATGAGCATTTTAAACCATAATATTAAACCCGCTTTATGCATTGGAAAATCTATTCCGTTTCTAAACAGCTTCAAATCAGAAACTTCGTTGAGCTTTTTGATTTAACCATAGCGGTGCTATGCTAAAACCAATAAAACTCCCTGATTTATTGCTGTTTAGATACTCACTACAATGTTCCAATGCATAAAGCGGGTTAAAAGTAGTCTAGTGTTTTTGTGCGTTTAAATTCATATATAAATGCCTGCTATAAACGAGTTACAAGATTTTACAACACAAGTGAGAAGAGGCATGAATAGAATGGCACATGCCGTGCAATCTGCTCATCCGGGGGTCATTAGGCTTTGCAGAATTTCTAACCGTACTCTATCACGAAATAATGGATTATTCCACTGATTTCAACATGGATGGTCAGGTCAGGTAAAGTAATGTAAGGCTCCTAGTGATGAGCAATTAGAGATCGATTTGAATCAAAATCCAGGGACTTTAGGAGGTGCTTAAGGATTTAATAAAGACACTTAGGTGGCTTTGTGATCTTTATTCCTTTACAAAATCCTTATAATTATCGTATCGATCGAAAATTTCAATCACATAGTTAAAGGGTTCACTTCCTCTGGCATAACCATATTTCACTACCGGATCATTATAATATTCAGATTTTGAAAGGTTTAGAACAAAGAAATCAACTCCATTATCCCAATTTAAAGTATCTTTATTGAATTTTTTAGCTAATTTTTGCGCATCTTTTACATGTCCATAACCACAGTTATAAGATGCCATGGCAAATTTAATGCGCTGAATGGTATCGGGAATATTGTCCCAATAACCATACATTCTTTTCAAATACTTAGTTCCTGCCTTTATATTTTGATCAGGGTCATGAACGTCGGTTACTCCTAATTCTTTAGCTGTGGCAGGCATTAGTTGCATTAAGCCCTTTGCACCGGCCCAGGATTTATTGGAGTGTTCGAACATAGATTCCTGATAGATCAATGATTTTACCAGCACCCAATCCCAGCCTAAATTTTCTGAGTATTTTTTAACTATCTCGTCATATTTGCTGATTTTTCCTGAACTACTGGTAAAATATTCGCTTGTTATACGCCTCTTAAATTGACTTCTGTTCTCAAAATATTTTTTATAAATAATATTGTAATCTGATTTTTTTTTAAGCGTACCAAGTCCCGCATTGATCGTATCCAATAAATTCGGAGACGACTTTCTAACCGCCCATGCCAGTCTTTGTGAGAGACTTAGTGGTGTGTTGACATCTATATTTGGCAGAGAGCCAGCATAAACATTAGCTATATTATTATCCGCAACAGTATATTTAATTTTACTTTCGGAAACCATTTTTATAGTTTCTTCATCCGTGAGATTCCCCGGTAAAATGTTTATATAAATTGTGTCTCCTAATTCTTCGGATAGCTCCTCTAAATTAGAATAATACGAAGATTCTTTTCGGACAGAGACAGTATCGCCAAGAATATCCACAACATCAGTAGCCAGTTGTTTTTTAATATTGTCCAAAGTCATTTTTCGCCAATTTGCAGGCTTTTTTTGAACAAGAGATTGGTGTGTTATTAAGTATGGATCTGTAAAACTCACTTTTTCTTTCCTGTCATTAGTGATCGTAAAACCTAATGCAATGATATCACCATCACCTCTGTTCAACATAGGAATTACAGAATCAACATTTCTAGCGATGACAACTTCCAAGTCCACATCAATAGAAGCAGCAAGACGTTCCAACATTTCATATTCAAAGCCCATTGTTTGTCCTCTGTACAAAAAATATCCGGTAGGCGAGTAGGTGGTTATTGCCCTAAGCACTCCGGCCTTTTTGATATCAGCCAGATCAAAGTGAACCGGTTCTTGACTTGCTGGGACTTCAATCTCACCCTCTTTCTTATTTACATCACTCTTGCAATTTAAAAATGTAAATAAAATAAATAAGCATAGAAAAGAATTCTGAAAAGAAAAAGGGTTCATTTTTTCGATAAATCTAATTTTAAACATAGCAATATAATTTGATTAACAATAAATATTGATCGATTAACTAATGTCCTCCTAAGTAATTTATTATGATTAAAAAAGGAGATCTATGATCAAATCTAAGTCAAAAATTCAATAAAACAAAATTATCTAATGTCTGAGAATTTATTTCTTCCTAGAATAAAGTGTTGCCATACGATACTGGAGCAAGCGTAGTAGTTGGTTTTTTTAAAAGAAATTCTTCGTCGTTTACTCAACATTCGGGAAAGATGATTATAAAAGCTAAAATGAGCCTTTATAATTGCCCATGTATGAACAGGACGCAATTCAATTACAAACTTTATTCCTGCAATACCATCAAGTAATAATCGAAGTAATATCACAAAAAATAAAAATCTTTTTGGTACATTTTTACTTATCGTATATAAGCTGTTTCTGAAATTTAAAAATGTTTTTTGCGGGTTAGTTTCTCTTAAAGTTGCACCGCCAATATGAAAAACCACTGAAGTTCCAACATACTGAATATTATATCCTTCATTCTGAATTCGCCAGCACAAATCAATTTCTTCCTGATGCGCAAAATAATCCTCATCAAAACCATTCATCTTATGGTAGATGTTCGATCTAATAAAAAAGCAAGCTCCGGTAGCCCAGAATATATCACAGGTGTCATCATATTGATGCTCATCTGCTTCCAGACTCATAAATATTCTTCCCCTGCAGTAAGGATACCCCATAAAATCAACAAAGCCACCTGCAGCACCGGCATATTCGAATTTTGATCTGTTTTTATAATCTAATAACTTGGGCTGGATAACCGCCGTTTTTAGATTGTTCTCAAATTGATCAATAATAGGTTTTAGCCAACCCTGAGTTACTTCAATATCAGAATTAACCAATGCGTAGACGTCGGCATCGATGTTCTTTAAAGCGTCGTTATACCCTTTTGCAAATCCTCCATTCACCTTATTTCTGATAATTTTGATTTCAGGAAAATTTGAGCTTAAAAAAGCTAAGGAATCATCACTGGAATTATTATCAGCCACATAGATATCTGCCTCGGTTTTACTATATTTCACCAAAGTTGGAATAAACTTTTCTAGTAAAATACGTCCGTTCCAATTTAAAATGACTATTGCAACTTTCAAGAATTTATTGGGTTTTATTTTTGAGCTACAAACATAAACTAAATCAAAGATTTAGCATATTAAAAGTTTAATAAATTTTATGAGTATTCGGGAATTCCCTCTAGAAAAACATATTGTTCATTTCGATGATCTAACTTGCAGTAATAGTGTTGAATTCCATTGGTCACTATTAAAAAATTCGCATCCAATCTCAGGTTATATCTCGCTATTTGATCGAAGGCTTCTTGCGAAATTTGAATTCTCGGGGACTTGCATTCTACAATTATATCAGGTTGACCCAGCTTATCAAAAACTAAAATGTCTGTTCTTTTAACTAAACCATTGTAATTCAACTGCTTTTCAATTGCTATGATTGATTTTGGATATTTTTTATCAATGATAAGATAATTTAAAAAATGTTGCCTCACCCATTCTTCAGGACTTAAAACAACATATTTTTTACGTATTATATCAAAAATATAAAGCTTATTTTCTCTATTTTTGATTTTGAATTTATATTTTGGAAGATTCAGTTTTTCCATCGGATAAATATACAATTAACATCGTTAATTTACCTTTTATACTTCCTCTATGAACAGGATCGATCAAATCGTTGATGAAATTACTTCGGGAAACCCGAAGCCAATTTATTTTTTGATGGGTGAGGAGGCGTTTTACATTGATAAACTATCAGATTATATTGAAAATAACATATTGACGGAGGAAGAAAAGGGATTTAACCAAATGATTCTTTATGGCAGGGATGTAGAGATAGAAGATATTATTGCAAATGCAAAAAGATATCCGATGATGTCGGAGAAACAAGTTATCATAATTAAGGAAGCACAAGATCTCTCGCGAGTTATCGAAAAATTATCTACCTATGCCGAAAATCCGCAACCCACAACTATCCTGGTAATTTGTTATAAATATAAAACTTTGGATAAACGTAAAAAGCTATCGAAGTTAATTGCGAAAAATGGATGCTTGTTCGAAAGTAAAAGATTATATGATAATCAAGTTGGCGGCTGGATAGAAAATGAGTTGAAAGAAAAAAGGTATAAAATAGAGCCGAAAGCCAACCAAATGTTGGTTGAATTCTTAGGTAACGACCTATCAAAAGTGAATAATGAGCTGAATAAATTGACTCTTATTTTACCGGTTGGCCGAACTATAACTGCCTCTGACATTGAAGAGAACATTGGTATAAGTAAGGATTTTAACTATTTCGAATTACAAAAGGCCATTGGGGAGAAGGATGTTGTAAAGGCAAATAGAATTGTATTCTATTTTTCTCAAAACCCTAAGAGTAATCCTCTTGTTCTAACGATTTCTATGTTAAACAATTATTTTACTAAACTTCTTTTATATCATGGGTTAAAAGATAAAGGCAGAATTAATGCATCTAAAGTATTGCGGGTAAATCCATTTTTTGTGAATGATTATGAAGTATCGGCTAAAAAATATCCAATGAGAAAAGTAGCTCAAATTATATCTTTCCTTCGAGATGCTGATGTTAAAAGTAAAGGAGTAGGGGCCACTAATTTGCCTCAAGGAGATATTCTAAAAGTATTGATATTTAAAATTATGCATTGATCTTCATCTTGTGGAAATGATCATTAAAGATTTCAATGCCCGGATTCAAATGGGATGCACTTAAGCTATATAATTTCTCTCTCCAAAAATGGCACTTCCCACCCTGATCATATTACTGCCATTTTTTATAGCAATCTTATAATCACCGCTCATCCCCATTGAAAGCGTTTTCAGATCTAAAATTAAAGAAGTATTTAACTTATCAAAGAGAACTTTGAGTGATTTAAATTCATCATTCAATTGTCGCTCATTGGAAGTGAAAGTAGCCATACCCATCAGCCCCTCAATTTTAATGTTTTTCAGATCTTTGATTTCTTCAGATTGAAGTATGCTCACAATATCTTCCTCATTCAATCCAAATTTAGAATTTTCCTGAGCAATTTTTACTTGTAAAAGACAATTAATAACGCGGTCATGCTTTTTTGCTTGTTTATTGATCTCAATTAATTTCTCGAGACTATCAACACCGTGAATCAAATGAACAAAAGGCGCCATATATTTCACCTTATTTCTTTGCAAGTGGCCAATCATGTGCCATTGAATGTCCTTTGGCAATGTCTGATATTTATTAACCATCTCTTGTACCCTGTTTTCTCCAAAGAGTCTTTGACCGGCATCGTATGCTTCTCGAATGTCTGAAACCGGTTTTGTTTTTGATACTGCCACGAGCTGGACGTTATCTGGTAATGTATTCACTAATTGATCAAGGTTTCTTTTTATAAACATTAGCTTATAATATTAATTTCAGGTTAATTCAAAAATGGTTAAACCAGTTCTTAGTTTAGGTTCGATAAAAGTGCTTTTTGGAGGCATGGTAAGATTATTATCCGCAACAAGTTTTAGCTGATCACTTGAAATAGGAAAAAGCCCAAAACCAACTTCATATTTCCCGGAGTCTACCTCGTTTTTAATTTGTGTTGGGTTTAATACTTCAGGTTTATATGAGATCCTGTCATCATTTGTTAAATCGCTAATGCCTAATATTGGATCTAAAATTGTTTTATACAGTATTTGAGAGTCCAGATCTTCCAGAGAATTACTGATCTTATAATCTGTTTTTCTCAAATACAATTTATAGAATTCCCCATCAAAATACATGCTAAAATGATGTTTTTTTGTTGGCTTATACAACTTTACACCTAAGTTTTCAATCCTAAACCGAGTATCCAATCGCATTAAAAATTCTTCTTTACTCAAATTATTCAAACTAGTAATAAACCTATTAAATGAAGAAATATTTAAAATAGACTCAGGAATTAAATAGCTCATAAAATAATTATGTGATATGCTATCAGTTAGGGAGGTGTTTTGTTCCTTGTTCAATTTATCGGCCAAATATAATGAAGAGGCAGTTCTATGATGACCGTCAGCAATATAGACAGAATCCATTTTGTCAAATTCTTTTTCAATGGCTAATATATCCTCTCTACTTTCTATCAACCATAATTGATGGGTTCGTTTTTTGTTTGTTGTAAATTCATACTCAGATCGTCTTATTTTATACTTGTTATAAATAGAAGTGATCAAGTCGTTATCCGGATATGTTATAAGTACCGGTTCGGCATTAAACCCTGTGACATTTAAATAGTTTCCAAATAATTCTTCACGATTTTTTAAGGTCTTTTCATGTTTTTTTATAATATCATTTTTATAGTCGGCTAAACTTGATAATGCAATAATGCCCCAAAATGTTTTGTTGTTGTAAGATTTTTGATGTAAATAGAAGATGGGTTCCTTATCGGTTGTAAAAATATTGTTTTCTTTAAACTCGATAAACCTATTATACACCATTTTAAATCGCTTCTTACCGGTTACGCGTTTCTTGAACTTAAAGCCCGGTCTTAAGATATGGAGAAAAGAGTATGGGTTGCTGGTCAGTATGCTTTTTAATTCTTTTTCTGTATAAATATCATACGATCTTGTGGTTACCAAGGCTACTTTATCTCTGGTAGGTCTTACTGCTCTAAAAGGTTTAACTAAGGCCAATGTGTATTTTTTGGATTTATTTTAGACAAAAATAAAGATTTATTGTGAGTGAGAACTCAATATCCTTAATACTTTATAAACTAGTAAAATAGTTGTAACCAACTACTCCTGCGATGGCAGGAGTAGTTAATTAATCTAATTATTTCTAATGGCTATATTATCCTAAAATATCAATTATTTGAGTGGCAAGCTCTTCTCCAATTCTTGTTTGTGCTTCCAGAGTTGCTGCACCGATATGCGGAGTTAAAGAAATATTTTTATTCATTAACAAAGGTATTTCAGGAGTAGGTTCACCTTCAAACACATCCAAAGCTGCGTTTGATATCTTACCGCTCTCAATAGCACTGACAAGAGCGACTTCATCTATAACGCCACCTCTTGCTGCGTTGATAATGCCCGCACCGCTCTTCATCATGTCAAATTCTTTGGTTGAAATTACATAATCATCCTGAGCAGGAACATGTAAGGAAATGAAATCTGACTGTTTCAAAACATCTTCTTTAGAGATCGTATTAAATGAAAAGTTAACCTTTTGCCCGTCATAAAACTCTAGTTCAATATTGGTAGAATCGATGAATGGATCAAAAGCTACAACTTTCATTCCAACTCCTAAGGCAACTTTCGCAGTCGCTTGACCTATCCGTCCAAAGCCCAGAATACCTAATGTTTTTCCTTTCAACTCTATACCTTTTGCATATGCTTTTTTCAAATCCTTAAATTTTGTATCTCCTTCTAAAGGCATATTTTGATTAGAATCATGTAAAAACCGAACCATTCCGAAAAGGTGGGCAAAAACCAATTCAGCTACAGAGTGTGATGATGCAGATGGCGTATTTATAACTTTGATACCTTTATTTTTTGCATATTCCACATCAATATTATCCATTCCAACTCCACCTCTTCCAATTATTTTCAACGAAGGACAATTATCAATAATATCTTTTCTGACTTTTGTAGCACTTCTAACCAATAATACATCAACATTATTTTCATTGATATAATTAACTAACTCTTCCTGAGCAACAGTTTCTAAGATCACTTCAATACCGGCCTTTTCTAAAGCTACAACTCCGGAGGTTGCAATACCATCATTTGCTAAAACTTTCATTTTTTTTAATTTTTTAATTATAAATTTCTCATTATATCAACCAATACCTGAATGCTTTCGATTGGCATGGCGTTATAGATACTTGCCCTAAAGCCACCAACTGATCTATGTCCTTTGATTCCATTTATTCCCGCATCCTTACACATGTCATCAAAACGATCTTTTTTCGAATCATCTTTAAGTAAAAAGGTCACGTTCATGTTCGATCTGTCTTCTATGGCAGCTGCACCTTCAAAAAGCGGATTACTATCAATTTCATTATACAGCAATTCAGCTTTAGCGCTGTTCAATTTTTCCACTGCTTTAATGCCACCCTGGTCCTTAAGCCATTCTAAAGTTAACATTGACACATATACAGAAAATACAGGAGGCGTGTTAAACATACTTTCCTTGGCGATATGAATTTTATAATCCAGCATCGAAGGAATTTGACGATTCGTATTTCCCAAAATATCATCTTTAATGATAACAAGTGTCGCACCTGCCGGACCCATATTTTTTTGAGCTCCAGCATAGATCAAATCAAATTGAGAGAAATCAAGTTTTCTGGAAAATATATCGGAACTCATATCGCAAACCAAAATACCGTCAGTTTTTGGAAATTCCTTGATTTGAGTACCATATATTGTATTATTGCTAGTGCAATGAAAGTAATCTACATCCTTGGGAATTTCAAAACCCCTTGGAATATAATTGTAATTTTTATCTTTGGAAGAAGCAACCACTTCAACTTCGCCAAACAACCTGGCCTCTTTAATTGCCTTTGAACTCCATACACCAGTGTCCAGATAAGCAGCTTTGCCATTTTCTTTCATAAGATTATACGGCACCATTAAAAACTCCAGACTTGCACCACCTTGCAAAAATAATGCAGAGTAGCCCTTACCTTTCAAATCCAGAAGTTCTAAAGCCAAATCCGTAGCCTTGTCCATTACAGCCACGAAATCCGCGCTGCGATGAGATATTTCTATCAATGACAAGTCAATGTCATTAAAATTCAATACTGCTTTTGCAGCTTTTTGTAATACTTCCTGTGGCAAAATACACGGACCTGCACTAAAATTATGTTTCTTCATTAGAGTCATATTTATAAATGCAAAATTGTGGATTTTCTTTTATATAATTACTATAAAATTCGTAAAATTTACATTAATTTTTTATCAAATCAGAAGAATACTTGGAACCTATTAAAGGATTTAAACAAATAATAAAACTCTTGATGAGAATAAATTTTTAGAGCTGCTTTCAGATCGATGAAGAATAAAGTTTTTCTTTGATATCACCCCATGTAATTAACTGAATATCATTCTTCTTTAATAATTCTTTGCAGTGTTCACTACTTGTGAAATCAAGATCTATTTGACGCCATTGAGCTCCAAAATTTGGATGATCAATACAAATATCTCGCATTTCTTCATCATCAATGGCCGGATGTAATAACAATATGTTTAAGCCTTCTTTGATATTATTTAAAATGCCTTTATAATAATCCAATAAATTTCCATTTTTAAACACCTCATAATTTCCAATAAACACTTCGTCAACATAAAAATCGATTTCTTTAATATATTCCTCAGCTTTTAAATTAAAAGATTCTATTATTTGTTTGCTTAAAAATACGGGCAGACCATATTCTATTCCTAATTCTTTATAAATTTTAAAAAAGTCAAGATTTAAACCAAGTGTGTACATATGACAATCCAAATGAGTAGGTTGGAGCCCGTAAGCTAAGGCTTTATCAATCTGAGCCCTCAGTTCATTTTTCACCTCTTTTGGAATGGCACAATCTC
>Ga0164313_10004675_pt1 | contig 12145 bp, 13 predicted proteins | sample GuaBasSedimGuay4_FD_113735 | JGI IMG/M metagenome (GOLD analysis project Ga0164313, IMG submission 113735) | Subseafloor sediment microbial communities from Guaymas Basin, Gulf of California, Mexico - Guay4, Core 4569-4, 0-3 cm | ecosystem: Environmental > Aquatic > Marine > Hydrothermal vents... | reverse complement strand
CAGCACGCAACTTGTTAACGTCGGTCGAGGCTGCGCCGGTCACCAAACCGACCATGTGTGTATCGAATGCTGGCAGCAGGGTTTCAAACGCGGGATATTGACTGCGCCGGGCAGCCTTTCCCTCATCCATAAATGACTCGGTATCAAGGAAATCTGCATCAACCAGGCACGAAAACAACATCCGCACCCAGAGCGCAACACCGGCACTACCGCCTGGTGAAACTGGGCTGGTTGGTTGCTCTTGTTGAAGTATTTCGGGGGCTATGTCAGCAGCCAGTGCATTGGCAAGGTTCTGCTTGTTTTCTAGTCGATTCTGTAGAGCGCCCCCAGGGGTGGTTAACTCTTTGTGCCAATCGGGCAGGCCAGCATGATGCCCTGCAATAAGATATGCGAGGATGCGACCATACACACCGAATTGCTCAACAGCATATTGCGCGCCTGCATCGGAGTGGTTGACCTTGCCCACCGCTGTTTCAATATGGGCATCGGGGTCGTACCCGCTGGCCAATTTAATATAGTATTGGAATTCATCACTGTATTTACCCAGGTCGTGCCAGAGCCCAGCAACTTCTGCCCACTCTTCGCTGGAAAAAACATGCGCATGTTGTGCGGCCAATGCGGCAACCTTTGCAAGGTGTTCTTGCAAACTGTGGACGGAGTAATCACCTTTAGGGCCTTGTTTAACATGGGCAATATGTATTTTCTGCATCATATTACCCCTGGCGATTGAATTTTTTCTGCATTGTCTTTCCGTAACATGTTCATTGAATTATCTTCAAATATTTTTTATCCGGCATGATCCCCCTAAAACCCGCTAACTCGAATTTCACACAGGCAGCTTTTGTTCCTCCTCTTATTCGTATCGTGGTAATTACACCGCCCTCCATAGGCTTCATCTCTTTCGCACACCTGCCACACCATCTGAAAATCCACCTGCAATCGCTATTCATTATGTCCTGATCATAGCTCTGCTTATGGACAAAACGTGTCCTGTCTACATGTACAGTTGTTTCGATTCCTCCAGGCGATTTCGTACCGCACGCTTCAACCCCGCCGGTGCTATAACCTCTACATGGGGCAATTGTCGGAATATATCCCGCAGCAGTTCACGTTCATCGCTGTAAGGAAATGATAGATAATAGTCTTCGCCATCCCAACGTCCCTGTTGCAACGGATGCCAGCGTTGGCGCGCTATTTCAAGGGCAATGGGTGGCATGAATTTCAGTTCCGCTTGCTGATTCGAGACACCAGCAAACAAGCCATACCCATTTGCAAAGTGCGATTCCAGTTCAGCACGCGAGATATCTAGTGTGTTCTGTTCGATAATATCGCAACGTGAGACACGCGCTAACGCAAATACGCGAAGGGCTTTACGTTTGTGACACCAGGCGTCGAGGTACCAGTTGTCTCTATAATAAACGAGGGTTTGCGGGCTGAGGGTACGACTAGATTGATTATTCTGATAATCAGTGTATTCGATACCAATACGTTGACGAGTTATCAAAGCCTCACCAACACGTGCAAACACGCGTTCGTTTACGTGGACACCGGCGAGAGGTAACACTTTGATACGCTGAGAAATATCCTCAAATTTGACGCCACGCTTGTTCAGATTTTTGCCAATTATATTTTTGACGGCACTGAGTTCCCTGCTTATCAGGCTGGCATCGAGGTTCTCCAGCATGCCGATAAGTAATACCATCGATTGCAACTCAGCAGCCGACAGCCATAAGCCGGGCAGATCGTATAATTCCGGATCGCTGTGGGCATACCGATAGCCGTGCTCTTGATTGATATACTCGATGGGGGCATTTAGGTGATCGCGCATCAGGTTGATGGTGCGGGTCACCGTTTTCGTCGCACATTCCAACTCTTGTGCGAGGGCATTCAACGATACGCCGCGCCGTCGTCCAGAAAATATTCGATGAAGCAGTAAAACTCGATCGAACTTATCCATGTGCTGTACGCTCCTGATTAGCATTCTTCAACTCGGCCCTCTATTTCCTCATAACTGGGCGCGGATTGACAACACGCAAGGGTATAACACACGCAAGGGTATAAAAAGCCGCGGAATACTGGACAAATACAAGCCAGCGTTATCTTCCCGGATAAGGGGCCGTAGATAAGGGATAAAGACCAGCCCGACCTCTAACTTACTGTACTCCCCGGTGTACAATGGCGTCCTGCACACTGGAGTGGGCCATGAGCGACGACAAAACCACTGATTTTGGTTACCAACAGGTTCCCATCGACGATAAAGCCGACAGGGTAGCTGACGTATTTCATTCTGTGGCAGCGAAGTACGACATCATGAATGACCTGATGTCTGGTGGCGCGCACCGAATCTGGAAGCGATTTACTGTCGAGCTGTCCGGTGTGCGACCAGGCCATACGGTACTCGATATAGCCGGCGGGACCGGTGATCTGGCCCTTAAGTTTTCCAAACTGGTAGGCGATAAAGGTACGGTCATTCTGGCCGATATCAATGCTTCGATGCTCGCCGTCGGACGCGATCGGCTCACCGACCAGGGCGCGATTAATAATATAGAGTTCGTCCAGGCTGACGGCCAAAGCCTGCCTTTTGCCGACAACAGCTTTGACTGTATTACCATCGCCTTTGGCCTGCGCAATATCACTGACAAAAGTATGGCGCTGGCGTCGATGTGCCGCGTGCTCAAGCCTGGTGGCCGTCTGCTGGTACTGGAGTTTTCCAAACCTGGTAACGCTTTGCTAAGCAAACTCTACGATACTTACTCATTTCAAATCCTGCCTCGTATGGGCCAGCTGATTGCCAAAGATTCTGAAAGCTATCGGTATCTCGCTGAATCTATTCGTATGCACCCGGATCAGGAAACCCTCAAAGACATGATCGCAGATGCAGGTTTTCAGCACTGCACGTACCACAACCTGAACGGCGGCATTGTCGCTTTACACCGGGGCACAAAAACATGAATGCGGTCTTTGCAATCGCCTGTGCAAAAGCAGAGCAACTGATTAATACAGCGTTGGACTTTGCTCCAGATAATGAGCATCTTTTTGACAATATCGCCAACAAATCTCTACGCATCACCTCTCATCTCCCACCCTGTGATGTAGTGATCAGCATGGGCAAATCTGTCATCACCATACAACCTGCAACGGACAGCGCCACTGATGCGTCGTTATCTGGCTCCATGCTGGCATTGACCCTGCTCGCTATCGAAGATCAACCAATCGACCATTACCAGGGGCCCGTCAAGCTAAATGGTGACCAGGCGTTTGTCGAAGTATTCCGCAACTGCTTGCAGCAAGCCGACATTGACTGGGAAGCCTGGCTTGCCACCCTTATCGGCGATGTGCCCGCCCATGTTTTTGCCACCACTGCTCGCCAGGCAAAAGACTGGCAGGAACAGGCTGTGTCGAGATCCGCAAATGGGCTTGAACATTATTTTCAGGAGGAATTGCAATCGGCGCCGTGGCTTGAGGGCATGGGCCAATTCCGTGATACGGTGGTAAAACTGGGTGGAGACCGACAACAGCTGCGTCAGCACCTCGAGTCGCTCAAAGCCCGTTTGTTGCAGATCACTGGCTAACCCTGATAAACCGTGTCCCGAATCACTCGATTATTCAAAATCAATCAGGTATTCCTGCGTTACCGGCTCGATACTTTTTTCGAAGACCAGCCGCTGCCGTTGCTGATCCGTATCTTATTCTCGCCGCTAAGAATATTACCGGCACCAAAACAGACGCGCAGCAATCGCCTGCGCCTGGCCTTGGAGGATCTGGGCCCGGTATTTGTTAAGTTTGGACAGTTATTATCCACACGCCCAGATCTGATACCGAGCGATATTTGCAGCGAACTGGACAAACTGCAGGACAATGTACCCCCCTTTGAATCGGCCCGGTTTGTCGCCTGTGTGAAAGCCGCACTGGGCGACGACGTCGATACACTGTTCAAGTCATTTGACCAACAGCCGCTGGCATCAGCCTCTGTTGCCCAGGTACATGCTGCGGTGCTACACGACGGCCGCGAAGTGGTGGTAAAGGTCATCAGACCCGGAATAGGCAAGGTGATTGAGCAGGATTGCCGGCTACTGGTTAGCATCGCCAGAATAGTCGAAAAATACAGTGCAGAGGGCAGGCGCCTGAGGCCGGTAGAAGTCGCTGAAGATTATCGTACTACCATCCAGGATGAGCTTAATCTGCAAAGGGAAGCCGCCAATACCTCTACGTTGCGAAGTCACTTCGACCATTCACCGCTGCTGTATGTACCGGAAGTGTACTGGCCATACTGCAACGAACGGATACTGGTCATGGAGCGCATATACGCCACGCCTGTCACCGATATAGAGGCTCTGGAAAAAGCCGGAACAAATTTCAAGGTGCTCGCTGAGCGGGGCGTGGAAATCTTTTTCACCCAGGTGTTCGAGCACAACTTCTTCCACGCCGATATGCATCCCGGCAATATTTTTGTCAACACCAGCAAGCCCCAGGCGCCACAATACCTGGCTATCGATTGCGCTATCATCGGTTCACTATCTGATCGCGATCAGTACTTTTTGGCCAGAACATTACTGGCGGTATTCAGAAGGGACTATCGCCAGGTAGCCGAGCTACATGCCCTGGCCGGCTGGGTCAGCGAATCAGCACCGGTTATTGAGGTTGAAGCGGCGATTCGCACAGTTTGCGAGCCGATTTTTCAACGCCCCCTGAAAGATATTTCCTGTGGACAGCTACTAGTTAGCCTGTTTCAGGCTGCGCGGCGATTTGATGCAGAAGTGCAACCTTCATTGGTACTACTGCAAAAAACGCTGCTCAATATCGAAGGGCTTGGTCGACAGCTCTACCCAGATCTGGATCTTTGGGCGACAGCTCACCCCTTTCTTGAACGTTGGCTACTCAACCATTTTGGGCCATCGGGTCTGTTCCGGCGTTTGCGCAGGGATGGTCCTGAGTGGATAGAACAATTACCCGAATTACCTCAATTAGCCATCCGCTCCCTGGAACAGCTAAAAAAACTGGAAGAGACACTCAGTTCCAACCCTCCGGTCATCAACCCTGGCAGCCCCTCCTCTGGCATGACACTAAAAATCACCGGAGCGTTGCTGACAGGGGCTGGATTGGGCAGTTTACTGATGTCGTCCCAGAGCTCTGGAGGTGACACAAACACAATGGGCGTTATATTGGCAGCCGCAGGTGCGCTACTGTTACTGCTACGTTGATGCTGGCATAATTCGCACCCTGTAATCCAGCTATACTAGAGCATAGCCAATGGAAAATTCCACAGCAGAATATCTGGATCTGGTCGCCTGGAACGAACAGGGCCTGGTACCGGCACTTGCCCAGGACGCGGAAAGCAAAGATATTCTCATGGTTGCCTGGATGAACAGAGAAGCCCTGGCTTTAACCGCTATTGAGGGGCGGGCTGTGTACTGGTCTCGATCCCGGCAAAAACTGTGGCGCAAGGGCGAAGAATCTGGCCACATACAACAGGTTAAGGAAATCCGCCTCGACTGTGACAATGATGTCATTCTGCTCCAGGTTGAGCAGGTGGGCGGAATTGCGTGTCACACTGGCCGCAAATCGTGTTTTTATAAAGTTTTAGAGGGTAATCAATGGCATACCGTTGATCCCGTACTGAAAGATCCTGAAACCATTTACCGTTAACCAGTTTATCAACACTATGAGCGACTCTTCTCCCGACACATTGCCTGACACTTCCCCTAACAGGGATATACTGAAAAAGCTCGACGACATGCTCGCCGAGCGCCGGGACGGTGATCCTGAAAAATCTTATGTGGCGAGTTTACATGCCAAAGGGCTCAACAAGATTCTCGAAAAAGTTGGCGAGGAGTGTACAGAAACCATTATCGCTGCCAAAGACGCAGTGAGCGCCGAAAGTCGTCGGGAACTGGTCCATGAAACTGCTGACCTGTGGTTTCACACTCTGGTAATGCTCTCGCACTTGGGTGAAAATGCGCAAGCGGTGCTGACGGAACTTACCCGTCGGTTTGACACATCGGGACTGGTAGAAAAAGCCAGTCGAAAGAAGTAACGAAAGAAGTAGTTAAAAAGTAACACCGGAGGCTGTTATGGGATTAGGTGGAATTAGCATTTGGCAACTGGTCATCATTCTTGCCATCGTATTACTTATCTTTGGCACCAAGCGCCTGAAAGGCCTGGGTGGGGATTTAGGCGGAGCCATCAAAGGCTTCAAAGAGGCGGTTTCCTCTAACGAAGAGGATGCTGAAGATGCTGAAATCGAGCAGAAAACTGATCAAGGCGCACAGACGGGTCAATTCAAAGAAAAGGATGCTGAACACGCGAGTAACGACAAGACTGCGTAGAACAGATCCATTCATCCCCGTCACATCGAGTTGTAGTCGCTAATGTTCGATATGGGTTTTGCCGAAATATTGATGATTGCCGTGATCGGCCTCATTGTTATCGGCCCAAAAAGGATGCCCGAGGCCATTCGTATCTTTGGCTACTGGTTGGGGAAACTGCGTCGCACTGTGCACAGTGCCCGCCAGGAAATGGAGCGCGAATTTGGGCTGGACGATATTCGTCGCGAACTACATAACGAATCCCTGCTCGCAGATTTGAATAAAGAACGGCTACAAATAGAGGATAAGCTGAACTCGCCCCCCAGAACCCATACAAATGCACCTCCTGCTGACACAAAAAGCGACCTGGACAAGGAAAGTAATGAGCAGGAAATGCTGCAGGCTTTTGATGATTTTGATAAAGAATTTGGTGTAGATACTAGCGTGAACGATACACAAGCTGCTGGGCAAGGCCCTGAAGAGGCTACTATTATTACCGAAACCACCGACACCGCCGATATCGCCGAGCCCACGCAGGATTCTGCTGCGGAACTCACCGCCACAACAGGCAAACCTGCCGAGCTGGAAAAGCCCTGATTCACCACACTCAAAACTAATGACCGAAGAACCCAACGATACCGATAAAAGCCTGCCAATGGTGGAGCACCTGATCGAATTACGCGACCGGTTGCTGCGTATCGTGGCGCTTACTGCTATTTTATTCGCTGGTATGTTCCCTTTTGCCAACGATATTTATACCTTTGTATCAGAACCCCTGCAGGCATACCTGCCAGAATCGAGCACCATGATTGCCACAGAAGTGGCTTCACCGTTTCTGACGCCGTTCAAACTGACGCTGGTATTAGCACTGTTTGCTGCCATGCCTGTCATTTTGTATCAAACCTGGGCCTTTATAGCGCCAGGACTCTACAAAAAAGAACGCCTTATTGTACTGCCCCTGTTTGGTTCTAGTGTGGTGCTGTTTTATGCTGGAATGGCCTTCGCCTACTATGTCGTTTTCCCCCTTGTGTTTGGGTTTTTCACCAGCGTTGGTCCAGAAAACGTCACCGTAATGACCGACATGTCCAGTTATCTAGATTTTGTACTCAAGCTGTTTTTTGCCTTTGGTATCGCTTTTGAAATACCCATCGCCACTGTGGTATTGATCTGGACTGGCGTTGTTACGCCGCAGGGTCTAGCGGGCAAACGACCCTATGTGATCGTGGGGTGCTTTGTAATAGGTATGCTATTGACGCCACCCGATGTCATCTCTCAGGCACTACTAGCGGGCCCTATGTGGTTATTGTTTGAAGTAGGTGTGTTCTTTGGCCGCTTAATCTACAAAGCAAAATCACCAGAACCCGAGCCCCAGACAGACTTTGGCGACGATGATCCTGCTAATGGCAATTCAAAGAACGAAAGCACTGTAGACACAAACACAGCAGGCTAAAAGGACGGCGGTTTCAAGTAATAACTGGTTATCAACAAGATTGTTGAAGCAAGGTATGGCTGGAGTGCCAAAACGGCCTGATTGCTACGCCACCGTACTATTGCGCGCCACCGTATTACTGCGCGCCGCCGTACCACTGAATAGACCAAACTGTTTACCAGATATTTTAGCGGCCGCTACTTTGCTGGCGCAATAGTGACCAGGCCAGCTCATAAAAATCCACAATATCCTCGGCTAGCTGAAGGGTTTCTTTATCTTCGGCACGGGTATGTATCCGCGTTGCAAGGTCAGGGTGCTGCCAGTATCGAGCAAGACCTACAGCCTCGATCAATGGCGAACCAGCGCCGGCGTATTCCCAGTCCAGCACCAGCAACTGTCCATCGCTGTTTTCTATAATATTTGCCGGTGTGAGATCGTGATGGCACAACACTGGCTCCTTGATCGCGTCCTGAAAAGCCGGTAGCCGCGCTTCGATACTGCGGTATAGCTTGAGTGCTGTCATCGGAAACGGTTGATTACTTTCCAGCAGCTGCTGCCAGTAATCACGTACATGAGCACCATAATCAAAGGGGGGGATATGTTCGCTGACATCATGAACCTGCCTGACCAGATTGACCAGGCTATCGACCTTAGCGGTATCAGCCAATTCATTGGGCTGCCATTGATAGCCCTCAATATACTGCGTAACCAGCACGCCCCGCGCAGGGTCACAGTAAAAAACCACCGGCGCAAAAGCTTTACCGCTGATTTTTTCAAGAATTTCCTGTTCCCGTTGCCGGTCAATGCCAAGTCCGGTGCTATCGCTGTGGTTTACTCTCATCACCAGCCTGAGTCCGGCCGCCTTGAGTAAATAGTTCTGGTTCGTCAAGCCACCGGCAAGGCGCCTGATCATGCTGGGCGGGCTATCTAACGCCAGACGCCACTCCGGCCAGGTGTCAAAAGCTATATGGTCGGCATCAGACATCGACATAACTAGACTCCATTGATAGTTGCCTGACCATACGCTTTCGCCAGGAGAAATAACCAAATACCACGATAATCACATAGGCGCTAAACAAAAGCGACGTGAGATACAAATCTCTATCGAGGTATAACACAATTGACGCGCCATCAATGACAATCCAGTACAGCCAGTTTTCAAGCACTTTCCTGGCAACCATCCATGTCGTCAACACGCTACCCCAAGTGGTAAATGAGTCCAGATAGGGTAGTGCAGCAGAAGTATTACTGGCAAGCAAAAAGCCAGAAACAACACTTAGCAAGACAATAAGACTCCAGGCCAGTATATGGTGAGTGAGCGGCCAACTGTGTATCGCTATACCTCTGTGCAACTCCCTGTGTAACTCACCACGAGAAGAATCACTACGGCGCCACTGATGCCAACCGTATACCGCCATCGCCATGTAGTAAACGTTTAGTGCAGATTCCATCAACAGGCTGACATCCCAGAACAAGCCGGTATAAATCGCCGTACTGGCGAGTGCACAATACCAACACAGGCTATTTTCCCGCAATGCCAGCAGGAGATAAGCGATCGCCAGCACGACAGCCAGCAGTTCCCAGCCCGAGGTAGCGAGCAACTGCTGGTAAACAGCAGTGACAGGGGCAGGCAAATTACAGCGCCTCGTAATCGTGAATAAATTTAGTCACAAATATCGCTTTACCATGTAAAGCGTGACTCCATGCCATAGCGTCTTTGAGGGCATCCATCACCGTGTCCTGCTCACCGACGATCACGGTGCAGGTGGGAAACGTTTGCACCTTCAAATCGGCATAGGTATTTAATTTTTCGATAAAACCATCAATCGGCGGAATGTAGCTTTCCGCCAGGGGGTACATACTGATTTCTGCGCTGAGTAACATCGTTGCTCCTTCTCTTGCTTACTTGCCCATCAATTCATTCAAAACCGGTAGCGTGCATTGGCGCCAAATACTCGTGGCTCGCCGTACTGAAAATACTCTTCATTGGCATAGAACTTACGCGGGTCATTACCAAAGTAAAAGCCTCGGGTGGCGTAGTCTTCATCGGTGAGGTTGCGCGCCCACAGGCTGAAATCCCAGTGCTGACCCTGATAGCCAAAACCGGCGTTGAGCAGTTCGTAACTGTCTGAGCGTTGGTCGTGGCTATCGGAGAAATAGAAGGCGTCCTTACCGTCAACTTCCAGTCGGGCATGGAAACCATCACCAAAACTATAGCGTGCACCCACATTGAACTGGTAATTGGGCGCATGCGCCTGTTCGCGACCACTTTTGTCCACCAGCGTGTTATCGACGTTGACGACAAAATTATCGATCTCAGTATCGAGCAAGCCGATATTGGCAAACAATTCCAGGTGCTCATTGGCCTGCCATCGGCTTTCCAGCTCCAGACCAACATTCTCTCCACTGGCGGCATTATCAATATAGCCCACAAATAAGGGGCCTTCGTTATACCAGCCCTTGAGCTGAATATCGTCGCGATCCATAAAGAATAACGACAGGCGTATTTGCAGGGCATCATCCATATAACTACCCTTCAAACCCAGCTCATAATTAATCAAGGTCTCGGTATCAAACTCCAGACGATCCTGCAGGAAATCAATAATCGAGGGTGGAAAACCACTGGTTTCCGCTCGCCCCAGCGCATCGCCGTTGACACCCCCAGCTTTGTACCCGCGCGCTATCAGACCGTAGATCATGGTGTTGGTGTCGAAGCTATATTTCAGGCTTAATTGCCCGCCCCAGAGATCCTCGTCCGGTGAAGCCTTAACAGTGCGGCTGTCTTTATAGTCAGCCTCGAAGCGCTCCAAACGCCCTCCCCATGTCAAGGTTAAACGGTCGGTCACCAGTGTCGAAAACTGGCCATAGAGGGCAAAATTATCTGTCTCATAGTCGCTGGAAAATTCCGCATCGGGATCAAAAAGCACCCAGTCAAAGAATGTCCGCTTCAGTGACTCATCACGCCGGTTAAAGTAAATACCAGTCACCCAGTCGGTGTTATCGCCGAGACGGCCGGCTTCAGTGGAAGTCAGCCGCAGCTCCAGGCGACCCGCATCACGATCGCGGCGATAGTTATCGGTAGAGGAGTATTCCCAGCCCTCACAGGGTGTACCGGTGCACAGGCCTTTAAAGCTCCAGTCTTCGTCGTAACCATATTCGAGGTTTGAGTCGGACCAGCTGCCGATAGCCTTCACGGTAAACGCATCGCTACCTGTCCACGTGCTCGTCACCGCGATGGCGCTGGTTTCCTGCTTGTCATGGCCGGGCTGGTCAGACAGGGTGTGGCGAGTATTATCGAGAGAAAAAGCATCATAGCCGTTATCAATATCAACGTAAAAACCGGTCAGATCAATACTGACATGATCATTTGCAAGCCAGTGCAATTTACCCCGCGCCGTCAATTCGTCCTTATTATTAGTATCATCACGACCAAGAAAATCGTTATCGATAAAACCATCACTACTATACTGCTGGACGGCCATTCGACCCAGTAAGCCCTCAGCCAATGGCCCACTGACAATGCCGCCAAGGCCCCAGGTATCGTAGTTGCCGTAATTTGATTGTGCTGAAGCCTCAAAGTTTTCCGAAGGTTCATTGGTGCGGATGTTGACCATGCCCGCCAGCGCATTGGCGCCGAAACGAGTACCCTGCGGGCCTCGTAAAATTTCCACCTGCTGTACATCAAACAGTGTGCCTGCGCTACCGATAGCACTGATATCGATATCGTCCACCACCATACCCACAGAAGGATCTACCGGATCCACAAACTGGCTACGCTCGCCGATGCCGCGAATCTGCAGGTAACGACCCCTTGATGCACCCGTGGCGAAATTAACATTGGGGGCGGTATTGAGAATATCCTCAAGATGCTCCGCATTGCGCTCACGAATAGTTGCCTGGTCAACCACGGTGACACTCGCCGGCACCTCGAGCACGTCGAGGTCACGGAATGTCGCGGTGACGACGATTTCCTCTAAGGAGTGCGTATCGAAATTTTCCGCCCAAACGCAAAGCGGGCGAAAACACAGAGCAAGAAATACTGCTGGAATAAGGTATTTCATATGAGTCTCCACATAAAACAGCTTATGGAGACCCGGAAGATACGCACACAAAGAGGCAAGATTTTTGATGATCCTATTCCTACGCCGGCACTACCCGGATCAGGTTCAAGAGTTCACCGAAATCGGTATCTCAGGCCGCAGCCACCCCTTAGGAGTTCGCATCTAAAAGTGCGAACTGTGTCTATTCTATCCTTGTCTTACAGTTATGCAAACGAAATATCCTTATCGTGTTAGTAACACATAAACTGTCCGGTCTTGTAGCACATGACCTGTCCGGTTCTCATAGTACCCCGAGGAGGGGCGCTTATGAGACGGACAGAGTGGCTACAGGAGACTCGACTAATGAGATT
>Ga0164313_10004674_pt1 | contig 12148 bp, 10 predicted proteins | sample GuaBasSedimGuay4_FD_113735 | JGI IMG/M metagenome (GOLD analysis project Ga0164313, IMG submission 113735) | Subseafloor sediment microbial communities from Guaymas Basin, Gulf of California, Mexico - Guay4, Core 4569-4, 0-3 cm | ecosystem: Environmental > Aquatic > Marine > Hydrothermal vents... | reverse complement strand
TCCATAAACCTTTATCTTGAGGTTGTTTTCTTCACCGGTACTTACCTGGCTGGCAATAAATACTCCTCTGGCTCCGTTTTTAAACCGCATCAAGATGCCTATATCATCTTCCATTTTCCGACCGGCTACCAGAGTGCTTAATTCCGTGCTGATTTCTGAAACTTCAAGGCCTGTAATATATTCTACAAGGTTTTCAGCATGAGTGCCAACATCTCCCATTGTAAGCACATTACCTGTTATTTCCGGATCAGATCTCCATGCAGCTTGTTTGTGGTCAGTTAACTCCATTAGAGTAGAAAGCCAGCCTTGGGGGTATTCTACCACAACTTTTCTTAACTCACCCAAAATACCACCACGGGCCATGAACCGGGCTTGTTTTACCATTGGATATCCGGTATAATTATGAGTAAGCATAAGAATTAATCCACTTTCTTTTACTAAGCGTTCCAATTCCATAGCCTCAGCTACATTTGTTGTTATGGGTTTGTCGCAAACTACATGGAAACCGTTTTCAAGGGCAAACTTTGCCTGGGGGAAGTGCTGGTTGTTTGGGGTTACTATGGATAAAAAATCCATTCGCTCGCCTTTAGGAAGATTATTTTCCTTAATGATCATTTCCTGATAGCTTTCATAGATCCTGTTTTCCGGGAGGTATAGGTTTCGTCCTGCTTCTCTTGAGCGCTCAGGGGAGCTGCTGAAAGCACCGCAAACCAATTCAATTTCACTGTCCATAATGGCAGCTTTTCTATGAATATCGCCGATGAAGGCACCTTCAGACCCACCAATCATCCCCATTCTTAATTTTCTCTTTATACTCATAAATCCGGATATTAATATGACAGATTTTTGAAAATTCTCATGAAAAAACAACTTAAGTAAACTGCATTTTGTAAAGATAAAAATAATCAACCGATTATTATCAATTGTCTGATGAGCTTCCTGATATTAAATAGGGAATAAATTATTTGACAAATCTTAAATAAAAGTTAAAAAAAAATGATAAATTTGGAGTTCCGTTTAATCAAATTAGTTTATTTTTTAACTTATTTTTAAATAAAGTATCATGAGCAAGATCAAAAAAGAAAAAGAAATTTCCCGCCGGAGTTTCGTAGGTAAAACCATGGCAGCTACAGCAGGATTAACTATCCTTCCATCCTTTGTGGTTAGTGGTTTAGGCCATAAAGCCCCCAGTGATAAATTAAATATTGCTGGTATTGGTGTTGGAGGAATGGGTTTTAGCAATCTAAAGCAAATGGAAACTGAAAATATTATTGGTTTATGTGATGTTGACTGGAGGTATGCTGACAGGGTTTTTAAGCATTTTCCAAAAGCTAAGAAATATAAGGATTTTAGAAAAATGTATGATGAAATAGGTAAGTCAATTGATGCTGTGGTTGTAGCCACCGCAGATCATACACATGCCATTGTAGCTGCTCAGGCAATGGTAATGGGAAAACATGCTTATGTTCAAAAGCCTCTTACCCATACAGTTTATGAGTCCCGTTTGCTTACAAACCTGGCTGAAAAGTATAAGGTAGCAACTTCAATGGGTAATCAGGGCTCCTCAGGTGAGGGTGTAAACCTGACAACGGAATGGATAGCTAATGGAGAGATTGGCGAAATAACAAAAGTAGAAGCTTTTACCGATCGTCCGATTTGGCCACAAGGATTAAACAAACCTGGAGAAGAAATGACTGTACCTGATTATCTTGATTGGAATCTCTTCATAGGTCCTGCTGCTCCACGGGCATATAACGAGATTTATCATCCATGGGCATGGCGTGGCTGGTGGGATTTTGGTACTGGTGCACTTGGTGATATGGCATGCCATATTCTTCATCCTGTATTTGTTGGCCTTAATTTGGGTTATCCGACTAAAGCACAGGGTAGTTCTACTTTATTACTTACAGATTGTGCCCCAACTGCACAAATGGTGAATTTAACTTTCCCGCAACGCCAAAAGGTAAAGGGGATGAAAATAAAATTGCCTGAAGTTGATGTTACATGGTATGATGGTGGTTTACAGCCTAAGAGACCTGATGGATGGCCTGAAGGAAAAGATATGAATGATGGTGGAGGTGGAGTAATATTCCACGGTACAAAGGATAAACTTATTTGTGGATGTTATGGTAAAGATCCATGGTTGCTTTCAGGTCGTGAGGTTAATGCTCCAAAATTCAGGCGTCGTATTGAAACTTCACATGAACAGGATTGGATAAGGGCATGTAAGGAAAGTCCCGAAAATCGTGTTGAAACCGCATCCCCATTCAAAGAGGCCGGGCCTTTTAATGAAATGGTTGTTATGGGTGTTTTGGCTGTTCGCTTACAGGCTTTAAATAAAGAACTCTTGTGGGATGGTGAGAATATGAAATTTACCAATATTAAGGACAGTGAATCCTTCAAAATTGTCGTTGAGGATGGTTATACTATACATGATGGGCATCCAAGTTTCAAAAAGAAATGGACGGATGAGATCAATGCAGGTGAGTTTGCAGCTGAATTGATCAAGCATAATTACAGGGATGGTTGGTCTTTACCGGATATTCCAAAATAGTTAATTATTTTCTGTTAAATTAAAATACTTTCACGAATGAAAACAAGAACTTTAATAATAATTTTTGCCTTAATTGTACTTCCACTTATGCAGGGATGTAAATCAACTTCAAAAGTGGCTGGCAAAAAAGGAACTTCTTTAAATACCCTTTCAAAGGCTGAAAAAGACGATGGCTGGGTTTTACTTTTTGATGGGAAAACATCAGATGGATGGAGAGCTTACAAAAAGGATCATTTCCCCAGTGGCTGGCAGGTAGTTGATGGAACATTGCATTGTATCGGTTCAGGCCGTGGTGAGGCCGGTAGTAAAGAGGGCGGGGATATTATTTATGATAAGAAATTTCAGAATTTTAACCTGTCTCTTGAATGGAAGATCTCTGAGGGGGGCAATTCAGGAATATTTTATCTGGGTGAAGAGGAACTTGAAACTATATGGAGAACTGCTCCTGAAATGCAGGTTCTTGATAATGATAAACATCCGGATGCAAAGCTGGGGAAGGATGGGAATCGTATGGCGGGATCGTTGTATGACCTGATACCAGCCAAGCCGCAGAATGCAAAACCGGCTGGAGAATGGAACCAGATAGAACTTATTGTTTATAAAGGAACGGTGGTACATAAAATGAATGGAGAGACTGTTCTGGAGTATCACCTCTGGACTACTGAATGGAATGAGTTGGTTGCCGGAAGTAAGTTTCCTGGATTAAATCCCGATTGGGCTGATGTTCCTTCCAAAGGCTATATAGGCCTTCAGGATCATGGTGATGATGTCTGGTATAGAAATATTAAAATCAAAGAGCTATAATAACTTTGGCCTGATATTAAAAAGATTCATGTTTGTATAAGCATGAATCTTTTTTTTAGGAATAAAAACGAGTGGTGGGATAGGCCAGGTCAATGGAGGGTTCCGTTTCAAACTTTAACAGGATGGCTTCCCAAATCTCCTGCTCGGTTTTTCTTCGCTGCCGGGGATCAACAAGGAACCTTATGGTAAGTAGAACTCCACTGTCTTTTACAGTGGTGTAAACTATAGGGCTTAGTTTTTCGTAAAATACCAGATATTTCTCTGCTGCTTTTCGCACTTGTTTTTCTGCATCTTTAGTAAGGTGTTCGGCTTTTTCATTGACTATTTCCCCAAGGATTTTCTTTGTTTTTTGCCAATCACTCTCAAACGTGATAAGTACCGGAATTTCATGCCAGATAAACTCAAATCCAATATGATAATTGGCTAAGGGGTCCCGGAGAACCTTACTATTAGGAACATGAATTATCCTGCCTGAGCTTTGGTCTGCATCTACCCAGTTACCGATTTCAATAATGCTGAATTGAAATAATCGTATATCAATTACATCACCGGCAGTTTCATTAATTTGAATACGATCTCCAATTTTAAATGGTTTTCGCCATAATATGAAAAACCAACCAGTGATATTTGCAATAGTATCATGCATCGCAATAGCCAGGCCGGCACTGGCAAGGCCCAGGAAAGTAGAGATGGAGCCAATACCTCTGATCCAGACCGGCCCGATAAGTATAATTATCAAAATAGTGTAAGTGTAGAGAACGGTACGTCGAAAATAATACGCCTGCCTGGGCTCTAGTTTATTCCTTAAAATAAAGAAGCTAAAGGAAGCTCTCAAAACACTTAAAACAATAATAATTATTGTAGTTACAATTAGTTTTTGAAGAAACTCAGGTGATATATGTATATACTCACTTAATTTATCCATTGCTTTGAATTGAAATATACAAATTGAGTGTAAAACAATAATATATGTTATTCGTGCCTGTAAAGGGCTATAGTCAACTAAGTACTTATTTCAAAAAAATAATTTCAATTTGAGTTATGTCCTGGAAAATAATAATTGAGCCGATAGAAGCAATGATATTCTATTAAGTAGTATCTTCAAACCATTCGACTATTTTCTGATCGGCTTTATTTTTATGTTCATTCGTAATACTTCCGGCAATTGCAGCAATTGCAGAGGCAATGGCACCTGCATCATCGGCATAACCTGCAAACGGAGTAATGTCAGGTATGGCATCGAAAGGGAAAATAAGGTAACCAAGGCTGGCAAGGATCACCCCCTTCGCCCAGGTAGGTGTTTGATTGTCAACACCAACATAATAAAGAATTAATGCACTATGAAGGGTCTTCCTACCAATTTGCTTTGCGTATTTTCTTATTTTATCCCAGAATGAACTGTCTGAGTAATATTTAGTGTAATTATCTTCCATTAAAGAGTATGAGTTTTAACAGCCTCAAAATTTATCAACCTGTAAACTAATTATATGATGAATTCCGTAACCCAAAAGTCATGCTTATTACAGAAGCTGGTGGCAAATAACCTTGAGTTATGTTTTTCCGGTAAGGTAAATGTTGAAACTGCTTTTTCATCTTCAGGATAAAATGTTTTTTCCCCGATTACTTCGCCTGCCTCAGTAACGAGGGTATGCCTGACAATATAATGCTTAGAACTCATTCCGTGATCGGTTATTATGGTAACTGCTTTACCATTTATGGAAACCTTAGGTGCATGCCCACCTACTTTTTCCGACCATTTACCAGGGTTTTTCGAAGTATAAATAATTCCCGGAAAGGATTTATCCCCTTTTGATGAGCCAAATGAAGATTTTGAAATTACCGCTCCCGAAGCCACTAATAAAGTAGTTTTAATGAAGTTTCTTTTGTTCATAATCTTTAATTTTTATAGAGTTATAATTATATTTAGTTCGCTAATTTCAATAAAAAATAGCAAATTTCCAATTTTGATTGTAGTGTTTGTGAATAATTTATTCTATTACAGAGCTTTCTTTGCTTTGATTTTATTTATTAAATACTCGTATTTACTTCAATATTTATACTTTAAAGTGTAGATTGATTTCTTTCCTGAGTATGCTAAGTTTGTATTGCCTTTCTTATTATATTTGCCGGTAGAAATTAAAAATTTAATCAAAAACCTGCTATCATGAACAAATCTATTTTTTTATTGTTGTCAATTGCCTTGCTTGCTGGTTGTAATTTAAATAAAGATCAGAAAATGAATAATGAAAATCCGTTTTTAAGTGAATATCAAACATCTTTTCAGGTACCCCCTTTTGATCAGATTAAACTTGAGCATTATCTTCCTGCTTTTAAAGAGGGTATTAGTAAGCATGAAAAAGAAATTGATAAGATTGTCTCAGACAGCCGGGAACCGGATTTTAATAATACCATTCTTACCCTGGATCAAAGCGGAGAAATCCTGACTAAGGTATCTTCAGTGTTTTATAACCAGACCTCTGTGAATACAAATAAGGAAATCCAGGAAATTGCCAGGGATGTTTCACCACTTCTTTCGCAACACCGGGACAATATTTTATTAAATGCTAAATTATTTGAAAGAATTAAGGCTGTTAATGGCCAAAAAGATGATCTGGATCTCACAACGGAGCAAAAGATGTTGTTAAATAATACTTATAAAGAGTTTATTCGTGGAGGGGCAAATTTATCTGCTGATGCAAAGGAAAAGCTAAGAGAAATAAACAAAAACCTCTCCTTACTTTCTTTAAAATTTGGAGAGAATGTATTATCTGAGACCAATAAGTTTAAGTTAGTTATTGATGATAAGGCTGATCTGGCCGGACTAACATCCTCTATTATTGCCACGGCTGCCGAAACTGCTGATAATTCCGGGGATGAGGGTAAGTGGGTCTTTACTATTCAAAAACCAAGTATGATTCCCTTCCTTCAGTATGCTGATAACAGGGCTTTACGTGAAAAAATCTTTAAAGCATATATTGATAAGGGAAACCATGATGATGAGCAGGATAATAAGGACATTGTATCTGAGATGGTTTCGTTAAGGCTTGAAAAAGCAAACTTGTTGGGTTATAAAACTCATGCAGATTTTATACTGGAAGAGAATATGTCTAAAAAACCTGAAAATGTGTATGCTTTGTTAAATAAAGTTATGGATGCTGCCTTGCCGGTTGCAAAAACAGAGGTTGTGAATTTGCAAAAAATGATTAATAAAGATGGAGGTAATTTTAATCTGATGCCCTGGGATTGGTGGTATTATGCAGAGAAGTTGAGGAAAGAAAAATATGACCTGGATGAGGCTGCCCTGAGGCCTTATTTTGAGATAGAGAATGTTAGAAAAGGACTTTTTGAAGTGGTTAATAAGTTGTTTGGTTTACAGTTTGTTGAATTGAAAGATATTCCTTTGCCCCATCCTGATGCAAAAGCTTTTGAGGTGAAAGAGGCAGATGGATCACATGTGGGTATTTTATATATGGATTTCTATCCACGTGAAAGTAAAAGGGGAGGGGCTTGGATGAGTAACTACCGTGAGCAGTATGTGAAGGATGGTGAAAAAGTTTATCCTGTGATTACTACCGTTTTTAACTTTACCAAACCAGCCGGGGATGAACCATCACTTTTAAGTTTTGAAGAAGTGAGTACCATGTATCATGAGTTTGGGCATGCCTTACACGGTTTATTATCTAACTGTACTTATGTTGGTGTTTCGGGTACAAATGTAGCCAGGGATTTTGTTGAGTTGCCTTCTCAAATAATGGAGAACTGGGCTTCTGCCCCGGAGAACATCAAATCATATGCTAAGCACTATAAGACTGGGGAAACCATTCCGGATGACTTGCTTGAGAAGCTGGTGAACAGCAGTCACTTTAACCAGGGATTTGTAACAGTAGAGTACCTGTCTGCCTCTTTTTTAGATATGAATTGGCATACGGTAACCAGTTCCCGGAAATTCGATGTAAATGGGTTTGAAAAGAAAGCAATGGATAAGATCAAGCTTATTCCTGAGATAGTTGTCCGGTATCGTAGCCCTTATTTTAGCCATATTTTTGCAGGTGGTTATTCGGCTGGCTATTATGGTTACATTTGGGCTGAAGTGCTGGATGCCGATGCTTTTGAGGCCTTTAAGGAAACCGGAGACATTTTTGATAAGAATACAGCAAACGCTTTCAGAAAAAATATTCTTGAAAAAGGAGGAACTGAGGATCCTATGGAGCTTTATGTTAAGTTCCGGGGGTCGGAGCCAGGTATCGATCCCTTGTTAAGACGAAGGGGATTGAAAAAATAAATGGGTAATGAGCTCAATAATAGTTGACGAATGTTAAGGATATCAGTATTGACCGGGATATAATTTTTCTACCCGTTTACTTTGGGTTATTTTTTTGGTTTTTATATTTATCATACTTAGTTTTCCTCCCCAGCCGGCTCCGGTATCCATAAGCCAAACTTCGCAGGCCTGAATAGGTCTTTTTGAATTGAAATTCAGCGTGGGAGTATGACCCAGGTATATTTCTTTATACTTTGTAAGGCTTTGTTCTTTACCGGTTGATTTTTTTTCTATTGCCTTTGTTGCCAGGCTTCTGTTCCATAGAAATGTTTGGTAGTCCTGGTTTTTTAGTGGTAGGTTTATCTTAATTCCTCCATGAACAAAAAGCCTTTTTTTATGCAGGTAATACAGACTGGCTTCTTCCAGAATTCTAATATGTGAATTGGGCATACCATTTGGATAGGCTTTCAAAGTGGCTGATGCTCCAAGGGCTGCCCATTCCCTTTTGACTTTCCCTGATTTGGCCCACTCAAGGGCCCAGTAATCATGATTTCCTAATATGTAAACAAGGTTCTTTATCTTAAGCATCAGGTCAAAGACTTTGTTTACTTCCGGACCACGGTCACAAACATCCCCAAGACAAATAAGCTTATCTTTTTTATAGTCAAAATCAGCTTTATTAAGACATTGTTTGAATGCTTTATAAGCTCCGTGAATATCTCCAATTACAAAAGTTCGCATGGCTAAACTTTATTCGGGATTTCCTTTCAGCCCAATTTCTTCAGCAACCTCACGCATGCCAAAGATGGTATCCTGTATTACTTCCGAAAGTTCCATATTGAGCATCTCTGCCCCCTTTTCAATTATGCTGCGATTTACTCCTGCTGCAAACCTTTTGTCCTTCCATTTTTTCTTAACCGATTTTACTTTTATGTCTAAAACACTTTTTGAAGGCCTCACCAGGGCAGAGGTCGTAACAAGTCCGGTCAGCTCATCAATTGTATAGAGCACTTTTTCAAGCAGACTTTCTGGCTTTATGTCGGTAACGATTCCATATCCATGACTCATAACCGCCCGGATGTAATCTTTAGGCCAGTTTTCATCTTCCAGGATTTCTTTGGTCTTTTTACAGTGTTGTTCCGGATATTTCTCGTAGTCCAGATCATGAACCAGCCCGATAATGCCCCATTCTTCTTCATCCTCATTGTATTTTCGTGCCATAAACCGCATTACACCTTCAACGGCTAATGCATGCTTTGTAAGGCTTTCAGACTGGTTGAATTTCTTGAAAAGGTTCCAGGCTTCCTCACGTGTAGGTTTGTCTTTCATAACTTTTATTGTTTCCTGAATGTGAATCAATATATATTCAATTTATGGGATGCTAATTTACAATTATATATTTAAACCGCTAAGTTTGGAATTATTTAATTGCTTGTTTAAATGCTTCCTTTGCGTGGATATTTGTTGTGTCAAACAGAGATATTTTACAGTCTTTTTGTTTGACTAATAAAGGGATTTCCGTACAACCAAGTATAATGCCTGCCGCTTCTCTATTTTTAAGGCTTTCGATGATTTTATAGAATTGTTGTCTTGATTCTTTTTTTAAAATACCCTTAACTAATTCATTGTAAATTATATCATGGATCATATTCCGGTCACTCACGGATGGAATGATGCATTCAATCTGATATTCCTCCTGAAGCTTCTTTCTATAAAAATCTTCCTCCATGGTGAACTTAGTGCCGAGTAGTCCGACTTTATTTATTCCTTTTTTATGAATTTCCCTGGCGACAGCATCGACGATATGGATGAGTGGTATTTGTATATGATCCTTAATTTTATCTGCAAGTTTGTGCATAGTATTTGTGCAGATTATGAGTTGGTCTGCACCAGCAACTTCCAGCTTAATTGAGGCCTCAGTTAAAATCGAAGAAAGTGCATCCCAGTTTTGCTCATGTTGCAACATTTCTATTATTTGAAAGTCAAAAGAATGAACAATACAGGGGCAGGAATGATTTCCCCCAAATTCTTTTTGAGCAAGCTGGTTAAGAACCCGGTAATACTCAAGGGTGGATTCCCAGCTCATACCTCCAAGCAGACCAATTGTTTTCATTGTAAGCAGGATAATATGAAATAAAAGGAAATATAGCTTGATTTAGGTTTGAGTAAGTTCAAGGTCAGGTGCCGGTTTACTTAACTTGAAGTTAGTGAGAACAGCGCTAATAATAAAATTGTATTCCGGGTATTCAAAAATTGGTAAGCGGTCTTCTGTTTCACCCATTGAGTATCCGTATATAGTTTCATATTCTTTTAAGTTTTCACCCATTTTTTTAACCTGTTGAAGGTATTCATAAACGGATTTAGACTCAATAATGGTAACCTTCCCCATTTTCTTAATAATAGGGCTATGGTTTCGGGATGGATCATGGTCAAAGCTTAAAATTCTCCGGCCATCATCAGTAAGTCCTATAACCCGGAAAGTGAGGCTTTTACCAACACCCGGTATGTTCATGACACTTTTATCTGTAGCAAGAAATGGAAGTCCGTATTTTTTTCTGATATAGTTGATGTTTTGAACCATCTGGCCAGGCTGACCAGATAATTTTTTAATTTCAGGATGTGTGTTGGCTGAAACAGATCCATATATTTTTTCTTCCAATTGTTCCTGAATAGACCGGGCAATGGGTGTGAAATTATATTTGTTCTCCCAGTGACCTTTAACCTGAAAAGTATAATAAGGAATTATTCCGATATCATTCAAAGCTTTCCGGAGCTTTATGGTATGTCCCCTTCTTGAAGCAGCTGTTGTGAAAACAACCTGGTTGGTAACTATCCATCCGGCAGAAATTAATTTTTTAATAGCACTTTTGGTTTCAGGAGTGACTTCCAGGGTGGAAACAAAATGGGTTTGAATAATAAATTGTTTAATTCCTATAGCAGAGGCTTTTGTCTTGAAATCCTTCAGAATTTGAATAAGCTCAGGAGTAAATCTTTGTGGCAAATAGGCCGGTAGTCTGGTTCCGAACCGGATGCGCAGCATTTCAGCATACTTCATTCCGTCTGGTCGGTTTCTGTTATCCATGATCTTTTGGACAGCCATTTCATAAATATGATCCAGAATGGTTTTGATTACCCTGTCTGAGCTCATAAATGCATCTCCGCCTGTTACAAGAATGTCTCTGAGGTGAGAGTCGTACCTGAAATATTTCATAACCGATCTCAGGTCATCCATCCAGTTGCTTTCCAATTTTAATTTATCCAGATTGAAATTTAAATGTCCAGATTGGAAATCATACATTCTCTGACAGGAAACACACAGTCCCCCACATGAACGGCCCATAGTTTCAGGAATAAAAATGGCAACCTCCGGATACCTTCGATGCAAACCTTTTCCATCCGGCATAACCCATCCGGCAACATTAGGCTCATTGGGTTGCACCAGGTCTTCTTTTTCCCAGGCTACAATATGCCCGAATTCAAAATTCAGGTCTTCATTAGCAAAAATATATTCCCTTAAGGTGACATCAGTTTTGATCCCATTTGAAATGCCTTCAATATCCAGAAGGGAAAGGTAATATGGGTTAATAAAAACAGGGATTCCTGAATTTTCCGCTTTATACAATGTAGCCAGTTCCTTTTCACCTAAGGTATGATCCAGGAAATTATTCAGTTCTTTTACTGAACGTATAGCCATCCGAAGATGAAAGGAATGGTCTTTCCACCAGTCAAGTGCAATTTTAAATTTATCTTCACTGCTTAACCCCTCTTCAAAGGAATACCTTTGACTTTTAATTTCCCCTGAGTCAATTTTTGAAATGATCTTTTTTAATATCCGTTCCCTGTTCTTTTTCCTGGCGGAGACAAGGGCAGGGTCAATGCCATTGGGGAAACGGTGCATCCAGTAATTTATTTTTCCAAGGTCCGGATGTTTCCTGTATTCTTTGCCTCTTAATTGTCTGAACAAATGAAGCATGTCTTCATAAAAGCCAATGGATTTTTCCCCTGAATTTGTCCGGATTGCTTTCCATAAAGCCCGAAGCGGATTACTTATTATTTGCTTACCACGGAGATTCAGGTCGGTAAAACTTTTACCGGCATGTTCTAAATAGTCCAGAATACGAATCGCTGCAAAATCTTTCCATCTCAACCTGTTATAGCCAGATTCGCCTATGTGGCCTCTCTGATAATACTCCAAAGCAGGCGAATTTTCTTTAATAATATGGAATGCGATCCTTCTTAGTGATTGAAAAAGCTCTTTTTCATTATTGGAATATATAAAAACCTGTCCAATCTCAGTATTTTCCTGCAAAAAGGTATTAATAATTCCTCTGCATTCTTTATTCAGTTGTTTATTTGGTTCAGGACGAAACATAAATTTTATTACAAATTAAGTATGCTTTTTAAGCATGAAATGTGTATTGGTGATAAACCCGGGATCCTGCTTTTCTGATTGACCCGAAGTTAAAACCATTACCGGGTTAGTTTAGGTAAAAATTTAAGGTGAAACATATAAAGATAATAAATTTTTT
>Ga0164313_10004673_pt1 | contig 12148 bp, 10 predicted proteins | sample GuaBasSedimGuay4_FD_113735 | JGI IMG/M metagenome (GOLD analysis project Ga0164313, IMG submission 113735) | Subseafloor sediment microbial communities from Guaymas Basin, Gulf of California, Mexico - Guay4, Core 4569-4, 0-3 cm | ecosystem: Environmental > Aquatic > Marine > Hydrothermal vents... | reverse complement strand
CGGCAGTGAGGGTGCTGCCTTGCAGGAGGGCGGCGTGCATCGCCTGTATACTGGCAGACTCAGTGATGGCGAACATGTACTGGAAGTATCTGTCACCGGAAAACAGACAGGGAGGCAGGCCTTTAAGCAACAACGCCGTGTCACGATTACCAAGCGGCCCGGTCGCAAGTACCTGGAACTGCAACTGGGACCGGGTGACAACACCTCGGAACCGGGACTGACCGTTCACGAGTGGTAGCATTGATGCGATACCGATCGGTTGAGAAAATGTGCGCTACTCTACGGTGGCTCTTGATTGCGGCTGCCGGCATAGCATTCCCGGCCGTTGCAGTGGAGCCGGATAGCGAACGCCTGCAACAACTGCTCTACGGCGAGGCCCTGTTCCATTCCCATCAGCAAGACTACATGTCAGCAATTAACCGCTTGCAGCTGGCCGAAGAGCAGGGCCTGTTATCGCCGTCATCCGACGATGCGCGGCTGTTGCTGGCAAGAATGAAACTTGCCTACGGTTTGCATGTTGAGGCCGGGTTCAATTTCCATGCACTGCTCGGCAAGGGCGTGCCGGCAGTCGTCAGAAACCGCGCCTGGTATGAGCTGGCCACGGTATTTTCTCACAAGGGCTACAACGAAGCCGCAGCGGAAGCACTGGGACATGTTCAGGGTGAAGTGCCCGCAGACATTATGGGTGACTACCAATTGCTGCGTGCCACGGTGCTGATGTCCCTGAATCAAAACAGTGAGGCAGCACGAGTGCTGGAGCACTGGCAGGGGGCTCCCGCGCTGGCAGCCTATGCCTACTACAATCGTGGTATCGCACTGGTGCGTGCAGGTGACCCTGCAGCGGCTGTCCCGGAACTTGAAAAGGCGGTACGCATGCCGGCTGAGGGGGAAGAGCTGCTGGCGCTCAGGGACAAGGCCCACCTGTCACTGGGGTATGTTTTTGCCAGGAAAGAGGACTATGAACAGGCCCGGGAGCAACTGCAGGCGGTTCGGCCCCAGGGCCCGTTTTCGAACCGGGCATTACTGGCACTGGGCTGGATAGCACACAAGCAGGGCCGCAGTGAATCCGCACTGGTCTCGTGGATAGAACTGCGTGGTCGCTCACCCACCGATCCGGCGGTACTGGAGACGCTGCTCGTGGTTCCCGCCGTACACCGTGAACTGGATGCATTGCAAACGGCGACTCGGGACTACGAAGCAGCGGTGACAGCCTATAGCAGCGAGTTGAAGAATTTGCATAATGCCCGGGAATCCGTGCAACAGGGCAATGCCGTATCGTTGTTGCTGCAGAACGATAGCGGTTCCGGGCAAGGCGCAGCAGGTCCCGATGAGACCCGTTATTTCGGACCGTTACTTGCCAGCAGAAACTTCCAGGAACTGTTACAGGGTCATGATGACTTGCAGTCAATGCTGGATAATGTGGACAAGGGTTTGCAGAACATTGACTCGTTGGCGAAGGCCGTCGTCCCTGCGGATGAAATGCCTGCCCGGTCCAGTGCCTTGTCATCTCCCGCAGCTGTAGCCCGGGAATCCACTGGCTCGGCAGTCGATAGCCGTCCTGCTCCCCCGCTGGCACAGGAAGGTGCCCGGTGGGCCGGTGATCCGGAATGGCAACAGCAGTGGGAAGACCACCAGGGGGAACCAACAGAGTATCCGCCAGCGGGGATACCGTCGTTGCCGGAGATTGAGTTGCCAGCAGGGCGTGAACTCAAGTCCTTACCCGAATCAGAATTTACCGGTTTGCCGGAGCCCGACTTTTCCGGATTGCCCTCGGAGCCCGAATACATCACGGATCTGGCGGCGGGTGAAGTGAGCTGGCTGCCCGGGTCCGAGATCCTGTGGTTGCCGGAAAGCGGCAAGTTTCGTATGCCCGGCGATGAGGAGGATTACGCCTACCCGGACAAGGTTTCAGGTCAACGCACACGGCCCGGGGAGCGCTATGCATCCCGAATAAATCAGTTAATCCCGGCGCCACAGGAAGACGCCGGATTTTATGCCGGCGCTGTACCGGTCGGGGAGGCCTTGCGCGAGCTGGCGGCCGCACTCAACAGTGCCACTGACCGGATGGTACAACTGGGTGCGTCGCTCGATGCGAGCGGGGATTTTACTGATCTGGAGGCGCGTATCGCAGCACTGCGTGCGCGCATTCTGCAGCTGCGTGCACGCATCGCCCATGCCATTACCCTCTATGAAAGTTATACGCAGGCACTGGCGCTGAATGAGCTGGATCGCCGCCAGCTGTTACTGGAAGACCTGCTAAAACAGGCAAGCCTGGAACGTGCAAAGACCTATGATCAGAGCAGTGATCGCTAACGTCGCTCGCAGACTGGCCATACTGGTGGTGTGCCTGTTACTGGCGGCCTGTGCCACTGCGCCTGAATTGCCTGCTCCTGACAACTTGCCTGTAGCCACGGTGCCGGGTGAAGAGGCATCCAGTTTGTCGGCAAGCAGGCGCCGGGAGCAGGCAATCGCAGCCTATCGTGACTACCTTGTACATTATCCGCAGGGCCCTGAGCATGACAGCATCACCCGCCGGCTCGCCGACCTGCTGGTTGAACAGGCGGCGGACATGCAACTGGCTGCAGCCACGGCCCGGGATAACCCTGCACGGCTGGAAGCGGCTGCCCTGCAGGCTTATGGTGAGGCGATCAGCCGCTATGAATACCTGCTGAACAAGTACCCGGACGGGCCGGAGTCGACCGATCTGCTGTATCAATTGTCGAGAGCGTACGAGGAGAGCGGACAATCGCAGCAGGCACTGTCAGCCATCGACCAACTGCTGGCGCGGGATACGAACACCAATACGCGGCTCTCTGCCGACACCCTGTTCCGGCGGGGAGAATTTCTGTTTAGCGAAGGTGCCTACCTGGAAGCGGGACAGTCCTACCAGGCAGTGGTTGACCTGGGTGCGTCTGTAGCGGCCTATGAGCAGGCGCTCTACAAGCTTGGCTGGAGTTTGTTCAAGCAGGAGCGTTACACGGCCGCCTTGCCGGTGTTGTTTGCATTCCTTGACCTGAAAATATTGCCCGCTGCGGATCCCGATGTGCAGCTGGCTCAATTGTCCCCGGCCGACCGGGAACAGGCAGCCGATGTGTTCCGTGTCATCAGCATGAGTTTCTCGCAGCTGGGTGGCGCAGCATCAGTAGATACGTACTTCAGTCATCATGGTAGCTGCAGCTACACTGACACTGTCTATCTGAACCTTGCTGAACTGTATGTCGAGCAGGACCAGGTCAGCGCGGCGGCCAGGACCTGGCAGGCACTGGCACAACGTGATCCCCTTGGACCGGAGGCACCGCGCCTGATGGCACGGGCGATCGGTCTCTACCGGCAGGCGGGATTTCAGCAGCGGGTGATGGAGACGGAAACGGTGTTTGTGCATGACTATGGCATGGGCAGTGATTTCTGGTTAGTGCATTCACCACAGGACTTTCCTGATGTGCTGCAGGTGTTGCAGTCCAGCCTGCAAGAGCTTGCGCACGTTAACCATGAACAGGCACGCAAGACAAAGAATGCAGCTGATTATCGTACGGCGGAGCAATGGTACCGGGAATACCTGGTAGCATTCGGGGATGCTGCGGGTGCGGCGGACATGAATTTTCAGCTGGCCGAACTGCTGTATGAAAGTGGCCAGTACCGGCAGGCCATTGATGAATATGAGCAGGCAGCCTGGTCCCGTGGTGATCATCCAAATGCTGCCAATGCGGCACTGGGGGCACAGCATGCCAGCGAGAAACTCCTGCAACATAGCGCTGCTGCAGACAAGGCCAGCATCACGGAACGTGCAACGGCCGGTGCACTGCGCTTTGTGTTGAGCTACCCGGACCACCCGGCAGCGGCAGGGTTGCTGGCGCAAACCGGTACAAGTTTACTTGAACAGCAACACTACGACAGCACCCTCAGCGTCAGCGAGCCGGTACTGGGCGCAGCGCTTGCAGCGCCGCCGGCACTCAGACAGGCGGCCTGGACCCTGCAGGCGCAGGCGTACTACGGACTGGAGGACTACCCGTCGGCGGCTGACGCCTACCGCGAGGCCCTGCAGCTTGCTGCCCGGGATGACCCGCGGCGACCTGCACTGCGGGAAGGGCTGGCGATTGCCACCTACAAGCAGGCCGAGCAGACGTCAATGCGGGGCGACAAGCGTGCCGCGGTAGCCTTGTATCAGCAGGCTGCACAATTGGCACCCGCTGCGTCTATTCGCTCGAAGGCACAATACGATGCCGCCACCATCCTGTTGGCACAGGCGTCATGGACGGAGGCGATCGGCATGCTTGAACAGTTTCGCAGCGATTATCCGAACGATCCACTGCAGGCTGAAGTGACTCGCAAGCTTGCCTATGCCCATGACCGTAGCGGTCACAGCAGCGTGGCGGCGGCGGAGTATCTGCGTCTCGGACAGGACCGGCAGCAGACAGCTGTGCTGCAACGTGAAGCGCTGCTGCGTGCAGCCGATATTTATGCCCACACAGGTGCAACCCGACAGGCCATCAGCGCCCGTGAGTTGTACCTGGAACGGTTTCCGGAGCCCGCTACGGATGCCGTTGACGTGATGCAACAGCTGGCCGATCTGGAAGCAGACAATGGCAGCCGCCGGCAGCACTGGCTCGAGGAAATCGTCAGGGTGGATCGAGCGGCGGGTACGGATCGGACGCGTGCGCCTGCCGCAGAGGCTGCGCTGGAACTGGCTGAAAACCGGCTCGCTGCCTTTCGCCGGGTGCGGCTGGTCAATCCCGTGCAGGCAAGTCTTGCACGCAAGTTGCAGACAATGAAACAGGCATTGCAGGCATTTGAGGCAGCCATTGGCTATGGTGTAATGCCGGTTACCACGGCGGCCACCTATCAAATTGCTAACATGTACGACGAGCTGGGCCATGCGCTGCTGACTTCCGAGCGCCCGGTCAGTCTGACCGCAGAGGAACTGGAAGAATATGATTTACTGCTGGCAGAACAGGCAGCACCTTTTGAGCAGCAGGCCATAGAAATCTATACGACGAATGCACAGCGATCCAGTGATGATCAGCAAGACCCCTGGATTGATAAGAGTGTGCAGCGTCTTGATGAGCTGCAGAGCGGTCAATAGGGGCCGGCAGGAATATCAGAATATGCAAACAAGACAAAGTGTCCAGCTGCTGCTTGTTGTCGCCATCCTGTGGGTATTGCCCACCAGTGGGGAAGAACAACTGGAACAGGAGACGATTTCCATCAAGGGCAATCAGGGGCTGCCAAAAACGCTGTATATCGCGCCCTGGAAACGGGTCGGTGCGCCGCTGCAGAGCGATGTGATTGAAGGCGACGTCGGGGAGGAAACAGAGCCACTTGAACGTGATATTTTCCAGCGTGAATTGGAGCTGCAGCGTCAGGGTTATAGCATTGATTAGCTGGTAATCACGGTTGCATCGGGTATATCGTTAAGGTTAGAGGTCTGTCAAGGAGTTCGATATGGATACGCTATATGCAGTGCTCAGGTTCTTCCAGTCCGGTGGGCCGTTTATGTACCCGATTCTGCTGGTGCTTGCCATTGGTACCGCCATTGCCATCGAGCGTTATATTTATCTCACGCTTGTGCGCAGCAGGAACAAGGGCGTATGGAAGCGTGTCCTGCCGTTGCTGGAGAGCGGCAAGTATGCTGCGGCCCGTGAAGTTATCCTGCATTCGAATGCGGGAGTGAGCAGGATTCTGGGTTACGGTCTGAATCGCGCAGAACATCAGGGCAGTGGTGAGGAGATACAAATGGCCATGGAAGAGGGCTTGCTGGAAGTCGTCCCGCGGCTGGAGAAACGCACACACTACCTGGCAACCCTGGCAAATATCGCCACTCTGCTGGGCTTGTTGGGGACCATTATCGGTCTGACAGCGGCATTCTCCACCGTTGCTGCCGCCGACCCGGCCGACAAGGCTAATCTGCTCTCGGCCAGCATCTCCATCGCGATGAACACCACGGCCTTCGGTCTGATGGTCGCTATTCCCCTGTTGTTGGTACACGCTGTCATGCAGACGAAGACATCGGAACTGGTCGATACTCTGGAGATGGCAACGGTCAGGTTATCCAACCTGATCGCCGGCGCAACGCCCACGGACAAGGATACATCGTGAGACCTCGCTGGCAACGCCGGGCAAGGCGGGACGCACACACTGTCGATGTAACCGCCTTCCTCAGCCTGATGGTGATACTGGTACCGTTCCTGCTGGTGACTGCGGTTTTTTCCCGAACAACGATTCTTGAGGTATCACCGCTGGCCAGTGATCGGACGCTAGCTCCTGACCCGCTGCAACTGCAGGTGATTGTGCGCCAGGCCGTGATCGAGGTGAGTTACCTGGGGCAGGCAAAGACAACTCAGATTGACAGGTCAGCCGGGGACACGGCACTGGCATCACTGGCAACGCTGGCCGGTGAGCTGAAAACACGTCACCCGCAAAGCCTTGCAGCCACCGTCTTGCTGGAACCACAGATTTCCTATGATGTGCTGGTGCAGGTGCTGGATGTGCTGCGGGTCAAGCTGCAGCGCGACGGGGATGACGTCGAGTCGATAGAACTGTTCCCGCTGATCGCGCTCGGTCCCGTGCCGGCAACCGGGCAACCGGGAGGTGCTGCGCAATGACCAGGATCCCCCGGGGCGCGACACAGTTGAAGTGGCGACGCCAGCGCCAGGAGAAGGCGCGGCGCTGGCCGACACTGAACCTGGTTGCGTTGATGGATGTCTTTACCATTCTGGTGTTTTTTTTCCTGGTGCATTCCGCAGACGGTGCACCGGAAGATAACAACACACTCGTCAGGCTTCCTGAATCAGTTGCGAACCAGCAACCCAGGGATACGCCGGTCGTGATGATTACCCAGGATAACATCTTGCTACAGGGAGAGCCGGTTGTTGCTGTCGACTCGGCCATGCAGGTATCCCATGGCGAGATCAAGGCGCTACGGACAGCGTTGCAGGCGCAGTCTGAACCGGAAGTGCTCGCCGGGGGGGGTGGCCGGGAAGTGACCATCATGGGCGACAGGTCCATACCGTTTACATTGCTCAACAGGGTCATGCAGACCTGCACACAGGCAGGTTACGGCAACATTTCACTGTCAGTGTTGCAACGCTCGCTGAATGGCTCAATATGAGTGACGAGACACACCCATGTCGACAATGATCCTGCAAACAGGTTTTTCCTGGACAGGATTGCATGAGGAAGACCGCCGTTTTCGCCGAATCCTGCTGCAGACACTGCTGATCGGCCTGGTCGCCGGGGTTATTACGCCCTATATCCGGATACCGCAAGCGGATAGCGAGGTTGATGAAGCGCTGCCAGCACGCCGCGTGCGCCTGCTTGCAGAACGGTTTGTGCCGGCACCCATACTGACAGAGTTGCCGGCAGCACCCGAGGTGACTGCGCCGCCGGTGCCACAAACTGCACTTGATCAGCAGCCGGTTGCCCCGGTTGTGACACCCCGTCAAACAGCAGCCAGAACCGGTGTGTTGGCCATGAGCGATGCGCTTGCTGAACTGCGCGGCACGACGCCGAAGACCGGCACAACGTCGACACCGGTGGATGTGGCGGGCCAGCGGCGTCCCGCGTCACCACAATCTTCGATGCTGACAGCCAACATGACCCGTGGCAGCCAGGGTATTGAAGGCGGTGTTGCCCACCAGTCGGTCCTCGGTAAGACCGGCTTGCCGGAGAGGGAAGAGGGTGAGCAGGATTTCATCGGTCGTGAAGGTGTCATGACGGCAGGCAGGCAGACATCCGCACCGCCGTCAGGTGCGGTGCGCAGCGAGGAAGATATACAGGAGGTACTGGACCGCAACAAGGGTGCCATGTACACGCTCTACAACCACGAGTTGCGCAAGGACGCCACCTTGCAGGGAAAACTCGTCATGAGTATCACGATTGCACCGGCAGGCAATGTTACCCGCTGTGTCATCCTCAGCAGCGAACTGGGTGCAGCCTCGCTGGAACGACAGTTGGTTGCGCTCATCAAACGCATTGATTTCGGTAACAAGCCGGGTGTGCCTGCAGTGACCACGAAGATCCCCATCGAGTTTTTTCCAAGGTGACCACTGTGCACTGTAATCACAGATATCTCACCCGATGCAGTGCGTTGCTGGTATTGCTGCTGTGGTCCGTTACCGGGCAGGGTGGTACCCCGGTACTGGACTGGCAGGTGCTCCTTGCTGACCCCGACCCCGAGGAACTGATGAACCTGGCCAGTCAGTATGAACGTGCCATCGGCTATCGTCGTGATTACGGCCGTGCCCGGCAGTTGTATTGTGCGGCCGCCCGGCTCAGCTACCTGCCGGCACAGTTACGTCTGGCCTGGATGTATTCCAATGGCCTGGGCGCCCCCCGGGATACGGACCTTGCGGCTGCCTGGTTGCAGGTAGCGGCGGCCAATGGTGATCTGCAGGCACGCAAGTTTCTTGCCTATGTCGGCGAGCCAGGTGTCCCCAGGAAGCCAAGGTGTACTTACGAAAGCCGCTTTGATGCCTATGCGATCGCAACGATACCTGGCACGGACTGGAAGGACCGGGATGCCGGTGTTAATACAGACAGCCCCGAGCGCAGCCAGATCGCATCGTGGGTACGCTTGCTGGCACCGGACTACGGTCTGGATCCGAACCTCATTCTCGCAATTATCCAGACCGAGTCGAATTTTAATCCACGCGCCCGCTCACCAGCGAATGCGCTGGGGTTGATGCAGTTGATCCCGTCGACCGCGGCCCGCTTCGGTGTCAGAGACAGGACCGACCCGGTGCAAAATCTGCATGGCGGGATGGCCTATATGCGCTGGTTGTTATCCTTCTTCCAGGGTGACCTGCGACTGTCGCTGGCGGGTTACAACGCCGGTGAACGGGCTGTGGAGAAATACCTGGGGGTGCCGCCTTACCGGGAGACACAGAACTACATTCGCAAGGTCATGCGTGCCTACGGCCAGGACAGCCATCCGCCGATAAAACCGGTGGTTGAACCATCCAAAGTGGTAGTTCCCCCCAAAAAACGTTGATTCGAAGGCCTTACTGTTGCAACAGGCCTGCAGCAGCCCCGCCTCTTCTATGCAGCTATCTTAAGGAATATTACATAACAGGCGATAGCTATTAATACAGCTTAACTGTCTGAAGCAACAGGGATACAGGCCGGTGAAGTCCATTTCTGAATTATTGTTTACGCATCCCCTGTTCAAGGAAGGGGAACACTGGGCGCGTCAGACTTTTCCTGCAAATAAAGTCGTTATTGCAGAGGGTGAGCGTGGAAAAGAGCTATTTCTTGTCATGCGTGGGACGGTTCGTGTGATGGGAAATGTTGAACTGGAAGGGGGTAGTACCATACACCCAGGGTTCTGTGATTTGGGCACCGGTGCAGTTTTTGGCGAGTTCGGGGTGCTGACTTATAACCGGCGCACGGCAACGGTGACTACGGTAACGGAATGTGAACTGGCAGCCGTTAATGGTGAACGACTGCATGAATTTTTTGAGGCACATAGCAGTATCGGATACCAGGTGATGCTGGAGATGCTGGAAACAGTGGCGGAACGTCTGACCAGTACCAACAGAAGGATGTTGATGTTGCTGGCATGGGGTTTGAAAAGACACGATATAGAAAGGCATCTTTGAATCAATAACCGCTTAAATAACGATTGTATGCCGTCAAAAGATTGACTATCTATGTGGTAATACGTATCGTCAATAGATAAACAGAAGAGTATTATTAAATAGTAATTAACGCATATATGGAAAATGAAAAATGGCTGGCCTTAATACTGATTTTTTCATCTCGATGACCGGGACCTCCGGGCAACATCACCGCGGGTAAAGAAGTTAAATGGCCGTATTCCGCATCTTTCGCCATTATGTCCCCGCGGCATTTATTTTACTTGGGTTGATCGAGGCGCTTGTTTTTTTGTTATCTTTTCACGCAGCCGTGTTTATTCGTTTTTCCAGCGATAGTGCAAGAATAGCTGAACACATTGGTCCCCTGTGGCCGAAAAGCATTACCTTCACCCTGGTGATGATCCTCAGCATGATCGGGCTTGGCCTCTATAACCGCGTCTCCTGGACATGGGAAGGGCGTTCTGCAATGCTTTTGCGCGTATTGGCCTGCTTTCTGTTTGCCGTCTTCCCGTTAAGTTTTATTTTTTACATTACGCCTGAATTATCAGTCTGGCGAGGACCCGCATTACTGTCATTTGTGATTTCATTGATAGGCATTGTTGGTGTGCGACTGGTTTTTTTCAGTGTTGTTGACCATGCCACATTCAAACGGCGTGTCCTGGTGCTTGGCGCGGGTAAAAATGCCATGGAAATCAGGGGGCTGGAAGGTGATCCATTGTTGCAGGGCATTGACATTGTGGGCTATGTGCATATAAACAGAGACCATGATGTCATTGAGGATAAGCGCGTGATCCATTCAGGGCGCCCCTTGCAGGATATCGTCAGAGAGAAGCAAGTCGATGAAATTGTGCTTGCCGTTGACGACCGGCGTAAGGCTTTGCCGGTGCATGAAATTCTGGACTGCAAGATGGATGGTGTGATTGTCATCGATATGTTGACCTTTTTTGAGCGGGAAACCGGCAAGATCAAGCTGGATCTGGTGAATCCCAGCTGGTTGTTTCTATCAGACGGATTTCGTATCAGCAACGTGTCACTGGTGTTAAAACGCAGCATGGATATTCTGATCAGCTTGTTGCTGTTGCCGATTTTTCTACCGATTATGCTGGTCGTTGTCATCGCAATCTGGCTGGAGAGTCGGGGGCGGGGACCGATTATTTATGAGCAGACGCGGGTGGGTCATGGCGGCAAGGAATTCCAGATTTATAAATTCAGAAGTATGGGTGTTGATGCAGAGCAGGATGGTGCTGCCCAGTGGGCCAAAAAACATGATGCGCGCATTACCCGGGTTGGTGCCGTCATTCGCAAGATCAGGCTGGATGAGTTGCCGCAATTATTTAATATCATCAGGGGTGACATGAGTTTTGTCGGGCCACGCCCCGAACGGCCCGAATTCGTTGCACAATTGGAAGCGCGGTATCCATACTACCGCGAGCGACACCGGTTACGCCCGGGATTGACCGGTTGGGCTCAAATCCGGTATGAATACGGTAGCAATCTCGAGGATGCCTTTGAGAAGCTTCAATATGATTTGTACTACACAAAAAACTGTAGCATTTTTCTGGACTTGTTGATTGCCATACATACTATAGAAGTTGTTTTGATGGGCAAGGGCGCTCACTGAGTCGGGAAGCAGTGAATCAACGGCAGCTGCAGACGGTAACAACAAATGGTTCTGATTTTAGCGTTCAGTACATCTCCCGTAAAAAGCTCCGGGTGTAGTTAGTGGCAAGCATCGGTGTAACTGGCTACGCCCTCGCAGCAATAGCGTATCTCATCTTTACTCTCCTCCTGCTGACTGGATGGCGGGGAAGGCTGCAGGGTGGCCTGCTGGTAGTGGCAACTGGTTGTACCGTCCTCTGGGCGACGACCATGGCGGTTTGGACTGGATGGGAGGTGTCAGGCGATGCTCTGGCAGGTACAGATGTTCTGGTACGTACAGTGGAGACCCTGCACCTGCTGGCTTGGCTTGTCTTCATGTTGGGAATTATGCGCTATGCCCAGGGAGACAAGATGGACAGCAGAGGGGCTATGCGCAACCTCACCTTGTTCATTTATGGCCTTTCGCTACTTCTCTTGATTGTGCCCTTTTTCGCTGGGCGGTTACTGCAGGCACAACAGGTTATAGAGATCAGTTTCCTGGGCTATGTGCTGTTGACCGTGAGTGGTCTGGTCCTGGTGGAGAACCTGTACCGCAACATCCGCCCCGAGCAGCGCTGGGGAATCAAGTTTCTGTGCTTGGGGGTCGGTGGCTTGTTTGCCTATGATTTTTTCATGTATGCCCAGGCGCTGTTATTCAAACAACTGGATATGTCTCTGTGGAGCGCTCGCGGTGCTGTTTATGTGCTGGTCGCCCCCCTGATTGGAATGTTCGTTGCCCGCAATCCGCAGTGGTCGTTAAGCGTATTTATTTCCCGAAAACTGGTCTTTCATACGGCGACCTTGCTTGCGGTGGGTTCCTACCTGTTACTCATGGCTGCTGCCGGTTACTACATCAAGACCTATGGGGGAGAGTGGGGCGCGGTATTCCAGATCGTCTTCCTGTTCGGTGCCGGCGTAGT
>Ga0164313_10004672_pt1 | contig 12149 bp, 16 predicted proteins | sample GuaBasSedimGuay4_FD_113735 | JGI IMG/M metagenome (GOLD analysis project Ga0164313, IMG submission 113735) | Subseafloor sediment microbial communities from Guaymas Basin, Gulf of California, Mexico - Guay4, Core 4569-4, 0-3 cm | ecosystem: Environmental > Aquatic > Marine > Hydrothermal vents... | reverse complement strand
CATAATTTGGGACCAGCCATTTGTCTTTGGGAACTATACCGGCCTTTACGGCTTTCTTCTGTTCTACGCCGTGCAGATTGTCGGTCGCCTGATCAAATAGCTCTTTAACTTCGCCATATTTTATTCCCGGCTTGCCTCGCTTAGGCGTATCGTCATGATCTTTATCGGGGCCTGGGGGACGTTCTAATTTGTCCACACCTAGTTCGTCTTTGCCACCGTCGTACATGCCTAGGGCATCGTAACGATCAGCCCCGGGACCTTCATTTAATTGGCGACTATTGCCTTTATCAACAGTCTCCATCAATTTCTTCATTGTATCGTGGTCGTTCATAATTTCCTATCCGTATGTATAACTAAAGGTTAACGAAAATAATTCGTGTTCCAATTCTTCTGCTATTCGTAATCTGTGATTGCCTTCGCCTAAGTATGCTGAATAATCTGCTCCACCGTCTGCAGATATAATTAGTAGGCCAGGTTCTTTAATGCCGTTGCCAGCAATGTCGGACGCAAGATCATCGTACTCGTCTTGTGTCATCTTGCCTGTCCAACCATTTTGCATATCTCGGTCATATTCCCTGTACTTTTTAACATCGCCAGTTGGAAACCACAATACGACATAGTCGTCTATCTTAATATTGTAATCAGCATATAGCTTTATACAATTATCTAACGTAATCTTTGGAGTGCCTAACTTCTCTTGCAATGCTGATCTAACGTCTTCCTTAGAACGGAGCCACTGTGCAAACGAATTATGATCTACGCCCTGCACTCTCTTAGGGCGATACGATTTATGCGCCGAAGGCTTTATTGTTGCTTTCGGTATTGAAGTAGAATCATCTCCCACTCCTTTAAAATCTTTAAGAAGCTGGTCGATAATATTGTCGGGCAGTTCTTCTTGTTTCATGTTACTCTTCGCTTTCTTTAAGGAACTCTTCGTATTTTCTTTGTAATTGCTCTTGAACGTCTACAACTTTAACAGGTGTCATTGCTCTGGGGTTATCGCCTGCCTTAGAGCGGAACTGTGCATTCTTCTTCTTGTGGAGATCGTTGCCCATGTTATTCATAGTTGTCATATCTAAGGTTTGTTCCTTAGGCGTGTTGGCATAACCCTGACCAGGCTCGTTCACTTTAGGTTTTTCAACTTTATCGACTGCTTCGAGTAGAGTCTTCATACTGTCCATATTGCTCATTAACAATTATCTCCTGTTACTTCAATTCGTTCTGCTTGCTGCATGATCTGTTTGATTTCAGCTGCAGGGTCTGCGGATTGTGCTGCGACTGCCATCTGTTGCATCATCCATGTGCGCAATTGCTGGGAAGTCTTCACCATACTCGCTGGCATCATTTGAAGAGTAGTAGCTAAGTCAGCTTCTTCTATCCCAGCATCAAATCCTTCTTCGCCAGGACGCTTTTGTCCTTGCTTCCTTGCTGCAGATTTGTCGCTAACAGGAAGTAACGAATCAGTCTTTTCATCGTAATCCATTCCGTACATCTCGTCGTCTTCAGCATCGGCCGTTTCTTGGTCGCCTTCGCCTATGCCCCAGGGATCGTCGTCCATTCCTGGCAGTTCTTCAGTGCCGGCGTCTCTTTCTGCCGCGCGGTCTGCAACTCTACCTAGTGCTGCTTCTCTTCGTGCATCTCCATCTTCAACTTCGTTGCCGCCGTCTTCGCCCAAGCCCCAAGGATCATCTCCAAGGTCGCCATTGCTGCCGCCACGTGCTTCTACTCTGTCGTGTATTCTACCCAATGCATTTTCGCCGTGCCCGGGGCCGCCGAGGCCGTCGCCGTCGTTGCTGCCATATGGTCCGTCGCCCGGTTGGTCATCGTATTGTGGGAAATCACTTTCCTCGCCTTCTTCTACTTCTCCATCAGCCTCTGGATGTCTTGCCACTACGTTGTCGTGAATTCTATCCATTGCGGCCGAAGCGTAATCTACGCTGTCATCATGATCGCTGTCATATTCTTCTGCATCATCACTTTCGTAATCGCCGGGAAAACCATCGTCGTCTAGGCCGTTATCGTCACCAATGCCCCATGGATCATTTGCTGCGCCAGCGTCTTCATCCATGTCGTCGTCCCAGTCGTCTTCCATATCTTGGTCGAATTCGTCGTCGGTAGGATCTTCGATATAATTATCGGGGTCACGTCTGTACCCGGCCGGGTCAATAACATTCATGCCGCCAAATTCATCGTCGTCTTCAAAAATTTGACCATTGCCGCCACAAGTGCTGCAATCATCATTTGGGTAACGCCCGCCTTCACATTCAGGGCAATCGACAGGCTGTGGTTGATTCCAAAACCCAGATTCGTCATCGTCTTGCTCGTCTTCCCAACGCGATTCTGTTGCAACGGAACCAGAAGCCATACTGCCCATTGACGCAACTTCTTCAACTTCTTCAACTTCTTCATCGGCTTCTTGCATAGCTTCAAAATTTTCCTTAACGCTTTTGGTCATACCAAAGTCGTATCCTTGTGTTGTTTTAATAGCTCGTTTAACATCTTCACTAACGGGTCCGTCGGACTCCATTTTAGTTAATATGTCTAGCACGTTTTTCATTTCCATTTAAATTATCCTCTAACTCCACTTGTTGAGATCGGTGCATCCGATCCTTCGTTCCAGTCGAAGTCTTGGTCTATGCCGCCTTCGTCTTCATCATCTTCTCGGTTAGGATTATATCCACTGCCTATGAAAATGTCATTTGCTAATAGCATTTCTTGTATGTCTTCGCTTGTGTTCCAACGCGCAAACATTTCTACAATGTGATGGGCATTTAATTCGCCGTCATCAATTGCTTGAATTAATAGTTCTCTAAAGTTTTCTGTACCTTCGTCAATCATATAACTTTCGTGCAGTTCCATCTTCTCATGGATCTCTGGGTCAATCTCTTCTAGCATCGACATCAAGCTTCGCATGTCATCTAACTTATTCATTGTCTGCTCCGTAGAAGCTGTCTGGCATTTCTAAAGGAAATGCGTTAGCTAATTCTTTTTGTTCTTCGGCTATTAATGCTGCAAAAGCTTCGTCTTCTAATTGGAAATCTTGATCCCATTCGCTAGCATCAACATTCTCAAGCCATTCTTTATTAATGTCCATTACGAGAGGTCGCTCGCTGTAGGCAATTTGTTTTGGTTAGATCCCACTGGGCTAACTGTGCCTTGCTGTAAATCGTTTGTGGTTGTTGCTTTATCTGTGTTGTCGCCAGCAATGTCCCAATCTCGAGATTCAATGCTGTCTAAGAATTCGCTAACAAACTCGTTGCCGTATACTTTTTCAGCATCGGACGGTGCATCTTCAAATGCAGTGTTCAACAATGCTTCGCCTTTTTCATACTCTGGAATTGCAGGAGTAACGTCAGCTTCTTGTGCTTTAGTGTTTACTCTGATGTGAGTAGTAGGAAGGCCGGCGCGTTCGACTAAAACAGCGTGTACCATGTCTGGCGTTGCTGGGTATGCAAGTGTACATTCAAGTATAGTAATTTCAATCGGGCCTAGCTGTGGGAAGTTTATAGTGTCTTCTTGTATCGGTAGGCTCTTTGGCTTTGTAATTTCTTCTATCTGGTACGAGTCAAGTGCGGCTTCAATGCGTTTCATTGAATCGTCGTTTGGAATAATTGCCAAACGAATTTGAAACTCGTATAACTTTGTATTCTCTTGCATATGTGTAATAAACGATTTGATCATAATTAAGTTCTCTATTTAAACTATTTATCCTATTCTTCAGCTTTGCCGGCATTATTCATATTCATAATGTCCTGTAGCAATTCATTTCGCTTTGCTGCTGTTAATTCAGTTGCTTCGCCCTCTTCCATCTCGGTTGGATCGGCTAGTGCTTTACGTTCTGCAATGTCTAATCGCTTTTTTGCTATTTGTAAAGAAACGACTCGCAGTTTATTATTTATTTTGTTTGTCTTTGCTGAGATAGCATGACCTAACATGGAGCTCGCAGTATTAAATATCTCTGTGCCAAGGCGAGGTTCAACGTTCATGCCTAGTCGCATTAAGTTTTGAAACTCTTCTTTTGCCATGTTTGCCAGTTCGTCCAATTCTTTATCGCTTGCATTGATATCATGAACAGATGGAAGTGCTGCGTCGATCTTGTCGGCTACTATTTCTATTTCATGCAATCGTTCCTCAGATGGCACTTCCTCTTCCTTGGGCTTACGTTCTAAGTGTCCCATATCTTCTAGTTCTTCTTGCGAAGGCAAGTCAAATAAATCTTCTAATTTCTGTGTCATGTTAGTTTCCTTTTTTAATCAGAATCCAGGTCTGATACTTTGAGTCAGCTAAATGTGAATACTGAGCTGATACTGCCGCCGGAGGTATTATACTCCAATTCTTAGACAGTCTTTTCATCAAACGTTTATATAATTTTACTCTGCTCGGTTCGTTATTGCTCGCGCCAAATGTAATATTATTTATATTATGTTTTTGAGATGCCTTATCAATTATGTCTAGCACAGTTGCAAACACCAGCAATTCATTTCCGCTGCCTGTTATTTTATTTGTTTTTATATTAAAGCGACCGCCAACAACCTGCGATGTAAAATTGAGTTCCCATACCCCACCGGTATTTGGCAAAAACGGAGTATCCATATTAGTTAAATCATCTTCGTCCGCCATTTCCTCAAATTGAACTTCGTACTTTTGTTCAACTCCGTCTTTATCATCAATATTGAAAACTGCGGTTACTGCCTCGCCGTATTCCATTTGCACGTCTTCGTAATCCCAATCTGCTACTTTATTAAATAGTTCTTTTATAATCATTTCTTAAATAAGAACAAAGTGTTCTCCTCTGGTAATTGCAAGTCAAGTTCTTGTGCCGTATACGCATCAAATCCCTCGCCTGCTGCTAACGTCCTAGACATTCTATTATATAGCTTTGCCCTGTTTGGCTCGTCTGCTGTAAACATAAGATTCCACATCTTATATTTTGTTGAACACACTTTCATTATATCTAATACTGTTGAAAACACTTTCAGTTCATCGCCTGTGCCGGTAATGCTTGTGGAGTCTCTATGATTCCTAAGGCCGAACGCAACCTTCCAGACACTGTTTCCTTTGTTTATCGCGTTAACTAATTCAGGAACATTTGCTAGATCATCTCCGTCTAAATCGCGATTGAATTCTACTTCGTAATTTTTAAACATCTTAGATGAGTTTGGATCTATAATCTCAATTTCAAACTCAGCTTTTACAATTCCTATTGCTCCGCCTTGGCGCGCTGGGTGGTACCCCATCATAAAATCCCATTCTAGCCCGCGCTCAAATAATTCATTTATAATCATGCTCGTGTTCCTTTCATTAACGAATGTGGGTGGGGTTGTTTTGTTAGAATATAGACACTGCTTGGCTTATGGGATGGATCAAAGTCGTCGTCTGCTATGTCACTTCTTGCTTGTACTTCCTTCGGCCCGATATAGCGCCAGCCTTTCTTTTCGAGTTGCGAAGCCATCCTGTTATATAATTTAACGCGGGATGGCTCTCTGTTGTCTGCTGTAAACATGAACGTTTGTATATTTTCTATTTCTATTACGTCTTTCATAATTTCCATAACAGTAGTGAGAATGGCTATCGCGTTTCCAGATCCAGTTATAGAATCTACGGATCCTTCTTTTTCTGAATATTGTGTGAAGGTTACTGAAAAAACGTTTTTAAATTCTTCGTGAGGTCCGCCCATTTCTACGCGGTGATGAAAATCTGTTATATCTACAATGTAAGCAAATCCCCCGGAACTAAATTCAGCGCGGTGATCATTGTCTGTAACTGTGCCTGTATATTGCCACGGAATAGTTTTTGTAAATAGTTCAGTAATAAACATACTGCTATTTATCGTCGCTTGGCGTTCTTCCTTGGTTTCTTAGTTTTGGGAGGTCCGCCTAGATTTGAAAATATGTCATCTTCAGTTACAATGCGGAATTTGACGCCCTGTGCTTTGCACCAAGGTCGAGCCACTTGCCACTTAGCTTCGTTTAATATCCATGCTGCTTTATCGCGCTGTGATTTGGCGAACTGTTGATATGCTTCTTTCTTTGGTTTTACTTCGATTACTTCGCCGTGTCGTTTGTGATCTTTACCTAAGTAAACAACAAGGAAGTCTGGAACGTAAACTGTTTTCTTTCCTGTAAATGGATTTATGTATGGAATCATAAAAGGCTCGCTTGCCCAACTTATGACAGCAGGATTTGTATCGCACATACGAGCGAATACAGTTTCCCATGATGAACGCATATAGGGTTTCTTCTTGCCCGCGTACTTATGTGGGTTCTCACATTCGTAAAAGTGTTGTCTATATTTTGACATAGACGTTAACTCAGAATTGTTCGAGAGATGTGCTTATTAACTTTTGGAATATTTTGTACGCCTAACATACTTGTAGGGGTTCTTGAAATGTTTAAGAATAATGCTAACTGGGAATCTAATACAAAATCATCTAAGCCTTCAAATTTATCTAACATCGCCATCGGATCTACTCTTGCTTCTAATGCTGTAACAAGTGTGGTATATACTAAGGCCAGGGCCGTTTCTTTATTGTCGGTTCTCTCAATAAAAAATGCATACAATGCATCTACTACATTTTGAGAAAATTCGATAGGTTGGTCATATACTTGTTCAAAGTATTGTTTTGTTGCGTCCATATCTTTTATGGGTAAGTTAGTTGAAATTGCCATACTGTTATTTAGTTGTTAAGTTTTTGCCGTTAGATGCAGCAACTCGTCTAGCATCTGCGGTTCCGACTTGTGGTTCTCCGGAAATATTACGTGCTGCTCTTGCTCCGGCGGTGTTTTCTTGGAAGGAGTTAATTGCATTTGTGATCGGGGCTGGGAAATTATAACGGTCAGTAACATCGTTGCCGTTAACTATATCCTTGCCAAAGTTTAAACCTTCAGCCAGGATTGCATCTTTAAGTCCGCCCCTGTTGTCAGACAAAGCAACGTCAAGCAATCCACCAACAAAATCTCCGTTAGCAAACTGATCGAATATTCCGCGTGACGCTCTTATCTCACCGCCACTAGCAACTACCGATGGAGGTGGTCCTGCTCCAATGCCATCGCCCAACGGACTAAATCTATTATCATAATGTACGTCGGTAAAGTATTTTGGTTCGTCGTTGTCATCAGAGATTACACCATGGGAATATAACAATGTCTCGTACGTAATTGACATAGAGTTTTCCATAAGGGTGTCACTGTCTCCTGCATGTTTGCCATGTTTCCAAGATTTGATTAATGGATTAATAAATGTGTATCCGGTATATTTGTGCTGTGACAAACTGTAAACTCTAATAGATTTAAAGAAAGGAAACTCTGGAGGAATATAACCCCAGTCTTGTCTAGTTCTAGCATCGTATTTCGTATCGAGTGCATATGACTCCGGAGTTCCGTACGAATCCCCGTAGTAATATTCGTAATACGCCTGCCACATAGAATTGGTTAAGTTAGCTGAATCATCGTGGAATGTAATACCAACATCGCTGTATTCAATCTTAGATTGAATAACATTTTTCCTGTTGTAGGCATTTTGTTGTTTGGTATTGATTGTGAATGAGGGCAGGTCTACACTTTTAACAAGTAGGCCCGCTTCTATTCTTTCCACTGAATTTGCTTCACCAAAGCCAATGCCTGTACCAAAATCAAAAGCAACGTGGAATAGAAATCCTTGCTTCGGCATGAAGCGAAAGTTAGCGTCCGCAAATAATTTACTCGCATGGCGATAATCCCGTAGCGTAACTTCGGGATTAGTTGTTAAATAGCCGTCGTTCAAAGCCATTGCTATTAACCTGTTAGAACGTCACCTGTAGTTCTAGGTACCGGGGCTCCTACGCCATTCTCTAATGGAATCTGCAGGCAGTTATCGGCACGCCAGGTTAGGCCGATCATCATTGGATCGTCGTTGCTGTAGTCGCCATCGCCCCAGCTTGTTGCTGTAATGAAGCAACCATAGTATTCCCATGTTTCTAATACTACTGGCTCATGGATTCCGTTTGCGCCGTCTAATACTTCAAAACGTGTGATGTATTTGTAGTCGATGCCGGATGCTGCAGAAGACTGTTCCATAAAGTCGAATTGCTTTTGTAGTTGTTCGCCAACTAAACGTGCAACGTTGCCGGAAGCATCGTCGCGCAGTGTGCATTCGCCTGTGGACCATTCTGGCTTGCCTTGGTAATATATCTTGCTGTTATAAACATCAATCGTCTTGTCCGGTGTTGTTGAACTTGGACGCTTGAATGTTGCAATTTGTTTTGTTAATTCCGAACGTGGAGTAGTTACGCCAAAGTTCTCAAATGAGACCCTGAAACGAAAACCCAATTTCGGCATTAGTAGTCCTTGGTTGCTTGCGCTCTGGTCGGAGGCTAGCGGGACAGTGAATCTTGTTAGTGATGATACAGACATTTTAATTTCCTCTTAATGTATATGCAATATTTATCATACGCTATTCAAATCGTGGATTTAGGAATTAAAAATTATGTACGTATATTATTCGGGGCTGGGACTATTTTTCTTGGGGATTGTATTGGTTAAATTTTGTTGGTGCATCATGTACATGGCATCCAATCTGCCACTTAGTATGCCTACTTCTTTTTTGATTTCTCCGCGCTCTTCTGAATCTACTAGTCTTGCATCAGCACATTTTTGCTCGGCTTTATAGAGATGTCGAATCATCCACGCTGCGACAGCAAGCACGATTATTAGTATTCCAATGATACCAAGTTGTTCAGCATTATTGGCTAGTGAAACTAGGGCTGCTTCCATAAGGACATATTCCTTTTTCGATAATGTTATTTATCTAATTAAGTCGAAAAATCGGGCCAGACTAGAAAATTATGCGAGAGATAATCAATCCTACAAATGTAAAGGCTCCGGCAATCCAATAACATTTGTGTAATTTAAGGAACTTGTTCTTTTCGTGTAATTTAGATGCTGCAAGGACGTGCTCGCGCGCCGCTATGATGCCGCCCATTTGTCGGAAAAATATGTTGAACAATGCGCCGCCCAACATCATTGTTACACCTAAAGGATGTTGTATTAAAGTTAAGAACCAAGTCACACCCCAATATAAATTATCTATAAAGTTGGTAGCGAATCCAACCCATATGCCTCGGGCTAGTTGTCCTGCAGCATCAATTGGAGTCTCCTTAGCAAAAGTTGCCTTCACTGAAGGCCACCATATATACAAAATTTCTAGGCAGTAGAATAGAAATGGAACCGTTAATGCCACGGACATGATTATAATTAATTCGTTTAGTGCTATCATAGTGTGTTATTTACCAATTAATATCTTAAATATTATAATACTATATTTGCGACAGGCACAATTATAAGGGGCCATTCTCGGCCCCTTAATTGATTATTTTACTATTTAAATTTCGCCAGTGTTCTTAATACGCAGTGGAACATAAATAAATTCTGCTGCCTTAACTGGTTCGATGCTTACATCTGCCCAAAGTTCGTTACGATCGATCCTTGCATTTGTGTTATTAGATTTGTCACAAACTACTAGGTAATCGTAAACGCCGCGCTTCGCGACTAGTTCATTCATGTATTTTTCAATTTCATTTTTGAACTCGTCACGTGTTAGCTTATCATTAGGTTCGAAGATAAACGGACGTGCAATTAAGTCTAATACATAACGCAGGTTCGCTGTTAAGCGAGCAACGTTAATGCGATCCAATGCCGATACAGTTGAAGAACGAGTCTTTTGTCCGTACACTGTAATGCCTGCTCCTGGTAGCACAGAGATTGGGTTGACACTATTTGTATAAAGTACATCACGTAGTCCTTGACCAACGTTAATTGATTGGAACTCTCCGGAGTCTGCTTCGATGTAACCGATTGCAGTTGCATTGTCAACAATACCACGTCGAACACCAGCTGGTGCAATCCATGGGTAAGAAACATTGTCGCTCTTAATAATAGCACGAAGTGACATGTAACTTGATGGCATAACAACTTGCTGGCCGTTTAGATCATTGCCAAGTCCTGCAGGGTAATAAACACCTAAGTACGGATTATATGTTACAAGTCCGTCGAGGCCGTTGTCTGTTGCTAGGTTAGCGTTGGATGCCCAATTTTGAATTGCAAGCGAAGTGCTTTCAAGTCCCATTGGAGAATCTCCAACTGCGAATGCTGTTTCTTTTCTATCAACGTTAAGAGTTACTAGGTTAGCAATTAGCTCAGGATAGCCTGGAGCTGATAGCAAGTTAACAGTGGTTGTTTCTTCACGTGCTGTAATGCTAGAATCAATGCCGCCTTTCATTGCTGTAACAATCATGTTACGCACTGCGCTAGAGCCCATGTAAGGACTGCCGTCTAGTTGGTTACCAGATGCTGTCTTCCATGTGTTAGTCTCTGCTGGAAGTGTTCCTGCAAAAGTGTCGCTGTTGAAATAATCAACAACAAATTGCTTCACAACAAAACCGCTTCTGCGTGTATTCCACAGCAGAGTTCCTTTTGGATATAGATCTGCTTCCGGGGCGTCTAAGTCTAGGTAGTCGCTTGTAAGTAAATCAAGAATTGTTGTAAGGTCATCCGTAATTACATCTGCTGTACCGGCATCGTCCCAACGCGCATCTGCAAACAGAATACCGTTTTCGGTTGTTTGGTCAGCGTTGTCGATTAATACCCAATCGCTAATGCTTCCACCTAAATCAGTGTAGCGATAAATGACTGGGTAGTTGTCTAGGTCACCTGTGTTGATCCAAAGATCGCCATGCTCTAGTGCAGTACCATCAGATTGTGTTGTAGGCTCGGAAGCTGCAACTTGTGGTCCTGCAGGATCCGTTACGGATAAATCTGCACCACGTGAATCAATGCCACCGTTTAAGTAACCAACCCATGCACTGCCATTGTGTACCATAATGTCAACATCGTTAACATCACTAAAGTACCAAAGTGTTCCGTCAACAGGATCAACACTAGGAGCAGTTTCAGAAGCCGTGTAAATTGGCTTAATCCAGTTGCTTACGATCATGTCAGTTGGTGAACTATTGCCTGCTTCAACGTATAGTGAAGAAGTGCTAATGCCCATGTCGTTTATTGCTGTTCCTTGAGAGATTGCATCTACTAAGACAAGTGTTCCGCCTAGTGTGTGAGTAATTTCAATTTGCCCTGCTGTATTAACTGCCGCACTAACTCCTGCGATACCTGCAGTAAGAATGTCTGTTACGACTTCTGCTGCTGTGGTACCAGTTAAGGTAATTGTTGTTGCTGCCGGAAGCGTGTCGCTACCTGCTGTAGAAGCTTGGATAGAGAAGTCATCGCCCACTGTAAAGGTAACTGGAAGTGTTGCAGAACCCGTTACAGTTGTTTCGCCTGCTACGGCGCGAGTATAAAGTGAGTATGTTAATGTATCATCTTCTATTGTATCGTATCTCCAGTAAAGCGAACCGGATGCTACATTAATTCCGCCGCCGACCGAATCAAGTGCTTTGTCAGCACTGTAATGATTTGCATATAATGCGGAATCAATTTGTTGGAATTCTTCAACAGATTCAACAAAACGATTAACTTGGAAATCTGCGCCTTGGTTAGGAGATGTAGTCTTAGACCAAACACTGCCCGAAGGACGTGGTTGAGTGTCTGTTGCTTTCCATTCTGGAACCGAGGTGTGAGCTGATAGTTGAACTTCTGCTGCCCAGTAAATAATACCCGGACCTGCTGTAATACCTAAGTCAGTAAAAATTGTACCTATAGGATTATCAAAGAACATGCCGCCGTCTGCTGTTACGCCGTCGGATTCTGCTAGTGCTGTGATAAAGAATGTAATCTTGTCGTTCAGTGCGCTTGCGGTAATACCAGGAACCGCTGCTGTATTGATATCAGCTGCAAGAGATGCCACTGTTGTTCCTGTTGCTGTAACTGTTGCACCAGAACCTGTTGTTGGATTGTTAATATCAAATGAATTACCAATGGTAATTGTTGGACTTGCAATAGAACCTTGGTAACCTGGAGTAGCTGCAATCCATGCATCAGATCCAACTAGTAACCAATCACCTGCAATATCTTTGTAGTAAACTGGATTGCTTGCGCTAGTGACTACAACCGCATAATCTCCAATTGTACCAATATCGCTGTTAGGGACGCCACCAGACTGATCATTAACATTGTCAATTACGATTGGTGTAATCTTGTTAAAAGTTTGATCAGTTGTAT
>Ga0164313_10004671_pt1 | contig 12151 bp, 14 predicted proteins | sample GuaBasSedimGuay4_FD_113735 | JGI IMG/M metagenome (GOLD analysis project Ga0164313, IMG submission 113735) | Subseafloor sediment microbial communities from Guaymas Basin, Gulf of California, Mexico - Guay4, Core 4569-4, 0-3 cm | ecosystem: Environmental > Aquatic > Marine > Hydrothermal vents... | reverse complement strand
TTCATTTGGGATTCCAATATTTACTTTTAAATCAATTAATGGATAGATTATTTCAAATTCATGAAGATGACAATCATACCAGCCCATAGCATCTTGAATAGCGACATGTAGGTCATAAAAAGTATAAGTTTTCGGAACTTGTATCCTCCGCCAAATGGGTGGCTTAATGCCCTTTAAGGTAATTTTAAATTGATATACTTGATCGAATTTCTTTTTTATAACTTTTCCTCCCCTCATAATTTAGAATTTTTATCAATAACATTTTTTTAAAAGTGTATATAAATAATATTCTCTAAAGATTTCAAAAATCCTCTTTTTTGGGTAAAAAATGATAAAAATAAATTATCGGTTATTGGTTTTTAGATTTTGGTTAAATATTGGTTCACTTGACAAATTCTTCGTTACCAAAGTATAATATATTAACAAAAACATTAATTAAGTGTGCTTAGCCCCATGAAATATAATGATATAAAAAAAATAAATAAATTATACTTTACTTACCAGGATGTAGCAAAAATACTATCTATCTCCGAAGGTTCTGCCCGGGTATTGTGTACCCGATATGTAAAACAAAAATACCTTATCCGACTAAAAAGGAACTTTTACATACTAAAGGAAAGATGGGATAATATTACTCCAAACCAAAAGCTGGGGCTGGCTAATATTCTCCAGGTTCCATCTTATATTTCCTTGATGACCGCTCTTTCATTTTACGAGTACACCACCCAAGTTCAGCAGAAATTCATCGAATCTATCTCCTTATATCGCACATTTACCAAAGATATTGAGGGATTCGTATTTAACTACAGCAAAATCAAAAATGATTTTTATTTTGGTTTTTCTAAAAAAAACAATATATTTATTGCCTCCCCTGAAAAAGCTTTTATCGATTCCCTTTATTTAAGTTATTTGGGGAAATATAACTTAGACCTTAGCTCGCTAAATTTAGGAAAAATTGACAGAAAGAGTTGTGAAAATATATTAAAAAGATATCCCTCTAAATTTAAAATATATTATGAGAGGTATATAAAATGAATGATCGGATACAGCAAGAGATTTTTGAAATGGAAGTATTGGCCTGGCTTAAGAACAAAGGATTTCTCCGCAATATGATCTTTGGCGGGGGGACAATGCTGAGGCTTTGCTATGATTTAAAGAGGTATTCGGTTGATTTGGATTTTTGGACATACCGGGTAGATAGGGTAGATCAATTTTTTATAAATTTAAAAGATTCTTTAAAGGCAGATTACGATTTAACTGATGTACAAAATAAATATTATACTCTACTGTTCGAAATTAAAAAAGCACCATATCCCCGTAAATTAAAGATTGAAATAAGAAAAGAAAATAAAGAAAGTGATTTTCAGGAGAAAATTGCTTACTCCCCATATTCTAACCAACAGGTATTGCTTAAATCTTTTACCTTAGAGCAGATGATGAAAAATAAGATAGGAGCCCTTTCAGACAGAAAAGAAATAAGAGATGTATTTGATATTGAATTTTTAACCAGAAAGGGGATTAATATTTCAGCAAATTATAAAGAATTAGAAAAAATTAGAGAAATTATCAAAGGATTTAAAAAAAGAGATTACTATGTAACTTTAGGCTCTCTTTTAGATGATGATACTAGAGAATATTACAAGAAAGATAATTTTACATATTTATTGGGCATTATCGATGAGCGTCTTTCTTTTTTTTAATTTTCGGGTGTTTTTACAAACAAAAGAGGAAATACGATATCGCTTACACAGCAAGGTATCCACACAGAGAGAAACAAAAAAATAAAAATAATAATGTAAGTAAACCAATTCAAAGTTTGTCCTAAAGCCATAATAATATGGAAGAGTGAAGCCCAGGTACTGAGGAGAACATGACCAAAATGAGGGAATTTTGTAGAGGGCTTTAGATAGGCTATTCCAATGCCAAATAAAGCTAAGGGATTGACTAGCCACCATTTTTCAATAAAACCCAAATGAATTTCTCGATGAGGCATATTGAGCAAAATTTCACCCAGATAGGGAATTATCGAATCACTTAGGGTAGCTATGCCGACAGAACCCACATAACCGATGAAGATTAAAATCCCCATATTGCATTTTTTCTTGCCCGCCCCGCATTTATAAAAATTATACATAGAGGCAGTAACCAGTGCACTAAGAAAAACATGGATAGGGTGAAGGGTATAGAAAATATTATAGGAAGATTTAGAGGGTAATTTTTGTAAAAATATTATCAGAATTATTCCGGTGACAGCTCCGAAAGCAGTAAATGGCATATGTTCTTTTAATTCTTTAATGATTTGTTTATGCATTTCTTCCCCCAATTTTTCAAGCCAAAAATTTTTTTAAGCGAGGAGATTGTAAAGCCAATAATTGTTTAATTAGACTATAGTAATATGTTATACTTATAAAAGTAGAGAAGTCAATAAAATTTCTCAATGATCTCTAATTTTTATAGGCAAAATTAAGTAACCGAAGAAGAAAAGAGGAAACAGAGATTGAAGATCGGATGCCATGTTTCTATCGCCGGGGGGATAGAAAATTCTGTTAAAAGAGCAGAGGAATTAGGATGTAGCGCTATGCAGATATTTTCCAAGAATGCATCCACCTGGCGGGAGAAGATATTAAAAAAGGACGAAATAGAAAGTTTTAGAAAAAATTTAAAAAATTCTAATATTAACACCGTTTTTATTCACACCTCTTATCTTATTAATTTGGCTTCCCCCTCAGATGAACTTTATTTGAAATCAATTAATGCCTTTATTGAAGAGATGAAAAGAGCAGACCTTTTATTGCCCGACCCTTATCTAATTATTCACCCGGGAGCCCATACCGGGGCAGGAGAAGAATACGGAATTCAGAGGATAATCAAGGCTCTTAATATTATTTTAGAAAAAAGTGCAGATTTAAATTTAAAGACCATGATATTATTGGAAGATACTGCCGGGTCGGGTACACATTTGGGCTATACCTTTTACCAGTTAAAGAGGATGGTAAAAGGGGCGAAGGATAGAAATAGAATAGGAATATGTTTTGATACCTGTCATGCCTTCACAGCAGGGTATGACCTTTCGCATCAACAAGGGATTGAACAGACTTTAGAGGAGATTGATAAATATTTGGGCTTAGAGCGATTAAAGGTGATACACCTTAATGATTCCAAATTTCCTTTGGGTTCACGAAAAGATAGACATATGCATATTGGTAAGGGGTATATAGGACTGGAAGGTTTTAGGGTGTTGGTGAATCATAAATATCTAAAAAACCTGCCTTTTATTCTGGAGACTCCCAAGCATGACGAAAAAGATGATCTAAAAAATATTAATTTAGTAAAGAGTTTAGTTGAGGGTTTGAGTGGATGCCGGTAGAAAAAATCTTAAATGAATTAAAAAAATATAATAAGGTCAATTCCAGTTTTACTGCCTGGAGACATATTCCGGCTAAACCTGGAATTTATGAGGAATTTCCGGAGTGGATAGAGAATAAACTGATAAGTGTTTTGAAAGAAAAAGGCATTAGTAAACTTTATTCTCATCAGGTTTTTGCTTTGAAATTTATAAGAAACCATAAGAATGTAGTAGTGGTCACACCTACCGCTTCCGGAAAAACTCTTTGCTATAATCTGCCGGTATTGGATTCTATCTTAAAAGATGAAAATAGCCGGGCTCTTTATATGTTTCCTACTAAAGCTTTATCTCAAGACCAATTAACTGAATTGTATCAATTAATATCGGCCTTAGATGAAGGGATTAAAACTTATACTTACGATGGAGATACTCCTTCTTCAGCTCGGCAGGCTATCCGCAAGAAAGGGCATATTGTGGTAACTAATCCGGATATGCTTCATTTAGGGATATTGCCCCATCATACCAAATGGATGGATTTTTTCGTAAATTTGAAATACGTGGTAATTGATGAGATTCATATTTATCGGGGAGTATTCGGAAGCCATCTGGCAAATGTAATCAGGAGATTGAAGAGAATCTGCCGATTTTATGGTTCGAGCCCTCAATTTATCTGCTGTTCGGCGACTATCGCTAATCCTCGAGAGCTTTCTCAGAAGATTGTAGGGGAAGAATTTGTTTTAGTCGATAATAATGGCGCCCCACAGGGTGAGAAACATTTTTTATTTTATAATCCTCCGGTAATTAATAAGGAATTAGGAATAAGGAAAAGTTTAATTAAAGAAGTAGCCCGTTTTGTCGCTTATTTTTTAAATTATGATATTCAAACTATAATCTTTGCGCGAAGCCGTCTGACTACCGAAGTCCTGACCAGTTATTTAAAAGATTTTTTAGCCAAAACAGGGAGGCCCAAAGATATAGTCAGGGGTTATAGGGGAGGTTATTTACCTAACTTAAGGCGTGAAATAGAAAAGGGTTTAAAAGATGGGGAAATAAAAGGAGTGGTAAGTACCAATGCCCTGGAGCTGGGTATAGATATTGGCCAACTTGACGTCTGTTTTATGGCTGGATATCCCGGGACTATCTCCAGTACCTGGCAGCAGGCCGGAAGAGCTGGGCGCAGATCTAATAGTTCGATAGCTATCTTGGTTGCTTCCAGCAATCCTTTAGATCAGTTTGTAATAAATCATCCTGATTATTTTTTCGGGGAATCACCGGAGAGTGCAGTTATCGACCCGGATAATTTGAGTATTTTAGTCAGTCATATCAGGTGTGGTTCTTTTGAACTACCCTTCGAAGAAGGAGAAGATTTCGGAACCAAAAAGCTTCGGGATATTCTGGAGTATTTAGAGAAGGAAGGTGTACTTCATTGTGTGGAGAAGAAATGGTATTGGATGAGCGAAATCTATCCCACTGAGGAGATAAGTTTGCGTAGCGCCTCGGTAGATAATTTTGTAATTATCGATACTACTGATGAACAGCAGGAACAGGTTATCGGGGAAATAGATAAAGCCAGTGTGCCTACCCTTATATATGAAGGAGCTATTTATCTTCACGAAGGTGAGCAATATGCTATCCACAGGTTGGATTATCAGAACCAGAAGGCCTATGCCGAAAAAGTTAAAGTTAATTATTACACCGATGCCCAGGACGAGACTAATATTAAGGTTTTAAATGTATTTGGGAAGGGTGAAGAATTAAATATGGTACATGCTTACGGGGAAGTGGCTATTACTACCGTTTCTACCTGTTACAAAAAGATAAAATTTTATACTCACGAGAATGTCGGTTTTGGGGAAATATCTTTACCCCCGGAAGAAATGCACACCACCGCTTACTGGCTTACTTTGACTAATAATATTAATGAACTGTTAGAGCTCCAGGAAAATAAAGACAGCTCTTTTAATTTAGGCAGCGGGCTTTTAGCCCTATCTAATGTTCTTATTAATGTTGTTCCTTTATATGTTATGTGTGACCCCCAGGATATCAGGACAGTTTCGGAAGTGCGTTCTCCTTTTACCGGAGGACCGACTATTTATATCTACGATAATTATCCCGGGGGAGTAGGATTTAGCGAGAAGATGTTTGAACTGCGTCAGTCTTTACTACAGGCAGCTCAGGAATTAATCCTTGGCTGTGGATGTGAAAAAGGCTGCCCCTCCTGTGTGGGACCTATTGACGAAGTGGGCATAAAGGGAAAAGAGAGTGCTCTTCTAATTTTAAGGGAGGCCTTAAGCTGATTATGGATGATATAAAAAGCCGACTGGAAAAGATTGCTCAGTTAAAAAAGAATATAAATAAAATTGCCCAATCACAAAAAGACAAGAGTATACCTATTGTAAATCAGGAAGTAAAGATAGAAGAAGTATTATCGGGAAAATTTATCTCCACTCCTTTTGGAGACAGTTTTGTTCGGGAAAATTATTTTCCTCAGGATTATAGGTGCGGGGAAGTTGAACTTTTTCAAATTTTTCAATCTTCTGCCAAAACTATTTCCAATTTAGCCAGAGATGATAGATTAAAAGGAATAGATATTAATAAGACCGTCTTTTTGGATACCGAGACTACCGGGTTGGCCGGAGGAGCAGGGACTTATATTTTTCTTATAGGAGTAGGATATTTTGAAGGAGAACAATTTTGTGTTCGGCAGTATTTTATGCGGGATTATAATGAAGAGCGGGCTTTGTTATCAGCAGTAAATGAACTACTTTCCAAATATGAGGCGATAGTTTCCTATAATGGCAAGACTTTCGATGTTCCTTTGATTCAGAGCCGCTTCATTATGTCAGGGATGAAATTAAATTTAAAAAATCCCGGTCATTTTGATTTACTTTATCCTGCCCGCCGTTTGTGGAAAAGAAGATTAGAGAATTGTTCACTATCTACAGTAGAAAGAGATATACTGGGAGTAATTAGAGAAAACGATGTTCCGGGCTATCTTGTCCCCGAGATTTATTTCAGGTATCTCAGAACCAAAGATGCCCGAGCATTAAAACAGGTATTTGAACATAATTTACAGGATATCCTTTCTCTGGTAGCCCTGGTGAGCAGGATGTGTTTTCTGGTAGAAGATCCCTTGAGTAATACCGAATACGGGATGGATATTTTTAGTATAGGTAAGATGTTTGATGAAGAGAAGAAATACGAGCAGAGCACCCACTATTATGCTGAAGCCTTAAAACACAATTTAACAGAGGAAGAGGTTTTAGAGATATTAAGATTATCTTCTTTTGCATTTAAGAGGCAGGGGGAATGGGAAGAAGCAGAAAAAATATGGAAAGAGACAATAGAAAGAAACCGAGAATTTATCTATTATCCTTATGAAGAGTTAGCTAAATATTACGAACACCGTTTAAAGGATTATCGAAAAGCAGAGACGGTAGTAAAAGAAGCTCTAAATATTGAAGAAAATATTTTTTTAAGAGAAAAATTACAATATCGTTTAAATCGAATAAAAGGGAAACAAAGGTGCCAGGCACAAAAGTTATCATAAAGGGAAACAAAGGTGCCTGGCACCTTTGTTTCCCTTTATGAAAAGGAGTAAGAGATGGAGAAGAAAAGTTATACAGTGAAAGATTGGCCGGATGAGGAAAGACCGAGGGAGAGGTTAGTTAAGCATGGTGTAGATTGGTTGACAGACGCAGAATTATTAGGAATAATATTGGTTAGTGGTTATCAAGGGAAGACTTCGGTGGAATTGGCTAAAGATTTATTATCAGAAACTAAAAATTTAAGGAAGTTGGATTCTTTGAGTTTTACTGAGGTGAAATCTTTTAAAGGGATAGGCCTGGCCAAATTTGCCCAGATAAAGGCAGCTCTTGAGATAGGGAAGAGACTTTTAAGAGAGACCAATTTGCCTAAAAAGAAAATTCATAATGCTGCTGATTTAGTAAATTATTATGGACCGTGCATGAGAGATTTAAAAAAGGAAAAATTTAAAGCAATATTATTAGATGTAAAAAATAAGATTATTAGGGATATTGATATTTCGGAGGGTAGTCTAACGGAAAGCATAGTCCATCCCCGCGAGGTATTAAAGGAGATAGTCAAAGAATCTGCTGCTTCGGTTATATTTTTACATAATCATCCCAGCGGAGAATCAAATCCCAGTAAAAATGACTTAGATATTACCGAGCGTTTGGTAGAGGCCTGTAATATAATTGGGGTAAAAGTACTGGATCATATAATACTGGGAGAGGATAATTATTTCAGTTTTGCCCAGGAGAGCTTATTGAAAAAAGTAGGGGCAGATCTTGTGTCTACCCTAAAAGGAGTTAGCAATAGATGAAAAGTAATTTATTCATAGAATTTTGTCCCTATTGTGGTTTTAAATTAGTCAGAAAGATGTTGGAAGGAAGAGAAAGATTATATTGTTCGAGGTGTGGGAAGATATATTACGAAAATCCTACTCCGGTAGTAGCGGTGATATCCAGAAATGATGAAGGCAAAATCCTGTTAATAAAAAGGAAAATAGAGCCTTGCAAAGGTGAATGGGCTTTACCGAGCGGGTTTATGGAGTTAGATGAAAGTCCTATAGAAGCGGCCTTGAGGGAATTAGCTGAAGAGACCGGGTTAAAAGGAAAATCGAAGAAGCTGATAGGAGTTTATTCCAATAATAGTGAAATTCACGGTTATTTAGTTAGTATAATCTATGAAGCAGAAATAGTGGGTGGTGAACTTTGTGCCGGTGATGATGCGGAGGAGGCAGAATTTTTTACGGTTAATCAACTTCCTCACCTGGCCTTTCAATCTCACCGGGATGCCCTGGGAGAAGTTTTGAAATAAAGGACTTAATTTCAATTCAAATTTTAAAGAGATTACTAATTACAAATAGATATATCTAAAAATATAAAGGAGAAAATAATGGAAAAAGCATATTTTTTTAAAGTCAATGAATTAAAAGCAAAAAAGGTTTTAGAAGATTCTACGTTAAGGGTTGTAACAAATAAAAATACAATGGTAACCTTTTTTGAATTTGGTCCAAATACCAATATTATGCCTAAACATAAACATCCACATGAACAAACAGCAACAGTAACAGCTGGCTCAATAAAGATGGTTGCAGGAGGGGAAACCAAAATATTAAAAGCGGGTGAAGGAGCAGTAATCCCTCCTAATGTAGAACATGAAGTTACTCCCTTAGAGCCAAACACTAAGGTGATGGACGTTTTTTATCCTATACGAGAAGACTATCTTGGATAGAATTATGAGTTAGAGGTTAAAGGAGATGGAGAATTGAAAATATTAGCTTTAGATTTTGATGGAGTAATTGTAGATAGTACCTGGGAGTGCCTTTTTGTTAGTCATAATGCTTATTTTAGGGTTTATGAACGAAAGAAAAAAGATTTTTTTGGGGGAGAGCCTTTTACTTTTGAAAATTGGGAGAATACAAAGAAAAGATGTAAAAAGGAAATAGAGCATTATAGAATAATGAGGCCGTACATACGAGGAGCCAATGATTATGGCCTAATTATTAAATTATTGGAAGAGAAAAAATTAATTAAAAGTCAAGAAGAATTTGATGCGTACAGAAAGACAGTTGACTTTAAGTTTAAAGATTTTCATCAAGAATTTTATAAGGAGCGAGATAGGATACAGGAGATGGATTTTAAAGCCTGGTTTAAATTAGAATCAGCTTTCCCAAAAATTACTAAAGATATAAGTAAATTGTTAGGAGAAGGAACTAAGATTATTATTGCCACTTCCAACAGGCGAAGGGCTATCGAGCAATGTTTTACGCCAAAATACCTTGGCTTCGAAATTAAAAAAGAAGATATTTTGGATAAGAGATACGGTGAAGACAAATCTGAGCAGATGAGGCAGATTGTAAAATTATATAATGTCAAGTTTGAAGAAATATATTTTGTAGATGATCAGGTGAGCCATTTGATTCAGACCAGACCTTTGGGAGTAAAAATTATTTTAGCTGGCTGGAGTTATGCAACTGATATTCAAAAAGAGGAAGCCCGCAAACAAAATATCCCAATAATTGAAAAAGAAGAAAATTTTTATTCAATTATTGAAAATTTCCTAAGCGAAAAGATTTAAGAGGAAGCATAATTCTAATTTCGTAGGGCAGGCGTTCCCCGTTTTCACAAAGCCTGTCCTCGTGAAAACGGGGAACAGGCTCGCCCGTCTGATTTGAAAACTAGATATATTTTATATTTATCCGTTAAAATATTTAACAAAATAAAAAATACAAAAAGGAGGAAAAAATGAAAATAGTAGATTATAAGGAAGTTAAAGCTGAGGCCGTAGATTTTGAGGATGTTAAAGATGTTAAAGTAAGGTGGCTTATTTCTGATAAAGATAAAGCCCCGAATTTTGCTATGAGGTTGTTTGAGGTTGGCCCGGGAGGATACTCTCCTTTGCATACTCATAATTGGGAGCATGAAGTATTTGTTTTAGAAGGTGAAGGAGTAGCTAATAATGGGGAAGAAGAGACTAAAATAAAAAAAGGAACAGTAATTTACGTAGCTCCTAACGAGAAACATCAATTTAGAAATGTTGGAGATAGCATATTTAAATTTATATGCCTGATTCCAATTAAAAAATAAAATTAGTATATAGCGTACAGCGTTTAGCGTATAGAAAAGATGAAGCCAAAAAAGTAGGGGCGTATTGCATACGCCCCGAGTTACTTATTACATGTTTACTAATTACTGTATTCTATTTGCCTGCATGTCTAAAGAATTTACTCTACAACCGTAAAATCAATAGTCACTTCAGTGATCTTTCCAGAAAAGACATCCTTTAAGACTAACAAAAATTTATAATCACCTATAGGGAAGGGAGAAGTTTGAGTGAGTGTATTAGTAATAAACAGGTCAAAATTTTTAGAATGTGAAGTTATATGGTAGTCAAGAAAGTCTTCTTGTTTGAATAAGACATTGTTATTTTTATCTAAGATATACATATCTTCTTTAATGTATATTTCGTAAAGATCTTTTTTAATTTCTTTAATGGTATAATTTCTTGCTTCACCATACATAAGGAAAGTTTCGCCTTGAGCAAAGATGGCATCTTCTCTTTGGTTATACATACCAAATCCCCAGGCTTCTCCATCAGTAAATGCCACATTGACAAATTCTAAACCAGCTTTACCCCTAACTACCATTAGGGCTTCTTCTAATTCTTCTACTGCTTCATTATATTTTTCTTCGTCAATTAATTTTAAGGCTTGGCTAATATAATCTTTTTCTTCACTGGCAAAAGAAAACATAGCAAAACTGGTGATAGTAAAAATTAAAATTAACCCTAAAAATATAAATTTTCTGCTTGGATTCATTTTCGTTACTCCTTTTATTTTAAATTTGGTAAAACTTTTTTTTATACTTTTTTAATTATATAATAATCTATAAGGTAATTCAAAAAATGAATGAACAAAAAAAAGTATCGAGTATATAGTATCGAGTATCGAGTTAAGAAAGCGAAAAAAGGATAGGAAAAAAGTATTCTTCTTCTTTTTATCTAACTACCCCATTAAAGTTGACACTAACATGAACTTATTTTATTTTTAATGAAAGGATTGAATTAAAAAAATTTTTAAATTATAATTGATTTATTGAAAAAAAATTTTAGACGATTTAGTTTTTAAAATAGCTTATTAGGCATAATTTAATTAAAAAAATAAGGAGAAAAGTAATGGAATGCAGCATGGAAAAAAACAAAAGTAATTGCACTTGCACCTATGAACCCTGCAGTCGAAAGGGCAAGTGTTGTGAATGTATTGCTTATCATTGGAATATGGGTGAACTTCCGGGATGTCTATTTCCCACCGAAGTAGAGAGGACTTACGACCGTTCAATCGAAAAATTTATTGAAACCTATAAGAAAAGTGATGAGTAATGGGTAATAAGTAACTTGTAGGGGCAGACCTTGTGTCTGCCCATGATAAGACAAATAAAAAATATAGTGAAGTAAATTCACTATTCACTAACGACTAATTCAATTCTCACGGTAATCTAATTTTATTTAAGGGCCAGAAAACTACCCAGGCCTTACCTACCACATTCTTACGAGGAACAAAACCCCAATACCTGCTATCGCTACTATTTGGTCTATTATCTCCTAAGACAAAATAAGAATTATCAGGTACGATTGTAGGAGGTATATTCTCATACGACCTATTTTTTACATAAGACTCTTCTAATTTTTTATCATTAAGATAAATTTCTCCTTTAGTAATTTCAATTTTATCTCCCGGAACTCCAATTATTCTTTTAATATAATTCCGTTTTATTTCTAAAGGAGGTCTAAAAATTATAATTTCACCTCTTTCTGGTGATTCAAAACGATAACTAATCTTATTAGCAACAAGTCTTTCTCTATCATGTAGAGTAGGTTCCATAGAAGCACCTCTTACTACCGTGACCTGACCTATGAAGGTAATAATTATGAAAGCAATTATTCCTGCACTGATTACTGTTTCCAACAGTTCTCTAATCATAGACTTTTTCCCTTTTTTAGTATCTTTATTATTTCTTTTCATTTTTGCCTTCTTTCCAACCATAGATATTTTTAAATAAATTTTTTTACTTTTACTTCTCTAAATATTTCAGTAGTATGTTTTTAGTTTAAAGAAATTGATTAATCGATGATTTATTTTGCTTAACAAAAAATATTATAACACATTTTTTATCATTTTATAAAAGATTTAAAAAAAAGTATCGAGTATATAGTATCGTGTATCGAGTTAAGAAAGAGAAGAGAAGATACAAAAACGTAATATTCTTCTTTTTATCTAAC
>Ga0164313_10004670_pt1 | contig 12151 bp, 14 predicted proteins | sample GuaBasSedimGuay4_FD_113735 | JGI IMG/M metagenome (GOLD analysis project Ga0164313, IMG submission 113735) | Subseafloor sediment microbial communities from Guaymas Basin, Gulf of California, Mexico - Guay4, Core 4569-4, 0-3 cm | ecosystem: Environmental > Aquatic > Marine > Hydrothermal vents... | reverse complement strand
TATTTCACACCCCCTTAAACCTACTTCGACACCACTTCTTAGGTACATTCTTCTGGCCTAGTTTAATGTTATGGTCGGCTATAAACAATACTCTCATTTTCTCTCCTCTTTCTTACTATTTAGGTCTATTTATTAAACAAAAAGCCCCCACCCGAGGGCAGGGGCTTAACGTTTAATACCTATGAAGGCAGGTCGTCATCAAAACCGTCTACAGCGTCCTTATCTATAGAGCCTTCTGCAGCTTCAGCTCCTATAGGGTTCTTCGCCTCTGGTAAGGGTGCTTTACCTAGTACCGTCAACAGTCGGGTTCGTTGAACATCTGAAGTCTCGCGCGGAGTTAGCTCAGAGATATCAGCAGATTCATCTAGAAGGTTAAGCTCGTGTGCATCCAAAGGGGTCTTAGCATTAGTAGACATAGTTAATACATCTACATTATACTCTACGTTGTACGCGTTAGAGCCTGTCTTAACCCGATCTACAATAATATCGTAGCCCTTCTTTGGATCAGTAGGATCACCTAGCTTCTTAGCAGCAGCAATAATTGCTTCTGTCATTTTCTTTTTAAGAGGCATAACTTTAAGTTTACCGTCTTTTCGGTCAAAAGCTAAACAGGTATAAGACCATGCACATTGTGCAGGAACCATTTCGCCTTCTTTCTTAATTGTTACTAGCTCTTGTACCCAATCACGCTCAGTATTTGTAAATCGTTCTTCGTCACGATCAAAACCTAAACACTCAAAAGGGTGGTTCTTACCGTCTGCACCGGTTACCCAGTACATATAGCGTGGCAGGATTCCACCTACCATACGAAAGCGGTTCTCACCAGGCTCCCACTTAAAGAACGTTCCACCTTTTTTAGCTGAACCAGATACATCATTGAAATTTAGTGCCATTGTTATATTTCCTCATAGTTTCTTCTTCATATTTGAAGAATACTTTATTTTGCTTTATAGTTAAAAGACCATTGTTGTTTAACATCCTTGTTGAAAAAGGAACTAACTCCAATGGTAGAGCTAATTCCCTGTTTGCTAAGTATCTAGCGTACGGCCTGCACCCTAGCAGGAATATATATAATTTTAATTCTGACATAGAGGTTTGGTTTGCACAGTGCTTTAATAAGTCTAAGCCTATTAAGAAGGAGGAGCCTGGATAATACTCTATTTTATTAATAAGCATCCTGTTGACTGGGTACTTAGCCCTCAATACCTTCTTATAGTCAAACCTTACTGCCTTCATGGTATAGCAGGTAGCTTGTCTACTGTATAACCTAAGCTGGCATATGTTTTTAGTCTGCTCATAGCTTGTTTACCCCCTGTTCTGCCTTGAAGCCTTAAATCTACCATAATAGCCTCTGTCTTATCGGGGTGTACTCTAGCTACCCGGCCTGCTAACTGCTCTAGTAACGTAGCATTATTTATTGGTTGGGCAGGAATCACAACACTTAGCCTAGGGATATTAACCCCCTCGGCAAAGATAGAGCTTGTACCGAATATTAAGTCTATTTCTCCAGATTTAACTCTGTCTAGTAGTTCTACCCTATTCTTAGTATTACCGGTTATAAGTATGCTATCTTCTTCCAGTATTTCATGCATATGCTCCAGAAAGTCCACCCTATTTGATACCACTAAAGTAGGTAACTTATTGGTGTGGCTGAAAGCGTACGCTAGTTCAATTACTATATTTTGGTAGGTAGACTCGTTATATAAGTCATTTAAACGCAGGGCCCAGGGAACACTGTTATCATCACTAAACTCTACTCCGGTATCGTAGTATAACACTCTAGGTATAATTCTATTAGTTTCTTTAGGCTTAATAATATGGTGAGAGAAGTAGCCTGTTAGCATAATACCCAGCCCGTCTTTTCTACCTAGTGTAGCGGAAAGGCAGATTCGATTCTTACAATACATATTATTAAGAATCTCCGTAAAAGTACTGGCGGGGGTATGATGCCCCTCATCTACTATAATAGTACCGAACTCTTTGGCTAGCGAACTAGCGTGCTTCTTCAAAGTCTGTACGTTACTAATAACGATAGGGGAGTCTAAGTTCTTCTCCGTACCCGTTAAAACTCCAGGCTCTATACCTAGCGTCTTACGTACCTCCTCTTTCCATTGATCTAGTAAGAATAGGGTATGTACTACTACTAAGGTCTTATAGCCCAACTTAGCCGCCAACGCTATGCCACAGAACGTTTTACCCCAACTAGGCTGTGCGTTAATAATAACACTGCCGTCAATCTCATCTAGTACTACCTTCTGATCCTCCCTAAGCTCTAGCTTAAAAGGCGGAAAAGTAGCTAGTGGGGCGCACCGTTTATCTACTATCTCATAGTCTTCAGGGATAAGATCCGTTCTGCCAACCGGTATTGCTAGAATGTTATCTCTGACCTCTATATAGTCTTTTTTCTTATAGGGTATTCGCTTGCCTTTTCTACCCGTCCTTATGAGACTATATGTAAGTTCAGAAATTAACTCTGCTTTTAGCTCAGGGGTTACAGCTATATAAATCTTATTACTTAATACTGCTTTCATACTTTTCGCCACGTCGACTTTTTAGGCTCATCAGATATATCAAAGAGCACCGGCTCTCCATCTAAGAACCCTAAGCCTAAGTACCAGACTGTACCCTCTTCTAAAGAAGCAGATAGTCTAATAGGAATGTTAGATCCCTCTATGTAAGCTATTGCTCCATTATCTAAAGTCACCTGAGTTTTTACCTTATAGTACTTTATCCTCATACGCCTACTTGGTTTATAGATAAACGTGTACCCGGAGTTATCTATAAATAATCTCGCCTTATTGCCTATTACAGACTTCCAGCAAGAAAAGGATATAGGCAGCCGTAAGAGCAAAAGGCCGCCTTCCGCGGCCTGCAGTCTCCGTAGGCCTAAAGTATTGCCCTCTAAAGAGGTATCATCAATTAAAGCAGGAACTATACCCTCTCTAGTAGCATACGTAGCTCCTCCTATATACTCTATTCCGTATTGTCCAGTGATAGGAAATATAGGAAATTCTACGTCTGTGAACTTCTTACTCATGCTGCTAACTCATATAAGTCAGGGTACTGAGATTCAAAACCATCAAAGGAATAATCATCACCAATTTCCAAGTCTACCCCGATAGGGGTATTAGGAATAGATACTCCTCTGTCAAGCTGGGTGTAGTATTTCATTAACTCACCAAACTCTTTTACAAAGTCATCTGCTACAATTGAGACAATTGAATCGTGTACTAAAGCAAAAATCTCCGCTTTATCACTAAGACCATTGTCTTTTAGATACTTATTAATATCGATGGCCGCTAGTAAGTTAACATCAGAAGACACAGACTGTACTAGGAAGTTAATTCCCGAACGTACTTGGCTTGCGGCAAGTCCCTTATCTGACGAAAATACGTCTTTCAGACGACGTTTGCGTCCGAGGGCCGAATAGATAAACCCTTGGTGACGGATTAAATCACCTTGGTCATCCAACCATGCTTTTAGCTTCTTATACGTCTTAAAGTACTTCTTAATCGCGTCCTTAGCGTCTTCTACTGTAAAGACTTCCATAATACCGTTTTCACGGTTAAAGTCTGTTACAGTTTCAGCCACCTTGGCCGGCCCACTACCATATAAAATTCCAAATGATATGGCTTTAGCTGCCTGCCTAAAGTTGCCATACAAGCCCTTAACTTCCTCGATCTTACAGGGTAAGTTAAATACTTGATGTGCAATTGTACTGTGAAAATCTGATCCAGAGGAGAAAACATCCTGCAACTTTTTATCTTGTGAAAGAACCGCTGCGTAGTACATTTCTCCAGTTTGCAGATCCTGAGAAACAACTTTAAAGCCCTTAGGGGCCTTAATGCAGCCCTTGACTAATTTGTTGTCTCTGGGTAGTTGCTGCACATTAAGTTTGCCACTACTACTCAACCGCCCACTAGTCGTACTAGTTAAATTAAAGCCGGTACGTAATCGGTTATCTCTATCAATGCCTGCTAGAATCTTATCTAGGTAGGTAGACTTTATCTTCGTTCGCTGCCTAACGTCCAAAATGAGCGCTGGAAGCGCGTGTTGGGGACTTAGTTCTTGTAGCGCAACTGCATCAGTGCTATCCGCACCTGTACCTGTTAGCCTACCCGTGGGGGTTAAGCCACAAAAGTTAAATAGTAAACGTCTAAGCTGCTGAACGGAGTTAGGGTTAAATGTTTTACCTGTCTCAGCCTCTAATGATTTAACTTCTTCAAAGTCATATATCTTGGACTTCAACTCCCCAATCTCAACGTCCATTCTAGATTGTCCTAGAGCTAGACGGTTACGGCAGAAAGGAACCCCGTTCTCCTCAATATCATTAAGGAACTGCATCCCAGGAATCATGATGTCATCGTAAACTTTTTTAAGGTTAGGAGACTTAGCTACAATAGGGGAGAACATCTTATATAAATCCCAGGTTACAGCAGTATCCATAGCAGCATATTGTGCTAATACCTCGAAGGGTATGAAGGAATAAGAGAATTCAGCCTGAGTTATCTTGTGCCGTTTACAGTAAGCCTTTTTAAACTCTTCTAGTTCAGAGTCATAGTCTCCATAGTCAGTGTATTTAAGCGCTAGTCCTTTGAGGCCGTGAGTGCCTTGTGTTTCATCTAATAAATAGTGTAACAGCATAGTATCATGTATATCACATTTATCGAAGTTAGTTCCTAGATGGAAAGCTAACCACTTAATGTCGAACTTAGCATTGTGGAAGACGATCTTATTGTTATCTACTATTTTCTGTAGTAGCTCACAGTGTTCATCGTCTAATACGTCCGCAGAGATATAAACTCCTTGAGACTGCTTCCAAGTTAGAGACACTCCTAGAAGATAGCCGTTACGAGGATATAGAGCGCTAGTTTCTGTATCTAAGCAGACAACCTGGTATTTTAACTCTGCTGCCTCTTTCAGCCACTTCAAGGCCGTATCTTGGCATTCCGTGTACTTTATATCCGCAGTAATCGTAGAGCTTGTACCGTTTAAAATACGTTTACAGCTTTCTACTGCTTTATCAAAGGAGTCAACCATGCCAGGCTTAAAACTAAGAATAGCGGGATTAATCATAGGGATATATTTATCATCTACTAGACTACCCGCGAGGGCGGTCACTTTGGTTACTCCAGCAATAAACTTAGCTGCTTCAGAACCGATGACGATAATAAAGTCATAGTCTTCCCTATTAATCTCTAAGTCTACATCTTTTCGTAGAACCTTAGTCTTTTTCTCAGCGCATAAATGGAGCACCGATACATTGTACTCTGTTTCATCAATATCGAAAAATTTCTGGTAATTAGTATGACTAGGTTGTTTGTCTACTATAGCTAGTCTCTTCATCTTTGTTAATGCTCTCCAAGTAATCTTCTGCGGGTATCGCCTTTCCTTTAACTAAAACTGTATGTGCAATACCTCGCTCACACATAATTTTTGCATTTAAAAATAAGTCCAAGCCCCTACTAATGTTATTTATTTCTTCCGCAGAGAAAAAAGGTAGCATTAAAGACTGTAGATAGTCATTGAAGATAGGGTGTATAGCCTCCAGCATTCTAATAGCCTCATTTACCTTTCCCGTAGTATCTAGGGATAGATCATGAAAAAGAAGTGAAGAGTGAGGGTAGATTACTCTGCGGTGTCCTGCTAAAAACACTAAAGCTGCTACACTCAGGGCGTCTGCCTCTAGTACCGTTAGTGTTCTTTCTGGAAACTTATCAAACATTACGTTAATAAACTGTTGTCCGTATCTAGCGATCCCACCACTAGAGTTAATCCGGCATTCTAGTGTGTCGTTTGGCCCCGCCTCGTGAAGCGTATTAAGTATATCGTGAAGCTCTTCCCCGTTATGGATAAAGTCATCTATGAATATACGGTTTGAAATATCGCCGGGGCCAGTGCCGGGCTTTTGGTACAGTGTGTGTGGAGGGTTATTTAAGTCCATTAGTTACCTTATATATCTGTTCGTTAAGTTGCGTTATTTGGTCAGCACTTAAGCATCCCGGATCGTCCCCCTCGTTTAAGTAGACGATATTTATTACAAAATCTGTATGTTCTTCTATTAAATACTGTAATCTTTTAGCGGCAGACCTACCTGCTTTATCGCCGTCAAACATTATATGTATCTTTTGTACCCCCTGTAGTCGATAAGGGGCTAACTTATTCTTTATATTATTTTCAGATAGCTTCTGTGTTCCAAAAGCACATACAACGTTATTACCTCCGTGGTACTTTAAATTGATATAGTCAAATAGTCCTTCTACTAAAATAATAGAGTTCTCTCTGGGGGTAATGATAGAAGGAAATAAAGGTATTTTTGCTTCCGCTGGAAATACCTTGTACTTTGGGGGTAGCTCACTATAGAGCGCCCTACCGTTAAAAGCAATGATTCTACCAACTGCATCCTTAATAGGGAATACAATACGATCCGGGTATACTTGATCGTTAGTAAACGCTCCGTATCCCTGTAGAGTCTCCTTTGGTACACCTCTAAACTCTGCCCTATTATAAGGAATAGAACCAGGAGGGATAGACAGCCCGTTAGTAGAAATTACAATACTCTGTAGCTTCTCCTTTACTTTACTAAGCATTTCCAGCTGAATGTCTCTAGCTACTTGATACTTAGTGTACAGGCTCCCCTTGTACCCGCAAGATAGGCAATTAAAAACACCTGTTACCTTATCTATACGCATAGAAGGATGAACGTCATCATGTTCAGGAGATAAGCAACAAACCACTAAGTCTCTTCCCTGAAAGATATAGTGGATATTTTGCTCTATAAGTAATTCTTCCGGACTCATAAGTCATCCGCCTTTTTGGTACGTGCTCTAGCTAGGGGACTGTTCGCGTCTTCTTCCTCTGTCTCTTCCTGCTGAATAAGGGTTACAGGATTAATGCGTAAGCATTCCCAATCCATAGGCTGTACAAAAGTGTAATCATCATTGAAGGATCTTGCCTTAACAATATCAAGCGCTATATGCTCCTCGGCTTTTAGGTTCATAGCAACGTCACAAGCATCCAGAATACCTTTAGAGAACCTAGCCTGCCCATCTTTGTCAATTTGAAAGGGGCTAATTATTGGAATCTCGTACTTTCTAGCAAGGTTTTTAAGTTGCTTACTGACGTAAATCTGTTCTTTCCAGTCATACTGATCTACATTGCCCTCTACGGTTATCTGGTTAAGATAGTCTATTACACACATACTTAGAGTATCCGGGTATTGTAAGGAGAACTTCTGTAGCGTCAAGTCAACAGACGTGATAGATAAGTCTCTATCATCTACTATAATTATCTGGTTAGTTGGGTGTAATTCGTAGTTATCTAGTAACGCGTCTTCAAAGAGTACTAAGTCCTTTTCTTTAGACGCCCTGAACTCTTCAAAGTGTTCAGTAGCCCCTAAGAACATTGCGGCCCTAGCTTTTGCTAAATCTACCGATTCAGTTTCAGTTAACTGGCCTAATCTATAGTGGTCATGGCTTACTCTAGCCAAGATACATATGATTCTACCCATAGTCTCTTCTTTAGTCATTTCAATAGTGTAATATACTGCGGTCTTACCCGACTCATACTGCGCAGCCACTAAGTTTGCACAAAGTATAGACTTACCACTACCCCGCTCCCCGCCTAGCAAGATCAGGTCGCCCTCATAAAATCCTCCAGCCTTAGCATCGAATTCATTGCTTATACCTGTAGGTACTCTAATTGCGTCATTCTCTTCCGCAGTCTTAAATAGGTGTATCTGATCCGCGTATACTACAGTCTCAGAGGTATGTATCTTGGAGTCTAGGTCGAGAGCTAGCATTGCTAGCCCCTCTCTAATTTCTGTTGTATCTAGCATAGTTATCTTGTCTAAAAACCCGTCTATGCTGTACAACGCCTCTGTTTGAGTGTACTTATCTACCAAGCCTTCGATTGCAAGGTCTATGTCTACCTCTGGTAGCTCCATTGACCTCAGCGCTGCAAGACTATTCTGTAATTCTGCGTCCTTTACTAAAACGTCTAATGTATCAAAAGTAGGCATCTCACTAGTATGCCTATACGTTTTTGCGATAATCCTATAAATAGGTTTATACATTTCAGAAAAGAAAGCTACTTTAATTTTAGCGTACTGCTCGATGTCAGGAGATTCAGACAACAGCTTAGCTAAAACGACCCCCTCTAAATCGATCATATTACGTTATCTTATGTTCGTTATCTTGTATTACCTGCATTATAGCATCATGCGCTAGCTCCTCAGCCTGCTGCATTAATTGCTTTAGTTTAAGATTATAAACTTCAGGGCCGTCGTCATAGAATGAGTCTACTTGTTGTGCTGTTAGTAACTGCTGTACTGCAAAACACATTAAGTGGTATGGATCATTTGAATCTGGGCCTACACGTACGGAAACACCCTCTCCGAACTTTTGCGTAACGCGTATACGTAAATCCTCGGGGGTTACGGCTACTGTATCAATGTACTCTATAGTTGCTTTCATTCAGGCTCTCTTGGGTATTAAGGCTCTTAAAGTGTTTCTAACAGGGCTATAAAATACTTCTAGGCAAGCCTTGGAGTATAGCTTATCCTTATAGTCCTCGTAGCTACAGGCTGTGGCTAATAGCCCGAGGGCCTGTAGTACTGCAGGTATAAAGAAAAGGGCTATCAAGGGCAGTAATATTACTACCAATCCTACTAGCCTTACAAGTGCCTGTGTCAGTTTGAATATCACATTCTCTTTCATAAGTAATTTCCCATAGCAAGCGCCTTTATTACGCCCATATAAGTTAGAAGGGGCTCCCCTACTTGGGCCTTAAACTGGGTACAGCCCTCAGCCTCGAAAAACTCTACAGCTACTACCACTACTACCACTAATGGCCCTAGTAGTACTGCTGAAGGCAACAATATAAAAAACCCTATTAATACTTTTACTAACTTAAATATCTTATCACACATTATAAGGCCCTCCCAAGGAGTAAGTCTTTTGTTAAGTCTCCGTAGAGAGTTACAAAGTCCATAGTACCCTCTTTAAGCTCCGCACTAGAATTAGCCGTAAGAACCTCTACTAGTAGTACACCTACTAGCAGAGGTGGGAATATTATTACAGTGAAGGGCAGGATTATAAATAGCTGTATTAATCTCTGTAGTAGATTAAATATCTTATCACACATTTGTTTTCTCCTTAATTGGTGGAGGCGGCGGGAATTGAACCCGCGTCCGTCAACCCGCTACTGTTGGCTCTACACGTTTAGTTCGGTTTATTAATTTAGTTCTTTAACTACCCAACCGGCAGGGGGTATGAGAACGATCCTATACTAACTTTTAGCAACTTACTGCTAGGATACAGGTCTGTCGCGATCTTATGTTTTATGACACTTGGTATCTAGATCTAGTACAGCCTCCCACTAGGGATCAATCACTATGTCGCAGCACGCATAAGCACGTATCTGGCCAAATGGCACTTACTGTTTCTTAGGCAGCTAGTGCGTAGTTGTCGTCGTTAGCAACTATGGTTTTGCAACTTTGGATTAACGAGATTGGTTGCCCTCTCGACGTGCACCTCAAGTTTTGTAGTCAGCGTCGAATCCAAAACGCCCCCGTAAACTTTACTGGTATTTTACACCTAAAAGGGGAGCACCCTAAAAGAGTGCTCCCCTAATGTCTAGCAAATTACTATCTAGTCGTTATTGCTTTCTTCACGACGCTTAATAGCTGCAGCAGCTTTCTTAGCTCCGTCATAGTTAGCACAACTAATGCCTCTACGAGTCAAAGAAGTTTTAACACCACGAGGAGTCTTATCCAGCGCTTCTGCAATCTCTTCAACAGTCATTTCACCGATGTTGTCTAGCTCTCCAAGAGGGTCAGACTTAGCGGAAGAAACTGTAGTTTCTTGATGGGGCATAGAAAAGCCCTCTACAGTGCGGATAAAGCTGAGTGCCTTACCACGAACAGACTGCTTAGTCTTATCCATTGCAGCAGCAATTTCTTCAATAGAGGCACCACTAGAGGCCATCTCTAGGAAAGTCTCTTCTTGCTCTTCTGTGTACTGACGAGCAGCGACAACTTTTTCAGCAGGCTTAACTGCATCTGTCATTTCCAGGCTAAGGATCTTACCCTGTACAGCTTTACTAGAGAACGAACCACCCATAAAGGTAGCAGCGATTTCTTTGTAGGTGTAAGTACCTGCGTTATCTTCCAGAAACTCAATAAGTGCGTCTCCTTCATTTTCAGTCCACTTACTACTAACTGTAGCGGCAGCCAGTTGTACGTCATAGCCCAACTTACGCAGCTTACTACCAACAGAGCGAGTACTTGTCTCTAAGAGATCGGCTAAGGCTACGAGATCCTCTTGGGTAACTTCTACGCCGTCTTCAACAGAATTCTCTAGCAGTTCAGTACGTGTATCATTCCAGGCTTGTGCCATATTTACTTATTCCTTTGTTTCTTTTGTGTTATGTTTATTTAAAAGTTCATTGATGCTTAATATAGGTATATTAAGGCTTTTAGCTTTCTTACTAGAAGAGGACTCTCTACCCTCTTCTGATATTAAAAAGTCAACCTGTTTCGTCACTGAGGACTTAACTGTATAACCCCTACTCTCTAAATAACTAGCAGCTTCTCGCCTATTTTTATAGTTGTCTAGTTTGCCTGTAATTACTATAGATACATCTAGTGACTTATTAGTTTTCTTAGCTGTATCTATAATGTCGATGTAATCTAGCAGGTCTTCTTGTCCTTGATACCATACCTCATCAAGCCAGGTACACAGCTTTTCTGAAGTTTTCTCCCCCAAAGAGGCCTTTTTACAGGAGCTTAGATTAATTTCCTGTATAGAAGATACTACTGAGGCTAGTTTTTCTGAAGCCACCTTACCTACCAGGGGAATAGAAAAAGACCTAATTAAAGTAGCTAGGTTTTGTCTCCGTGACTCTTGTATGGAGGCGTGTAGCTTAGTACCTAATGCCAACCCTATTACATCATTAATTTCATTAGCACTAATCTTATAGATACTAACCATGTCTGTAAGTTCTAGTTTTTGGATAGTCTTGATACCAAGACCTTTTATTCTTAGAACTTTAGCAAAAGCATCGACACGCTTAATAGCCTGAGTAGAACAGTCTGTAGACCTACAGAAAAGCTGATCCTTAACAAGCTCTAGTAGACTAGCGCAGCTTGGGCAATTGGTTGGGGGAATAATTTTTATTAAGGAATTCATTTTATCTCCAATCTTCTGCCTATAAGCATTAATGTCATTAATTGAACGATTATTATATCAATAATCAGAGCAACTGTCAAGAATTATTTTCTAAATAATTACGAGATACTATTTCGGGTATGATTTCCCCCGCTCTAATAATGTTTACGTAGCAGCCTATTTCTAAGTTAAGCGCGTCGATGAAAGCCATATTATTAAGAGTAGCTCTAGTAACTGTAGCTTCCCCGATAATAACAGGCTCTAGTATGGCGATAGGGGTAACCTTACCAGATTTACCTACTTGCCATACTACATCAAGTAACTGAGTTACTACCGCCTTTTGCTTTTCCTTCCATGCAAAAGCGCCCTTAGGATGCTTACTTGTATATCCGGCATCAAGATACTGTTTATTATTATCTAATCTATATACTGTACCGTCTGTTGGAAATTCGGAGCAGTCATCAAAGACAGTATTAAAGCCTTGGTTATGTAAGTCTTCTAAATCTTCCGTGTAGGTACTATTTAAAGCCTCTGCTACTCCATAAGCAATAAACTTAGTGCCTAGCTCCTGGCATTTAGTCTCGAAGTCCTTAGGATCTTTGAGTCCTAGAGAGCCTGCTACCTGATTACGAGAATTATCAACCACAGCACTAGCAACTACTTCGCCCATAATCTGAGCTAGGCTTACATAAGAGACGTACTCTTTAGGTACTAGATACCGCATCTTCTCAGTAATATCCTTACCTATTAAGCCATCACCCCGTGTTTCAGCCCGTACAAATACATTATTAATGTACACTAAGCAAACCGCATTACCGTCTAACTTGGGGGTTTTTATACACTGAGTTAGAGGTAAAGGCGTATCTCCATCTTCTGGGTAGTATTTCTGCAACGACCACATAGGAAAGGCATGAGTAATATCGTCTGCATACCCAGTGCGCCCGATAGTGGCGGATTCACCGAATAGATTATCATACTGAAGG
>Ga0164313_10004669_pt1 | contig 12152 bp, 10 predicted proteins | sample GuaBasSedimGuay4_FD_113735 | JGI IMG/M metagenome (GOLD analysis project Ga0164313, IMG submission 113735) | Subseafloor sediment microbial communities from Guaymas Basin, Gulf of California, Mexico - Guay4, Core 4569-4, 0-3 cm | ecosystem: Environmental > Aquatic > Marine > Hydrothermal vents... | reverse complement strand
GGGAACTAGGAGAAGGACCATTATATACAAAGGCATAATTAACTGTTGAATAAGGTTGTATACCTAAAGAAAAAGACCATTTATCACGACGTAAAGGAAATGCCATTGCAAGGTGTGATAGATTGCCACTACTAGCAGAGACTGCTTCAAAATTATTCTGAGAAATATTTTTTGATTCAGCGATAATGCCGGCCGAAAATAATGCCGCTCGATTATAATAAAGTAATGCAGGATTACTATTGTTTAAGTATGAATATGAAGCATTGCTTATTCCTAACCCACCCATACCCATTGCAGCCGGACCTGCAGGATCTACATAGTCCCCAATCCCTATAATAGAATATGTTGAATAAGTTGTTTGCGCCAACAAATACCCTTGACTAAGCAATACAATGATTAACCCTCTGAATATCAACCTCTTAAATCTTGCCATTAAATCTTAATATTGCATTTAAGCCTTCCAAAACCAAATTTGGAACGACAAAAATGTTGAATTCCTTCATCTTATCAAAGTATTTGGCATTTCCACCACAAATAATCACCGTTAATTTGGGATATTTTTTATTATATTTTCCTAATATTCCCTCAATTTCTAGTCGAGATCCATTCACTACACCACTAAGCATGGCAGCCTCTGTAGACTTCCCAACTAGTTCTTTCGGCGTTTTTAGCTTCAATAACGGCAACTTAGCTGTAAAAGTATGCATCGCCTGAAGACGCATCTCCAGTCCCGGACTAATAGTGCCTCCTTGAAACACATTTTTTTCATCTATTATATCACATGTAATGCAAGTACCTGCATCAACAATGGCAACTGGCCCATTAACACGTTTTATAGCCCCAACGGCAGCAGCCACCCTATCAATACCTAAGCTATTTGGTGTTTCATAATCTATGCCAATAGGCACTTCCGTTTCAGATGAAAGTACTATTAGGTCTGCGTAGCTATTCTTTAATTCTAAAACCAATGAAGCGGTTTTATTTACTGAGCTAATGATTACATTGCTCACATCATGTTCCCTGAGAAAATTCAATATGGCCTTCGGAGCTATATTTTCCACCTCGTGCAATATATCCTCCTTAAAAAGGCCTATCTTAACCTGAGTGTTTCCTATGTCAATGGACGCCAGCATATTTCGAGAAGGCAAAATTAGACAATCAATACGAAGGAGGGCCTAAGAAATATTTTAAATACAAAGTTGAAAAGTAAAAGTGTAATGAATTAGTTTTGGAAGCCCCTTCTATTTTGTTGCTGGATGTTTTTTTATCTTAGTTTAATGGAGATGTCATATAAATGGTTAAGTTTTGCCGGTTCGAAATGGCTAATTGTGAGCATATTGCTCATAATAGGCTCGAGCTTGGCTGTAGCTAATCCAAATCCATCTAGCTCAGAATCTAAAACAAGCACCGAATTAGTTCAATCTCAAGATGAGCATCAAGAGGCTCCTGTTCAGGAAGAATCTCATGCCGATGCAGAACATAGTTTGCCAGCAATATGGTCTGTAATACCCTTTATTTTATTACTCACCATGATTGCTACCGGGCCGCTTTTCTATGAGCATTTCTGGCACAAGAACTACCCCAAGGTTGCGGTTATCTTAGCAGGGTTAGTTATACTGTACTATTTATTCGCTTTGCATAATCAGCATGGTCCTGTGCACGCATTTTTCGAATATTTCCAATTTATTTCCCTACTTACCGGTCTTTTTATTGCCTCCGGAGGCATTATGATTGGCATTGACAAAAAGTCTACACCCGCTCTCAACAGTATAATATTATTGGTTGGGGCTGTAATTTCTAATGTTATTGGCACCACAGGAGCATCCATGTTGCTCATAAGACCCTATTTAAGGCTCAACAAGCATAAGATTAAGGCCTATCATATCATATTCTTTATTTTCATTGTTAGTAATGTAGGTGGTTCTCTTACACCTATTGGCGACCCTCCCCTATTTTTAGGATTTCTAAAAGGTGTACCATTTGTCTGGACATTAACACACAACTTTGCCCCGTGGCTCTTTGCTTTGGTAATATTAATTGCCTCATTCTATGTCATTGACAGGAGAAATAAAACATCAAGGCATGAGCCCACAGATATTAAAAACAAGGTTACCCTTACCGGTTATATCAATTTTGTATGGTTAGCACTCATTGTAGGTGCTGTGTTTTTAGACCCAAATGTATTTGAATGGGTTCCTGCTATTCATTATGATGGGCAAAAGTTTTCTTTTATTCGAGAAATTATTATGCTATCCGTTTCTTTCTTAGCCTATAAAACAGCGAGTAAAGAACTACTTAAGCTAAACGATTTCAGCTTTGAGCCAATTAAAGAAGTAGCGTTTATCTTTATTGGTATATTTTTTACTATGATTCCTGCCCTGGAGCTTGTTGGGAATTTTGCCCAATCGCCAGAGGGGGCTGCGCTTATCAACCATAATACACTTTACTGGGGCACAGGGCTATTATCTGGTGTTCTTGATAATGCACCAACGTATCTTAACTTTCTTGCTGCTGCCATGGCATCGGTAGGTGGTAATATAAATAGCATTAGCTCAGTTGGCTTGTTCGCCGCTGATGGCTTTCCGGACTCCAGTTTAATGCTCAGAGCTATCTCTGTGGCAGCCGTGTTTTTTGGTGCGATGACCTATATTGGTAATGGCCCTAACTTTATGGTTAAATCAATATCAGAGCAATTAGGTATAAAGATGCCTTCTTTCTTTGGATATATTATCAGGTTCTCAATACCTATACTTATTCCATTGTTTCTATTAGTGTGGCTGGTCTTCTTCTACTTTGGAGCCTAACTGTCTTTACTTAGAAACCTGAGTTCGACGTAAGGTTAGAAGGATAACATTTTCACTGCCGTGATGCCAGCCTCTTCACCTTTGTTGCCATGTTTGCCACCGGCCCTGTCTAGAGCTTGCTGAATATTATTTGTGGTTAGCACCCCAAAAATTACCGGCTTATTATACTTTAAGGCAACGTTTGTAATACCATTGGCTACAGCATCACAAATGAAATCGAAATGCCTGGTTTCTCCCTGAATAACACAGCCTAAACATATAACTGCGTCAATATCTTTCTGAGAAGCTAAATATTGTGCTGCCAGCGGCAACTCAAAACTGCCCGGAACATATTTTATAATAATATTTTTTTGCTTGCCACCATGAGCAATTAAAACTTCATGTGCTGCGGACAATAAGGAATCTGTAATCTGGTCATTCCACTCAGATACTATAATGCCAATTTTTTTATTTCTAACAGAAGCCATATTCTTACTACTATGGTCTCCCAGATTTTTAAGATTGCTTGCCATGGTGTAAAAATAAGACCTTCACTATTTAAAGCAACTCAGAGGTAAATTACTTTAATCAATTTTAAGAGGTATAAGTTTCGGATTTTGCTAGAGTATTTCTGCCAGTAACGATAAAAGGACAAGATATACATCCTGTCCTTTTATAATTAGATAGTAGTTCCCTTCTAAGAATTACTATCAATCAATGCTTTGTACTTCCTAGCATTATTATACTCAGGTGTATTTTTATATTCATTGATAACCTTATCGTACTGCTCAATAGCCTTTTCATTCTGACCATTTAATTCATACGCTAGTGCGGCTTTCATCAAATATGTTGGCGTAAATTCCCTATTAGGCTTATTAGATGCAGCTTTACCATAGAAGCTAGCAGCCTCAACGAAATCATCAGCTTCCATATGCGCATCGCCTAATAAGCTATATGCTCTCGACTGCAATAAAATATCATCAGAGCTAAAATCTTTTAAGAATGGTATTGAACTACTATAATTACCTTTTCTCATATAACAAGCGCCAGCATAAAAGTTGGCTAAATTACCAGCTTTTGTTGAGCCATACTCTTCTACTATGTCAAGGAATCCATAGCGGTTACCATCACCATTTAAAGCTAAGTCAAGACTGTCTTGCTCGAAATAATAAACTGCCTGGAACATTTCATCCTGTGCTAACTCATTCTGGTTATTCATGTAATACTTATACATAAATCCTCCAGCAACAATTAATGCTATCACACCTAATATAGATAGCATTAGCGTTTGGTGCTTCTCAACGAATTCTTCTGATTTTGAAATCTGCTCTGCCAACGCTTCCGGCTTCTCGAGCATATCATGATGTTTTACTTTTTTACCTTTCTTCGCCATTCTCTTCAAATTTGGGCTGCAAATGTAGCAATTTTATATATCAATATATTATCCTTTTTCAAAAGGATAGTCTTCCTGCGTATAAACATATTCAAAAGCGTCTTCTGCTTTAGGGAAATCCGACTCCTCTGCAAATTTTACACTCGCAGCTACGATGTCTTTAACCTTCTCATCAATCTTTTTTAAATCAGCCTCAGAAATTTTCTTTTTAACTAATTCGTCTCTAACCTGTTCAATAGGATCAAGCTTTTTATATTCAGCTAGTTCCTCTTTAGTTCTATACTTAGCAGGATCAGACATAGAGTGCCCTTTGTAACGATAAGTTCTAAACTCTAGTAAAGTTGGCCCGTCTCCCTTGCGTGCTCTAGTTGCAGCTCTTGCCACTGCATTATGCACATTCTCTACATTCATGGCATCTACTGACTCTGCAGGCATCTCATAAGCCTTACCTAATTGTGATAAGTCGGTAACATTAGATGTCCGTGAAACTGATGTTCCCATGGCATAACCATTATTTTCAATAGCTATTATCATAGGCAGTTTCATTGTCATGGCTAAATTAAGTGCTTCATGAAATGCACCCTGACGAGCAGCGCCATCACCTAAATAAGTAATACATAAATTATCGGTGCCTTTATATTGTTCTGCGAATGCTATCCCAGCACCAAGTGGTATCTGGCCACCTACAATACCATGCCCGCCATAAAAGTGATGCTCCTTGTCAAACATATGCATTGAGCCTCCCCTGCCTTTTGATAAGCCTGTTTCTTTTGCAAATAGCTCTGCCATTACTTTGCCTGGGTCCGAGCCAAGTACCAGTGGGTGGGCGTGATCACGGTAGGCAGTAATGTATTTATCGCCATCTTTAAGTGCAGACACAGAACCTGCCGCAACAGCTTCCTGTCCTATATATAAATGGCAAAAGCCTTTAATCTTTTGCTGCCCGTACAATTGCCCGGCCTTCTCTTCAAATTTTCTCATGAGCACCATCTGCTCATACCATTTGAGATAATTCTCTTTAGAAAAGGTAGCTTTGGCAGGGCTTTTCTTTGTTCTCTTAGCGGTCGTTTTTGTTGCTGCCATTTAGATACTAACTTTGATTGAATTTTGAACTCGCGAAATTAGCCAATTAAGTTCTAATTCTTACAATCAGACATTATATTTTGGCTACACACCTATGATTTTCAACAGCTTAGCCCTTTTTAATTTTAAAAATTTCGAGTCTGCGAAGCTCGAATTCGATTCCGGCATAAACTGTATTGTAGGCAAGAATGGCGTAGGAAAAACAAATATATTAGATGCACTCCACTATCTTTCGCTAGGCAAGAGCGCAATAAACCCAATAGATACGGCTAATATCAACTATAATCAGCCATCATTTTATATTAAGTCTAAGCTGCAACGAGCCAACAGCCCGCATGAGGTTTTATGTACCGTACAAATAGGAAAAAAGAAAAGTTTAAAGGTAAATCAAAAAGATTACGACAGGCTAAGTGAGCATATTGGTTTTATACCGGTAGTTATGATTACACCAAATGATATTAGCCTTATAAATGAGGGAAATGAGTCTCGGAGGAAATTTTTTGATAGTACCATTAGCCAGCTTGACAGGCCCTACTTGCACAACCTGGTACGTTACCAGAAAGCACTAAAGCAAAGAAATTCTCTGTTGAAGCACTTTAATTTAAATATGAATATTGATAAAGCTCAATTGGAGCCTTTCAATCATGAGCTTCTTAGTCTTGGACAAGACATATATAAAACTCGCAAAAAATTTCTGCAAAAGTTTGCAAGCCGGTTTGATCAACTATACAAGAAGTTGAGTCACGAGCATGAATTTGTGGAAGTAAATTATGAGAGCATTTATCAAGGTGATAACATAGAGGAGAAATTTCACCAAGCTCTGAAGAGAGATCTGGCGCTGCAAAGAACAACGGTTGGAATACACAGAGATGCTTACCACTTTAATATTGAAGGAAAGCCAATTAAACGATTTGGCTCTCAAGGACAGCAAAAGTCACTAATCGTGGCATTAAAAATAGCTCAATTTGAAGCACTGAAAAAAGCCACTAAAATTACTCCTGCATTATTACTCGATGACATTTTCGATAAGCTTGATGACCAGAGAATGGGTATCTTGCTAAACATGGTCTGCGAAAAATCGTTTGGACAAATTTTTATTACTGATGCCCGACCTGAAAGAACAATGGACATGTTGACTGAAAACAAGTTGAATGCGCGTATTTTTACCATTGACGATGGCCAGGTAGTGAACATTGAAGATTATGAGCCAAAAAAGAAAAAATAGCCCCTTCTATCGCAATGAAGAGCCCACTAAGCTCGATAGTGCGCTAGAACAAATGTTTTCCGCTTATAAGATCAAAGGCAAAACTGATCAAACAACGATAATAGCTATGTGGGAAGAAATTATGGGTAAAACCATCGCCTCTCGAACCACAAAGATGTTTTTTAAAGGCAAAGTACTTTATGTTGAATTATCATCCGCTCCTCTTAAACAAGAACTAACGTTATCTAAGGACAAGATAATGAAGCTTCTCACCGATAAGGCCGGCAAAGAAGCTATAGAAGATGTTGTTTTTAGGTAAGGTATTTAAGTCCGATCCCGATTGCTATCGGGAAAAGAGTCAACCTTTTTCAGGACGGGTCACTCATCGTCTTGCTTGCGCTGTTGACACTGATAAAAGTTGCCTTGAAAAGGCATACTCAGCCTCAGCCTTTACCCTGATGTTTAATTTAAATCACATACTATGGCGAGAGGCTGAGTGAGAATCGTTTGTCTAGGTGTCTTTTGCTACTTGCTTATCTCCTTACGTCTTAATCAATCATTTCGAACCCGCAAAACGGCACTAGCACCTTGGGAATTTTTATACCCTCAGGCGTCTGATTATTCTCGAGTATGGCAGCCACAATTCTTGGCAGAGCAAGGGCGCTACCATTAAGTGTATGTAGCAAGCTGGTCTTCTTATCTGCTGACTTATATCTTAGTTTAAGACGGTTTGCCTGGTAGTTTTCGAAATTACTCACCGAGCTCACCTCCAACCATTTTTTCTGTGCGGCTGAGTATACTTCCATATCGTAAGTTAAGGCTGAAGTAAAGCCTAGGTCGCCACCGCATAGTACTAGTACACGGTAGGGTAATTCTAATTTATCTAATAATGATTGAATATATTCACTCATTACTTCCAGCGCTGCATATGACTTATCAGGATGCTGAATTTGCACAATTTCAACCTTATCGAACTGATGCAAGCGGTTAAGGCCGCGAACATGAGAACCCCATGAGCCGGCTTCACGTCTAAAACAAGGAGTATACCCTGCGTGTTTGATGGGCAACTCGTCTTCTCTCAGAATCACACTACGATACATATTGGTTATCGGCACCTCAGCAGTGGGTATCATATAGAAGTTCTCATTGCCAATATGGTACATCTGGCCTTCTTTATCCGGCAATTGGCCGGTACCATAACCAGAAGCTTCATTAACTACAATCGGTGGTTGTATCTCAATAAACCCTGCTTTTTCAGCCTCATCGAGGAAAAAATTAATAAGTGCTCTTTGTAACTTGGCCCCTTTGCCCTTATAAACAGGAAAACCAGCACCGGTAATTTTAATGCCTAATTCAAAGTCAATAATATCATAATCCTCAATTAACTCCCAATGAGGTTTGGCGCCATCATGCAATACAGGTATTTCTCCTACTTCCTTTGCTACAATATTATCATCCTCGCTATTGCCTGCAGGAACTTTGGGATGAGGAATATTAGGAACTTCATAGAGCCTTTTTTGAAGATCTGCTTCTACAGTCTTAAGTTCTTCAGTAAGGGCCTTGCTTTCATTCTTTAATCGCGAAGTTTCTTCCTTCTTGGCATTGGCTTCATCATGCTTCCCTTCTCGCATTAGCTGGCCAATGGCCTTGGCCATATTATTCGCTTTTGCCAGCACTTCATCATTTTGTTGTTGAAGCTGTTTGCGCTGATCATCAAGGTTTATAATAAAATCTACCTGTTCTTCGGCATTCTTAAAATTTCGTACTGCTAGGCCTCGAAGAACATTTTCTTTGTTTTCCCTTAAATAGGATACTAATAACATAATATATTGTGTAAAATGTTTGGCAAAAATAAGCTAATTCAAAGCACAACTTCTATTGAATCAGAGGAAGATGAGGGTCAAATCAAATGTTCCTCTTCTTTTGTAAGGGTAACCCCCTCATCATTAACCAGGATATCCATTAAACCCTTGCATTTTGGCAGCTCATAGATAAAATAATACCTGAGTGTTTCAATTTTACTGCTATAAAAAACAGCATTTTTATCCTTTTTGAGCTCCTCCATAGCAATAATCACTTGTTTAAGCCATTGCCAGCCGATAACAAGGTTGCCGGTTAGCTCCATAAACAAATTTGCATCGGCAAGAAATTCTTCTGGTTTTCCTTGTCGGGCAAGTGACATTAATTTACCCATTACTTTCTGATATTCATCCAGATATGATTTAAGTAAATCGGCATATTTTAATAACTCATCCAGGCCTGAAGCCTCTTCAATGACTGCAAATATCTCCTTTATAAGAAGTTTGGCAGCTTTACCGTCATGCATTGTCATTTTACGGCCAAGTAAATCGAGCGACTGAATACCGGTTGTGCCTTCGTATAAAGTTGTAATCCTTATGTCTCGGTACAGCTGCTCTAAAGGGAAATCCTGACAATAGCCATAGCCCCCTAAACATTGCAAGCCATTGCTTACTGATTGAATGCCCATTTCGGTTGGATATGCCTTAACTATGGGAGTTAATAATTCCAGTAATAGCAAACTGTTTTCTTTTTCTTCTCCGCTTGAGGCTTTCGACAAATCAAGATATTTGGCACACTCAATTACTAAGCTGGCACAGCCTTCAACTATACTCTTCTGCATAAAAAACATCCGCCGCACATCGGCATGTTCTATTATCTTAACCGGCTCGGAGGCTGAATCTTTTGATGAAGGATGCCTTCCTTGTCGACGTTCCTGAGCATATTGCAAAGAAGCGTAATATGCTGCCGAGGCTATCGAGACTCCTGTGAGCCCAACTTCTATTCTCGCAGCATTCATCATTTGAAACATGTACTTCAAGCCCATGTTTTCTTCCCCTACCAAATATCCAATACACTCATTATTTTCCCCCATCATCAAATGAGTTGTCACATAACCATGTTGGCCAAGCTTATGAAATATGCCTGCAGTAGTTACGTCATTATTTTTCAGAGAGCCATCCTCTTCAACACGTAGCTTAGGAACAACAAATAATGAGATCCCTTTAGTGCCACGGGGCGCACCTTCAACCCTTGCCAGAGTAAGATGAACTATGTTTTCTGCATCATCATAATCACCTCCGGAAATAAATATTTTTTGTCCACTTATCTTATAACCACTTGTTTCTGTAGGAATAGCCTTTGTGGTAATATCTGACAGGGAACTCCCTGCTTCCGGTTCTGTCATAGCCATCGTGCCCTGCCAAATACCTTGATACATCTTCTCCGCATAAGTTTTCTTAAGCTCCTCGTTGCCAAAAGAAGTAATAAGGTGGGCAGCTCCTGCTGTAAGACCGGTATAACCTATACCTCCATTATTAGCTGCTGTATAAACTAAACTTGCTGCATAGTGGGCCATATAAGGCAATTGAATACCTCCCTCTTCAAATGACAAAGATGCATTCAGGAACCCTGCCTCCCCTAATTTATTAAGCACTTTATAAACCTGGGGGTGAACCGATACCTTACCGTCTTTAAATGAGACTCCCTGCTGATCCATTTCAACTAGATAAGGAAATAATTCCTTATTGCTGAAATCAAGAGCCGAATCAACCACCATATCTATTGCTTCATTATTATATTCAGAGAAATAAGGGTATTGAAAGAGGTCGTCAATTTTATGCACCTTATGAAGTAAGAACTTTAAGTTTTCTATACTTATAAATTGGCTGCTCATAATAGTTTGGTTTAAGGAGTAGCCATAAAAATACAGTATGATTTTGAATTTCTATAGTAAATTATACAGTGTATGTCTGACCCTCTGGAAACTTGAAGTAAGCAGGAAAATCTAAAATCAGAGGGTGTTTAATCCTTAAATATCACCAAAGGCTAATCCTTTCACAACCAAACCTCTTAATTTTACCATAAGGTTAACCTCAGCAATAAAAAAATGAGACACTCGCCAAAAGGACCATTTTTCATATTAGTGCTATTCCTTATTACCTGCCTGGTTTCTTGCGAAGAAAAGACATCAAAGCAACCAGGGCCAATAGATGAACAACAGCTTACCGTATTTTTTGTCAACGACATGCATGGCCAGCTAGATAATTTTGCTAAAATCAAGTATATTGTAGATGCAGAACAGCTTGTATCAAATGTATTATTGGTGAGTGGTGGAGATATTTTTTCCGGTAACCCAATAGTAGATCAATACAGTGAAAAAGGATACCCAATCATCGATATAATGAACAAAACGGGTTTTGACATTTCAGTGATTGGCAATCATGAGTTTGACTACGGTTTATCAACCTTAAACGATCGGCTGAGCCAAGCTGAATTCGAGTGGGTTTGTGCCAATTTAGACACTCAGTCCAGTGAACTCTCCCAGCCCAACCCTTTTACTACTGTTACTGTTGGAGATTTAAAGGTGACTTTTCTAGGCTTAGTAGAAACCAACGGAAAACCTGATGATATTATACCGTCTACCCACCCGTGGCGTGTTGAAGGCCTCTCTTTTCAAAGATACTATGATGTAGTGACTCACTATAGTGACCTGAAAAAGCAAGAAAATGCTGACCTTTATATTGCGCTGACACACTTGGGATCAAACGCTGATTATTATCTGGCCAATGAGCACCCCTATTTTGATGTAATCATAGGCGGACATTCAAATGACCTTAATCAAGAAACCGTAAATGGCATCCCTGTTCTGATGGCCGGCAACAAACTTTCTCACCTGGGTAAAATTAAATTAAAAATTAAAGACAAGAAGGTGATTGATTATTCAATTACCTTGATCAACCTCGATAGCTATCCGGATATTGACCAGGAACTTATGGATGCTATTGATGTTTATAATAGCTCAACCGAGTTTGCTGAAGTGGTTGGTGAAGCCAGTTCTTATCATGGTAAAAATGAATTGGGATGCTTTTATACAACAGCACTGAAAGAATATATGCAGGTTGATTTTTCTTTCCAGAATGGTGGTGGAATTAGAGCAGATATTGACCAAGGCGATATCACCACCCTTGAAATTTACAATATGGATCCATTCAATAACCAAAGTGTAGTCTTTACTATGACAGTAGGCGAAATCAAGGACTTTTTTAAAGGCACCGGAGTTGGTCTTCATGTAACAGGAATAGACCTTCAACAAATTGGTGAAGAGATAATAATATATGATGAAGCGGGCAATGAAATCAACGATTCAATAGTACTAACATTAGGAACCAATGATTACATTCCTGCAGTTTATGATCAATATTTTTCTATTGATAATGCTGATATCAAAGAATTAACATCGGCAGAAACGCTCATCCAATACTTGAAAACCATTAATAGTACCGTGGCCTTTGAAGGTTGTAATCATTACTTTAGGTATCAGTTATAAGAGTTGCAACTGGCAGGCTGGCAGATGCCTAGATTAGTATTCCTCAAGATATAGAAGCCTAATTATTCCTTTTCAATTACAATCTAAATTTGTTGTACGCTTTGTTTTTGAAATAGGATTAGCATGCTCTCTTAATGCGACCTGCTCTGATCCTTAGAGGGGAATGTCCATTAATTTGAAAGTCCGGCAAATCTCAACATTCTATTTTTTCATCATCCTTTCCCGATGTCTATCGAGATTATTTCTCCAAAAGAGTCCTTTGGACAGTATCTAATGAATAAGAACGTCTATCTAAGGATTAGCTCGTTCCGCCTATAGCGGAACTTCGCTGATCCGTTGGGG
>Ga0164313_10004668_pt1 | contig 12152 bp, 12 predicted proteins | sample GuaBasSedimGuay4_FD_113735 | JGI IMG/M metagenome (GOLD analysis project Ga0164313, IMG submission 113735) | Subseafloor sediment microbial communities from Guaymas Basin, Gulf of California, Mexico - Guay4, Core 4569-4, 0-3 cm | ecosystem: Environmental > Aquatic > Marine > Hydrothermal vents... | reverse complement strand
TTTAATTCATTTTTCCAGGTTTCAATGGGCTGAAGAATAATCTCGCTTATTGATTTATCAGGCGCATGCAGTTGGATGTTAGCGTAAGCAGCAGAAGTTGAAATTTTATTATTTGGATAAACGATTACCAGGTATTTTTCATTTAAGGAGACCTTTGTTTTTTCCATTTTTTCTCCCCGGCCTGTAACGAAGGCTGCGCCATTTTCTATAAAAAAGGGACAATCGCTTCCGATCAGTGCAGCGAGGGATTTCATGTCATTTAACGTCAGTCCCAGATTGAAATGAATGTTTGCCGACTTGATCAGAAAAGCAGCATCCGATGATCCACCACCCAATCCGGAACCGGGCGGAATATTCTTCAACAAAACAATTTCCAATGGTGGAACGGAGTATTTTTGGTTTAGTAAACGCCAGGTTTTATAAAGTATATTCTCCTCCTGCCCTACATCAAGTGCTATCCCAAAAGTTTTAATCCCAAAAGTTTTAGATGCTTTAAACTCAAGTACATCATACAAAGGAACAGGGTAAAAAACCGACTCAATATTATGGTAACCGTCCATTCTTTTATTAATAATATTCAGCCCCAGGTTGATCTTTGCATTTGGAAAACAAATCATCCTGTAAAGATAAATGATTCGGTTGTTTTTTTTAATTCATTATTTAAAGAGGTCGGTGCTTCTCGTTCATGTTCTCCATTTCTTGTTAATTTTGAGCCTTCAAAAAATGGATAAGATCACATGACCCTTATTGATTCGGTATTGCATTGGTGGATGAAAAAGCGCATTCATCAGATTGAACTTTTCAAGAAATATCCACTTGAAGTGCAAGACGAGTTATTAAAAAAATTGATCGCAACAGCTAAGGATACGGAATGGGGCAGGAAATACGATTACCGCAGTATTCAAACGGCATCAACATTTTCGGATCGTGTGCCCATCAATACGTATGAAGATTTTAAACCTACAATCGACAGGCTCCGCAATGGTGAACAAAACCTGTTATGGCCTGAAGAAGTGAAGTGGTTTGCCAAATCATCGGGAACAACAGCCGGGAAAAGTAAATTTATTCCCATGTCGGAGTCTTCGATTGTGGAATGTCATTACAAAGGTGGAAAAGATTTGATGTCCATTTATTTCAATATGTTTCCCGAATCAACGCTGTTCCAGGGTAAAAGCCTTGTGATGGGAGGCAGCGGCCTGGTGCAGGAAGTGAGCAATACCAGTTATTACGAAGGCGACCTTTCGGCCATATTAATGACCAACCTTCCCTTTTGGGCACAGTTTCGCCGTACGCCTTCGCTTGAAATTGCACTGATGGATGAATGGGAAAGCAAGCTTGAACTGATGGCTGAATCTACAATTGACCACGACGTGCGGAGTATTTCGGGCGTTCCTTCATGGATACTGGTGTTGCTAAATAAAATTTTGAAAAAAGCAAAAAAATCTAATCTCAAAGAAGTCTGGCCAAACTTGGAAGTGTTTTTTCATGGCGGTGTGAAATTTGATCCATATCGGGAACAATTCAATGCGATCGTGAAACCGGGAGAAATTATGTATGTCAATACATACAATGCCTCGGAGGGATTTTTTGGTATCCAGGACCAAAAAGATAGCGATGACCTTTTACTGATGCTTGATTATGGTATTTATTATGAGTTCTTGCCCGTTAGTGAGTTGCTCAAAACCCATCCAAAAACCGTACGGCTTGAACAGGTAAAAGTGGGTGTAAACTATGCGATGATCATCACTACCAATGCAGGTCTTTGGCGTTACCAGATTGGCGATACGGTAACTTTTACTTCAGTTGATCCCTACCGGCTAAGGATAACCGGTCGTACCAAAAACTTCATCAATGTTGTTGGCGAAGAATTGATTATTGATAATGCCGATAAAGCCTTGGCCATTGCCTGTTCAAAATCGGGTGCGGTTGTAAATGAATATACTGCTGCCCCGGTATTTAAGGATCACGATATGACCCATCAGTGGCTCATAGAATTTGAGCAGAAACCAGAAAACCAGGATTTTTTCAGGGAAACATTTGATAATGCTTTGAAATCTTTAAACTCTGATTACGAGGCCAAGAGATACCGGAACCTGATTTTGAAGTCACCAATTATTGTGCCCATGCCACCGGGTACATTCTATAAATGGATGAAAAAGAAAGATAAACTGGGCGGACAAAATAAGGTGCCCCGCCTGTCGAACGACAGAAAATATATGGATGAAATATTGGCGATACTTTAATCCGTTCGCCTGATAGTCTGCCGGGATTGATTCACAAAAAAGATTAAATTCGTAAACAAAATATCTAACCATGCACGTAGCCATCGCAGGAAACATCGGATCAGGAAAAACAACGCTTACACGCCTTATTGCCAAGCATTTTGGATGGAAACCACAATATGAGGATGTGGAAAACAATCCTTATTTGCATAGTTTTTATGAAGACATGCAGCGGTGGTCGTTTAACCTTCAGGTTTATTTCCTGAATTCGCGGTTCAGGCAGGTGGTCGAAATCCGCAAAAGTGGCAAGAATGTTATTCAGGACAGAACAATTTACGAGGATGCCTATATTTTTGCGCCCAATCTGCATGCCATGAACCTGATGTCAACGCGCGATTACGAGAATTATGCTTCCTTGTTCGAGTTGATGAGTTCGTTCCTGCAACCACCCGATTTGCTGATTTATTTGCGTGCGTCAGTTTCTACCCTCGTTGAACAAATTCAAAACCGTGGCCGGGAATATGAAGAGTCGATCCGCCTTGATTACCTGAAATTACTGAATGAACGTTACGAAGCCTGGATAACGAAATATAGCAGCGGCAAGCTTTTAATCATCAATGCCGACAACACCGATTTCACAAAACCTGAAGACCTGAGTGTTGTAATCGACAAGGTGAATGCCGAGATTCATGGTTTGTTCTAATCCTATTTCACACCACACTTAAGCTCTATAGATGAAAATATTGGGTGTAATACCTGCACGTTATGCTTCAACACGGTTTCCCGGAAAACCACTGGTGGATATTGGTGGGAAAAGCATGATCAGGCGGGTTTACGAACAAGCCTCAAATGCCGTTAATTTAGATAAAGTTTACGTTGCCACGGATGATGCCCGCATTTTCGATCATGTGAAAAGCTTTGGAGGGGAGGTGCTGATGACATCACCTGAACACCTGAACGGGACCTCACGTAGCCACGAAGTGCTGGAAATATTAAAAACTTCCAATCCATCAATAAAATACGATGCCCTGGTCAATATTCAGGGCGATGAGCCCTTTATTGATCCTTCACAAATTGATAAAATTGCCGGCCTGTTTTTGCGAAAGCAAACTGAAATCGGGACACTTGCAAAAAAAATCACCAAGCAGGAAGAGTTGTTTGACACGAATGTAGTGAAGGTGGTATTTGCAGATAACCAGGCAGCCTTATATTTCAGCAGGCAAACTATCCCATACGTTCGGGACTTTGATAAAAACGATTGGCTGGAACATGCCGATTTTTACAAACACATTGGCATTTATGGTTATCGTACCAGGGTTTTAAGTAAAATTGCCGGGCTTGATGCAGGCAGAATTGAACTTGTCGAGCAACTCGAACAGTTGAGGTGGCTTGAAAATGGATTTCATATTTCCGTTGAAGTCACTGAGATTGAAGGCATTTCAATCGACAGGCCGGAAGATTTATCAAAACTTACAAACAGCATCTGACTTTATTGTTCAATTGCCTATTTTAGCATTTGAGAGATTACTGTTTTTTATTATGATTATTTCCAGTTATATTTCAGCTTTACTTTACGATTACGAATGTGTTGTCGTTCCCGGACTTGGTGGGTTTATTTCCAACGAAAAACCTGCCGGCATCAACAATGTAAATCATCAGTTTAACCCGCCGTACAGCCAAATATTTTTCAACGTACATTTGACTACTAACGATGGTTTGTTGATCAATCATATACAAAAGCAAAGTGGGCTGCCTTACAATGAAGTGCGCCAAAATGTTGATCAATTCGTTAGTGACTGCCTGAAAACATTTGAATCCGGTGAAAAAGTTTTTTTCGAAAACATCGGTTCGCTTGAGTTCGACCAAAACAAAAACATTCGTTTTGAGCAAATTGAAGAGGTCAACTACAACACAAATGCTTTTGGTTTGAGCAGTTTCATCTCTCCGGCAATCAAACGGCAGACTGACGAAGAAAAGATAAGGGGGCTGATCATTCCTCAAAAAAGCAGAACGTTAAAACCGGCTGATCGCAAACCAACACATCGGCAGAAAAGTAAGCATAGAGGCTTTGTTAAATTGCCTGTTATTATTGCGCTTGCAGCAGTTTTAATTTTTAGCATGAGTTGGGGCGTGATGAACAGAGATCATGTTGTCAGTTATATTGGTGAACAGGCATCGATATTTTCTTTCAATCACCCGAATCCACAATATCAGCCCAGGACAAACACAACACCGGCAGATGATTTTGCCACGCTCGTTAAAGATGTACAGGCAGAACCCGAAACTACCGATTTGAATGATCAGCAAATTGATCAAGCAGAAGTTCTTTCGGCATCCGATGTGAACACAGATCATCGTGCGACAGAAGCCCTTGTTTCCGAACCATCTGAAAATATATTAGCAGAAGTTGAGCCAGAACCGGAAATAATCCTTAAAAAAGAGGAGAAAATTATACCGGTTGTTAAACCTGCGGGTAAGCAATATTATATCATCGCCGGTTCATTCTCTATAGAAAAAAATGCCGGTAAGTTGGTCAATCAACTCAGGGCAAAAGGCTTTGAAGCCATAATTGCCGACACCAGCAAAAGTGGCATGTTCAGGGTGGCTTATTTAAGTATCGATAAATTGTCCCTTGCTAAGGAAAAACTTTTTGCTATCAGGCAGGAAGATAATGCCGAAGCCTGGCTCCTCCGTAAATAAACACTAACATTTTTATTGTGCCCGGTAAGAATAAACTACAACGGTTTGCTGAGAACCTCACTTTCGACAATTTATTCCAGCTTCAGTATGAAGAGTTGGTAAAAGGTTTTGACCTTAAAGGGAACTGGTCGAAAAACTTCTTTAAAAATGACAATGATATTGTCCTGGAACTTGGCTGTGGAAAAGGGGAATACACAATTGGCCTGGCAAAAAAGTATCCTGACAAGAATTTTATCGGGATTGATATCAAAGGTTCGCGTATGTACCTCGGGCTTAAAGAGGCCAGGGATGACAAAATGAGGAATGTTGCCTTTATCCGCACGCGCATCAATCTCATCGAAATGTGTTTTGGAAAAGATGAAATTTCGGAAATTTGGATAACCTTTCCTGATCCACAGCCGAGAGATACCCTTGCTAAAAAGCGATTGACCTCGCCGTGGTTTTTGGCGATGTACAAAAAGTTCCTTAAACCTGGTGGCATTATTCATTTGAAAACCGATAACATCATTTTCTTTGAATCAACATTGGATGTTATCAAAGAGAATGAGTACCAATTATTGTATTCGAGCTATGATATTTATAACGAAGGTATTGACGATGAATTGACCCGGATTCAGACTTACTACGAAAAAAAATGGCTTGCCCGTGGAACGAAGATTAAATACCTGAAATTCAAAATCAACAGGCATGAAAGCTAACGAGGGTTTTTTTCAGCGGGTTTACGAAGTGGTGAAAACAATTCCTTACGGAAGGGTGACTTCTTACGGGGCGATTGCCGAATACCTCGGTAGCAAAGGTTCGGCAAGGATGGTTGGCTGGGCCATGAACAGCACAAAAAACTTCCCCGAAAACCTGCCTGCGCACCGCGTGGTAAATCGCAATGGCCTGCTTACCGGCAAACGTCATTTCGGTGGATCGGAGCTAATGCAACAACTGCTGGAAAGTGAAGGCCTGGTTATAGAAAATGACCGGATTGTAAATTTTGAGGTGCGGTTTTGGGAGCCGGGGGATTAAGATCAGTATCGTTTTTTGGTGATTAAAAGTATGTAATCGCAAAAATAACGTTATTTTTGCGATTACAATCAAGAAAAAACCATGATTATACGATTGCTTGAAAATATAATAGAAGAGAAACTATTTGATGGTAAAGTAATTATAGTTCTTGGTGCCAGACAATGCGGGAAAACCACCTTACTTAAGAAAATAGTCCGGAATAAACACGATATTTTGTGGCTCAATGCAGATGAAGCAGATACTATTGCATTGTTAGAAAATGCATCTTCTTCTAGGCTAAAGGCAATATTTGCCGGAAAGAAGATTGTAGTTATTGATGAAGCACAACGTATTAGTGATGTTGGTTTGAAATTAAAATTAATAGCTGATGAAATACCGGATATTCAACTTATTGCTACCGGTTCTTCGGCATTTGAGCTTGCCAATAAAGTCAATGAGCCATTAACAGGACGGAAATGGGAATATAAACTCTTTCCTCTTTCTTTTTCAGAAATGGTCAACCATCATGGTCTTTTGGAAGAGAACCGGATGATGCCACATCGCTTAATTTATGGTTATTATCCCGAAGTGGTCAGTAATCCCGGTAAGGAAAAGGAAATACTGAAACAATTGTCCGACAGCTATTTGTACAAAGACATCTTAATGTGGGAGCGTATAAAAAAACCGGAAAAACTGATTAAATTATTGCAAGCCCTAGCTTTTCAAATAGGAAATGAAATTTCGTACAATAGTCTTGCTTCTTTTTTGGGAATGGACAATCAAACCGTAGAAAAGTATATTCAACTGCTAGAGCAGACATTCATTATATTCAGGCTCCCGGCATTCAGTCGTAATCACAGGAAAGAACTAAAACGTGGAAGAAAGATTTATTTTTATGACAATGGCATCAGAAACGCTCTTTTGGCTAATTTCAATTTGCCCGAATTAAGGTCTGATATTGGGGCCTTGTGGGAAAACTTTATAATAAGTGATCGGATTAAATACTTGCATTATAGTAATATATGGGCAAACTCTTTTTTTTGGCGGACACAAGACCAACAAGAGATCGACTATGTCGAAGAAAGGGATGGTGTTTTATATGCGTATGAAATTAAATGGAATGTAAAGAAGAAACCATCTCTTTCAAAAAGTTTTGCAAATGCCTATCCCGATCATAAATATAAAGTAGTCAACAAAGGGAACTACGAACAATTCTTGCTTTAATAATAAAATCAGGCTGCTTCCCGTCACACACTCTTCCCCCGATTCTTTAGAATTCTTTATAAATTACAATACCCTTCATATCGAACCAAAATCTATGTATTTTTGTGCCTTTAAAACGCACTATTAATATTAAATCTAAATAAAAATAAGACGATATATGTTCATTACAAACCGCAATGTAACCGATGCCCTCAAAGAGGTTATCTTTTTTGCCAAACAGAATAATATTGTTGACTTAAACATGGTTGACAATATTGAAATTGAAGGAAGCCATGTGAAAGTAACTGTTGTTTTTTCCAAGCTTGACGATCCGGCGGTGGGCATTATTCACCAGGCGATTGTAAACAAACTGAAAGAAAAAATCGGGGATGAGGTTAAAGTGGATGTTAAGCCCGTTTCGGAGGCTGACACGGGTCGTGGTCCGCTGGCAGGTGTTAAAAATATTATTGCTGTTATTTCAGGAAAAGGCGGCGTAGGAAAATCGACTGTAGCGGCTAACCTGGCGGTTTCGTTGGCCAAAATGGGTAAGTCGGTTGGTATTCTTGATGCAGATATCATGGGGCCTTCTGTACCCATCATGTTTGGTGTTGAAGGGCAACAACCCGGCATCATGGAAAGAGACGGTAAACAATTAATGATTCCGCTCGAGAATCATGGCGTGAAAATATTATCGCTTGGTTTTTTTGTTACCCCCGACCAGGCTTTGATGTGGCGCGGTTCGATGATTAACAAAGCGTTTAACCAGTTGATGACCGATTCGGAATGGGGCAATATCGATTATTTGGTGATTGATATGCCTCCCGGAACCGGCGATATTCAGCTTACACTTGCCCAGTCATATAAAATAAGGGGAACTGTATTGGTGACCACGCCTCAAAAAATTGCAACGGCAGATGTACGGCGTGCTGCCATGATGTACCGTCAGGAAAGCCTGACCATTCCATTGTTAGGTATTGTTGAGAATATGGCTTATTTTTCACCCGAAGATATGCCGGAAAAAAAATATTTTATCTTTGGAAAAGGTGCAACAGACGAGTTGGCAGGGCAATTGGATATCCCCGTACTTGGCCGGATTCCAATTGTAGAAAAAATTGTTGAAACCGGTGATGGTGGCACGCCCATTTCGCTTGATGAAAAAAATGCAGTTTCAAAGTCATTTTACGATATTGCGTCAAACGTAAGGAAGGAAGTAGAATTATTGACTGCGGCACAATTGAACTAAGAAAACAAATGATTATGGCAGATACGAAAGAAGAAATAGAACAAAAAATAAAGAATGTAATTGAGCAGGTCAGGCCTTATCTTCAACAGGATGGCGGTGATATTAACTTTGTTGAATTTACTGATGAAGGCATTGTAAATGTCGAACTTACCGGTGCTTGCGGCGCCTGTCCGTTCAGCACAATGACCTTAAAAAACGGTGTTGAGGCAACAATGGTAAAAGCCATCCCCGAAGTAAAAGAAGTTGTTGCCATTAATCTTTAGGACAAATACTTCGCCACAATAGGCATTCTTCTGCCCATCCCAAAAGCTTTAGACGAAATTCTTAAAATGGGAGGTGTCTGGTAACGCTTGTATTCGCTGGTGTTCACCAACTTTAAAACACGTTTTACCAGGTTTTCGTCAAATCCCATTGCAATGATTTCTTTCGGTCCCTGTCGCAATTCAATATATTGATAAAGAATTTCATCCAGAATTTCATATTCGGGCAGCGAGTCTGAGTCTTTCTGATCGGGACGCAATTCAGCCGAAGGAGGTTTGGTGATAATATTTACAGGAATAATCTCTTTTTTCCTATTGATGTACTTTGCCAATTCAACAACCTGGGTTTTGTAAACATCGCCAATAACCGAAAGCCCACCGTTCATATCACCGTAAAGGGTGCTGTAACCAACCGCTGCTTCGCTTTTGTTGCTGGTATTGAGCAAAATATTACCGAATTTATTGGATAAAGCCATCAAAATTACTCCCCTTGTTCTGGCTTGTAGGTTTTCTTCGGCAATATTAAAAGGTAAATTTTTGAAGAATGGTTTTAATGTTTCTTCAAAAGCATTAAATCCACGTTCAATGGTAATTGTTTCAAAAGGCATTTTCAGGTTTTTTGCCAGTTGAATGGCATCGTTAACCGAATGATCGGAAGAAAAACGGGAAGGCATTAATACATTCAATACATTTTCGGGGCCGAGTGCTGCGGCGGATAGAGCCGCTGTTACGGCAGAATCGATCCCACCTGAAGACCCGAGAATAGCCTTTGTAAAACCAAGTTTGCCAAAATAATTTTTAATACCCATCACCAGTGCATCGTGGATCATACCAATTTCTGACCGGATATTGGTCACACCGCGATAGGGTTTGCTTTTCAAAATATCGTCCAGGTCGTAAACCTGGAAATCTTCTTCAAAATATTTCATTTCATCAAGAATGTTTCCATTCCTGTCCATCACCAATGATCCACCATCGAAAAGCAACTCCGTTTGTGCGCCAACATGGTTGACATAAAAAAGTGGCAAATTGTATTTCCGGGCATTTCGCTCCAGCACTTCTGTTCGAATATCGATTTGGTGATAATTAAAAGGTGAAGCCGCAATATTGATGATAAAATCAGGATTTTGGTCCATCACCTCATCCATGGGGTTGATCGTGTAAAGCGGGTTGTCCTGTACATTCCATAAATCTTCGCAAATATTGAGCGCAATTTTATGCCCTTTAAAAGTTATAGTTTTGAAAGTATGATTGGGTTCGAAGTACCGGTATTCATCAAAAATATCGTAGTTCGGCAGCAAAGTTTTATAAACATATTCCTGCACTTTACCCTCAGCGAGAAAAGCCGCTGCATTGTACAAGGGCTTGCCTTTTTTACTGTTATTAAAAACGGGTGTACCAACAATAGCGGCAATATCGCGACAATGAGAAGCCACCTCATCAATACCCATCTTGCACTTTTCAATAAAATCTTTGAATTCCAAAAAATCCCGCGGAGGGTAGCCTGATATTGCCAATTCAGAAAAAACGACTAAATCCACACCCAAACTTTTAGCCTGATTGATGTGCTCAATAATCTTTCGGGTGTTGCTGGAAAAGTTACCAATATGGTAATTGAGTTGTGCTAATGCAATTTTCATGATACTGTAAAATTAAAAAATTACAGATGCACCAAGTTCCAGAAAATTATTTCTTGCCTTTCCGGTATCACCTTTCAACACATTGACGAAAGCATTATCAAATTTAAACCCGGTTCGTATATAAGTTGAACCTTTCAGGGGAATTTCAATTCCAACGCCAAGTATCAGCGATTCGCGTGTAAACTGGAAATCATCATAGGCATTCTCATTTTTTTTAATTGGGTCTCCACCGTCTATTGGGTAATAGGTATCATTTGTTTTTGCACTCAACAGGAAACTAAGCCCAAATCCAACCTGCCCGTATATTCTGACTTTCTCTTTGATATTTTTAGTTTTCATGGTAAAGATAAGTGGCAACTCGATGTACTTTGTTTTAAAATCTCTTTCGAGAGTGGCGTCTAAACCAACCATGTCGGAAGGTGCATTGATGGAACCATTTAAATACAGCACATCAAAACCGGTTGTAAATGAATAACCTTCCATAAGAAAGAAATCGGCTACAATCCCCCACGAGCCTCCAATTTTGGATCCGTTGTTACTGTAACCATCGACATCAGTGGCAAACCAGCCCGTATTAACGCCAGCCCTAAACCCAAACTGGAAAGGTTTGTGCTGCCCAAATGTCACAATTGTACTTAAGAGGAGTACTAATAGAATGAACTGTTTCATATATGGACAATTGATGAAGGTAAAATACCTGAGCATAACTAATAAAAAACAGAATTTGAAATTGGGTTTGCGAACTTACTTATGCACATTCGGTTTTTAATTTCATTTGTAATAGATTTGAATCGCAGAGCTTAAATAAACTACTTTTGAAAAGAAAATTAAAACCTAAACCATGAAAAGAATTACAAGCTTTTTGGCCATTTTATTCATTTCCGGAACTATTTTCGGACAATTTGATTTTGGCCCCCAGATAGGTTATACGGCATCAAACCTTGTCTTTGACAGAAGTGAAATTGAAAATAGCCTGAAAAGTAACCTGCTTCTCGGTGTATTTTTTCGATTTGGCAAAAAAGTATATTTTCAGCCCGAAGTTAACTGGCTCACCCAGGGTAGCCTTATCAAATATCCTTCGTTGAGCGACCCAACGCCCGTAGAACAAAAAATCACGCTCAATACTATCCAGATACCGCTAAGTGTGGGATGGAAGTTTGTCAACTTTAAAGCGGTCAATATTCGCATCATGGGCGGGTTTACAGCCAATTATATTATGAATACAGTTATCGATACAAAAAATGGGGATCCGGGGGATTACCTTACACCCGACGATTTTAGCAATATGCAGTGGCAATGGCAATTGGGTTTGGGCGTGGATATATGGATGTTCGCTATTGATGTAAAATATTTTGGCGGTATCAATACGATCATGGAAAAAGATATACAGGTTGACAAGGAGAATTATTCTGTTTCTTCTAAATCAAACCTGTTTGAAGTTACCCTTGGCTGGAAAATATTTTAGTGAAATACAATTTATAAACAGATATGCAAATGTCAGTACTTTTGTGCTGACATTTTTTATGATGATGAATTTGAAAACAACTACATTTTTTTTAATAGCAGCCGCTTTTTTATTTGGCTCATGCAGCCGGACTGATGTGAAATTTCCACAGGCTGAGGTTGCTGAATTGCCCGAGGTAGATGTAGAGATTCATCGCTACGGCAAAACTTTATTTGAACTCGATACCGCCCATCTTCAACAAGAACTGAAAGGTATTAAAGAAGAATACAGTATGTTTTTAAATGCTGATTTGGATGATACGGCAAATATCCAGCAACTTTACACTTATGTTACCGATACCCAGCTTATTACTATCTATAAAAAATCAATAGAAGTTTATCCCGATATTGACCAACTGGAAAATGAACTTGCTGATGCCTTTGCGCG
>Ga0164313_10004667_pt1 | contig 12152 bp, 11 predicted proteins | sample GuaBasSedimGuay4_FD_113735 | JGI IMG/M metagenome (GOLD analysis project Ga0164313, IMG submission 113735) | Subseafloor sediment microbial communities from Guaymas Basin, Gulf of California, Mexico - Guay4, Core 4569-4, 0-3 cm | ecosystem: Environmental > Aquatic > Marine > Hydrothermal vents... | reverse complement strand
CATCTAAGCCCAATCCAATAATCTTTGTTCTCCCTCAAGGGCCCTGATATCTGTAACATCCTGACTAACTTCTACAACACCTTTATATTCATTTTTGTCATTTCTAAGAGCGAAATATTGGATAAGTATGAACTTACCTTTTAGCTCTAACCAGAATTCAGCATTGTCTTTTTCTCCATTTTTAAAGGCAGCCACAATTTTCTCAACAATATGTACGCTTTCAGGTGGATGACAATTTTGAACAGCCCGACCGATTATTGCTGGTGACCGTGGGAAAAAACGTTCTTTAGGCCTTGAAAAGAATCTTACCTTGTCATTTTCATCAACATAAGTAATATCCACAGGTAAGTTATTGAATAAGAGCAGGATTTGTTCAAGATTGAGTTCTCCTGTTTCTGATTTAAACATGAAGTCACTATCAATCTGTGAGATTCCTGTTTGTTTTTCTAAAACGGGTTCTTTAATACTTTTTGGTTTAACAGGTGTTTCTATAAAAGGAAAAGGGTATTCGAAGCTTTGAATATGCATCTCTTCCCATTCATCATCTGAGACTGTTTCAGAAGCAACAGGATATATGATTAAGTTCTCTTTTTGTATCATTCCAAATACCAGGAAATAGTATTTCCCAATTTGCTTATTAAGGTCCGCCCAGGATGAAGTATCAGATTTAAGAGTCTGAATTAGTTGTTTTAATTTTTTACGAATATCATCATGTAAAGACCACATTACTGTTATTGGACGATAATTATCCCATTTTTTTTCAAGAAAAGGAAACAGGATATTCTCTTTTTTTACATAATGAGATTCAAACTTCGAAAACTCTTCAAAATGACCAAGCAAATCATTTTTTAATAGTTTGAAATCTAATGCTTCACGGCCCTTATAGCTCTTTATTACTTTCTTAACTTTATTCAATTTAAACTCATAGGCACTGTTTTCCAGCATCAAGTAGTAGAGAAAAGTGCCCTCTTCAGGCTTTCCCCAACTATATTCCTTGAGTTTCTTAAAAAAGATATTGATTACCTTATCTACATCTTTTTTAATTGCCTCAGGTTTAATGCCCATTTGCATCTGTTTGTCTTCGAGATTTAGCATGTCCTGTGGAGTAACATGTTCTATTGCCTCTTTGTATTTTTCAAGAAGCATTCTTCCATCTTCTCCGCTCATTATTCCAAGAGAAAATGCGAGTAAATCTTCAACTCGTTTCTTATTGTTGTTGCTAAACTCTGACATATCTTATCTGTTAAAGTAACTTTGTTTATGATATGGGTTTTGGTGCTTTTTCATTAGAATACACTCTCAGCCTGGTGAAGAATATTCCCTTTGCTTTCAGTGTAAACGGCATATTCAAATGCTGTATTTGTTCCATATGCTCCAACCTCACCCTGTTTATTTACAGCAATGTAGTAGACCGGAAGATTTTCAGCATCAGGTATTTTCTTTACAGCGCGCATCACAGCTTCTTTGCATGCTTCATAAGGTGAAAGTCCGTTTCTCATTAATTCAACAATTAAATGTGTGCCTAAAGTTTTCATAATTACTTCACCTACACCCGTTGCTCCTGCACCACCAACCTCGTTGTCAACATAGAGACCGGCACCAATAATCGGCGAATCACCAACCCTGCCAGGTTGCTTATATGCTAAACCTCCGGTGGTACATGCACCTGAAATATCCCCCTTATAGTCAATGGCCAACATGCTTATAGTATCGTGGTTATGGAGATCGATTGGCACAGGGTTATGATTTTTCTTCCACTCTTTCCATTGTTGCCTTGAGAAATTGGTATGCAAATCTTCTTTTTTGAATCCGTTTGTCAGGGCAAATTGTAAAGCCCCTTCACCTGCCATCATCACATGAGGAGTTTTTTCCATGACCATTCTTGCAACTGAAATTGGGTTTTTAATATGCTGCAGGTACGCCACGGCACCGCAATTTCCTTGTTCGTTCATTATACTGGCATCCAGCGTAATATTTCCATCTCTATCCGGATAACTTCCGACTCCAACAGATGTCACAGCAGGATCAAGTTCGGTTACCCTGACACCCTTTTCCACTGCATCCAGGGCTCTGCCATTTTCCTTCAGCACTTCCCACGCTGCCACATTTGCCTCCAAACCATGTGGCCAGGTGGAAATGACCAGAGGTTTGTTTTTTTTATCCAGGGAGGGATTCTTGGCTAATAATTTTGTTGTTGGTATCGCGAATATACCTGCCAATGTCGAAAACGATTGGATCAAAAAGGTCTTTCTTTTCATGGTGTTCTTTATTTTAATAGCCCCCAAATTACTTTTAAAGATGAGCATTTATGTTGACGGAAGTGCTTAAACGTGCAATTGGGTCTGGGTTTTATTTTGGTCAGTTTTGATTAGCATCATGTCATATATAATCTTCATCCATATCAGGATGCAAGGAAATGCTTTGATGGCATAAGGCTGAATAAAATCCGTCCTGAGATAAGTGGGGAATATATCAGTTGAAGACAATGAGGTTAACACGAGTGCAAGCACCAAAAGAACAATATTTATGGGACTTTTTTCCCCTTCAATAAACCATAAGGCCACTCCAGTCATGGCAATAATATAGGTGGGAGATTCTGCTTTGTGATTAAAAATAACTATCCAAAGCAGTACCGAAGCCAGTGTTAGATATCTGAATGAAAAGTATTTATAGGCTCTGATCCTTGCTAGTGGAAGCAAAAATACTCCCGCGCCTGTCAAAACAACAAGCAGACTACTTACGTTCAGAGAAAACCATGAGTTTAACCATCCCATTACCGAAAACCCATTGGATATTATAGGATCACTGGTCAGCATATTGCCGTAACTCGAAAACAGAGACAGGTATTGTTCGTAATCAATATAGATGAAAGGGATTAGCAACATGATCAGGGTCCAGCCCAATGAGTACAGGGCCAGTTTCCATTTCTGAGGGTAAAAAAGAAACAGGGCAAATCCCACCACCCCAAACAGTTTAATAAATACAGTCAGCACTATGCATAGCGAAGCAATTAGCAATTTCTTATTCTCGAGCAATCCAAATGAAAAAATCAGCAAGCCTGCAATGAGTGCATTGGATTGTTCACCCATCATGGAACCCATAAATTCAAGCAAAACAATCAGCAGCATCCATCCTTTCTGGATGTTATTAATCCGCTGCAAATAATAAACGGCTGAAAGCAGAACAAGGGCATTTAGAAGATTCCACAAATTTAATCCAAGCCAATCCGGAAAAAGGGTGAAGAATCCAAAAAAAACGGAGAAAGTGGGAGTATACTTAAACAAATCCCAATGCTCATCCGGATATGCTATGTAAAGGTCCTGATTGTTTTTCAGATGGTGGTATGACTGTGAAAAGATTACATAATTATTGTATTTGGTATATTCTATGACCTCCTCCTGATTAGTTTTAGGACTTAGCAAAATGGATTGAGTACTTGCTCCCATTGCGAACAAAACATAAAGTATTACAATAAATGTTCTATGGCTTAGGATCTTCTGGACTTTTTCCTTCATTTGGTTTTTTGGTTAAAGCACTGGAAAGGAATAGACTCGAAAGGCAGAAAAAGAGGAATAGGTAAAATCCTCCGGTTAGGTGTGTGCCATTTGTGGTCAGAATCTGAATGGGTTCGGTAGATCGGCTCAAATTGGCCATCTGACTGCCCACTATCCCATTGAATCCAATATAAGCCATAAAAATGGCCACCACCATTACATCAGCCATGGACCATTTGCCAGACTTTATCACAAAGAATTGAATCACCTTATTCTTATTTATTCTCTCATTGTTCAGAGAATAGAGATAGGAGCAAATGAGTTTCACAGATGGGAATACAATACTGAATGTAAAGATCAGTATTGCAACAAAAATCATCTGTATGGATCCGTCAGTCATCAGGATACGCACCATATCTGTTATGCTTTTACTCTGGAAGAAGATGATGTTGTTCTCGAATACAACCTCTTCTCCCAGCAACTGGAAGAGCAGCATATCGATTCGTGCCTCCAGTTCAATCATGGGTGTGATAATGCCACCCAAGAGTAAGCAAAGAGAGGATAGAATGAGTAGAATGGATTGGACATGGTTTAGCTTTCTTTTTGAGAGAAGGTTAATCAGAAATGCCAGAAGCACAACTCCCAGTAGTATAAGTACCCGCCTATTGATGGCTTCCAGTTTCTGATCGAGCTCCTCATTTAATAATTCTTTACAGGCCTCTTTTCCATCACAATCATACTTTAGAAGCAATTCATTTAGAAATTTGGTGTGATCTCGGTTGTAGGTAGATGCTGTAAAATCATTCAGTTTATCGTTGAGATAAGTTTGCAACAGATTTTTTGTTTCGGGTTTGTCAAGCTCATTAACCACCGTATGGGCAAATGAGGGTACGCTGTCCCTTAACTGCTCTACATCCAGCGCAAATCCTGCAATCCACTTTTTTACTCCTGAAAACTGGCCGGATGTCCTTTCCACCATCAAACCCTCCACCTCATCAATAAGGGTATACAGCACATTGGAAACACTGGTCTCCAGTTGCTCCCGGTTTTCAGGTGTTACCTCAAACTCATTGATCTTCTCGGTCAGGATAAAAGCAACCTGTTCTGCCCATTCATCCACATTTAGCAATCCATAACGGATGTGGTTGATTTCGGAAAGATCTATTTTTACTTCCTGATGCTGTTTTGCCATACGTATCACCTGAAATGTTATAACTACAGCGATTGCCAATAGCAGGGTGGTAATAAAAATTTTCAAATAGGATTTGAAGGTATTCATTTGATGCATGGTTTAGAACTTGCTTCAAGTTAAAGAAAATAGATGTCACTGTAAAGTGCTGCCAGGCGCTGTTCCCGTTTTTTGTTATACAGGCGCGCAATTACATATTATTTGATTTTCTCTCTCCTTGTCTCCTATAAAAGGTTCAAATAAAACAATTTAGACTGTACGCTGTTCTTACACTATTGTTATCTATTTTAACCAAGCAAGGATCCAATGATAAATCTTCTTCGAAGAATCAGACGAAATACGATGACTGAAAACAAACCAGATTTATATCTGGTTTACGCCATAGGAGAGGTTGTGCTTGTTGTAATTGGAATTTTGGTAGCTCTTCAAATCGATAATTGGAATGAAAATAAGAGATTAAGAAATATTGAACAACAATACTTACTGTCACTAAAGGAAGAATTCAACTATAACAAGATTGAATTAGCTAGAGTAATGAACCTCAATACTATGTATACAGATTATGCTTTAGAAATTTCTGATCATACGGGGCCTGAGAATCCTGAAATAACTGAGAAAGAGTTTGAAGATATGGCTATGGGTGCATTTTCAGCCGAAGTTCATTACAATCCAAATCAGGGGGTATTAGATGAAGTAATTAGCTCCGGTAAACTTGGAATATTCAATAATGATGAACTGAAATTTGCTTTATCATCCTGGGGTGCGGTTTTTGAAAAGGCCTTATGGCAAGAGCGCACCCATGAAACATTAAGAGTTCAAATAGTAGAAATGACAAGGGTCAATGGAAATATAAGAAGCATGACTTTTGAAATGGGAGAACCACTCAATATAAAACCGACCAAATTTAAGCGAGGAAATCTACAATTATTGAGATCTGAAGAATATGACAATCGAGTGGTTGCTTTTATTTTGACAGCCCGATCTCTCAATGATTATTCCTATGCCAAAGTGGGAGAGGAAATAGATAGAATATTGATGCTAATTGAGGATGAGATTGATGACTGAAAATAAGATTCATGCTTAGATTTATAACATTGATTCTAGGACTTGCTTTACTTTCATGTTCAAGTGATGAAGATGTAAAAACAGAAACTTTTGAATTTTCATCAAATGGGGTGGCTACGGAAGGAAAGATATTTTTGCCGGCCTCCTATGAAACAAATGGAAATCTACCTGCAATCTATTTAATAGATTTTACAGAACAGCAGTTTAAACTTGCTACTGATGAATTTGAAAAAGTAGTTGCTGGTGTACGACAGATCCAGGGTTTTAATGCCTTAGTTGTTACTTTAGAAGAACATCTTGATATTGATTCTAAACCGGGAGCATTTCAAGAATACTATGATATTTTTAAGAATATGACTTCTTATGTTGACAGTAATTACACCAACAATACTTCCAGAACATTTATTGGAAGAGGCAGTGAAGCAGGCATCGTGCTAATGACTCTTTTTCTGGAAGATTCAGAAAGCTCTGTATTTGAAAATTTCATTGTTACAGACCCTCCGGGTAGTTATAATTCAACTGTGATCCAGATGATTGAAAAAGATGATTTCCCAAAGAATAAGCTAGATAAGAAACTTCATTTTTCTTTTTCAACAAGTAATAACTATGACGAATGCACCACATTAATCAACATGATTAACGAAGCAGAATACCCTTGGTTACAGTTTGAATCGTTGGAATACACAAATAGTAATTACGAAAATACTTATCCAGCCTCCTTTGCTGCGGGAATAAAATATGTCTTCAATAAGAATTAGACTATTCCATTTTCTCAATTAGGTCTTTGAGTTGCTTTATCTCTTCCTTACTTAGTTTTTCTTCATTTACAATGTGTGATACCAGTGAAGCAGGTGAGTTCCCAAAATAGCCAGACATGATTTTTTGAATCTTGATCTTGCGATACTCAGCCTTTTTGATGGCGGGAAAATACTCATAGGTTTTGCCATAGGCCTTGTAGTTTACATAGCCTTTGCTAACTAGTATTCTTATCACAGAAGAAATCGTATTATATGGAGGTTTCGGATCATCTGGCAGCTCTTCGATGATATCTTTCACGAATGCTTTTTTCAAACCCCACATTATCTGCATAACACGCTCTTCTGTTTTTGTTAATTCTTCCATCATTCCTCTATTTCTCTTTTAATAAAAACTCCATATCTACCACTGAGAATTCCCCACTCACAGGATCCTTCAAAGGAATGGGATTGGGTAAAATTTCCTCCGGAACAAATTTATTCATTTGCTTGATTGCCTGAACAGAGTGAATCAGTTTGGTTTTACTGAACAGGTCCCCAGGTTTTAAAAGAATGACATCCATAACATCCTGTTCGGGAACGCTGCCATTGCCTTTGATTATGATTTGTCCGATTCTCCACGGTTCCCCTTCATAAATTGTTATGACCAGATCCATTGTTCCGTCATCGTTCGGCAGCTCTTCAAAATTCAAATTTAACATTAGATAACCCTTGTCAAGAAAAAGCGCGTTCACTGCATCCTCGTCCCTATAAAGTCGATCGAGCAAATGATCTTCGGAGTAAGCATCCCCGGTTTTGATCCCAAGCTCTTTAGTCAACCTGGAATCCGTAAAAAGCGAATTCCCTTCCCAGCTGATCTTTCCAACCTTTAGCTGGTATGAAGCCCTGGCCTCACTTGCTTGATCCTCCAGAATTAAAGGACTTGCAGATGATCTGTTTTCGAAATAAGAAAACGACATAAGTAAAACTACTGCTGCCGGCAAAAGCAATAAGAGGGAAAACTTCTGTCGGGGAATTGACCTGGCTTTTTCCATCATCAGAATCCTTCGGCTGATTTGCTTAGCCGAAAAGGCAGAAGAAAGTTTAAAGGGCTGTTCCTCACTGGTCAGTTTGAGTAAAAGATGAGAATAGGATTTTTTCATTTCTGTATTATTTATGGTTTTTTCATCAGCCAAATATTCATGTACTTCTGTGAGATACTTCCTGAAAGCTTTCATCAAAGGGTTGAACCAGAACAGAACAGAGACCAGTTCAGCAAAAAGTATGTCCAGGGAGTGCCCTTGTCTGGCGTGGATGGTTTCATGAGTAAATATTCTCTCCATGTCGGATGCACTCAGGTTTTCCAGGTTCTTACTAATGAAAATGTAATTCAGGAAGGAGTAAGCAGGCGATTGGGTTTCCAGGGGGATAAACCAATAGTCATCCCTCCTTTCCCTGTTGTGCTGCCTGATGCTGCTTCGGATGATGAGAAGTTTTTCAGCCAGTTTTACCAGCCTGAATAATGCACCGGAAATATAAATACCCATAAACAGATAAGCCATTGCTGCCCGCATATCTCTCCTACTGTTTTCCAGGAAAACACTTGCTGAAGTTTCAGGAGATGAATTGGCATTTGCATTGAGGAAAATAAGGTTTAAAGGATTATCAATGGATTCGGAACCCAACAATGATTGATACCATTGACCAGGGAGGGTAATCAGTGGCAGCACCACACCGAGAACAAGACTCACTAGAAGGTATGCCCTCATCCAGGTAAAATGTGTTAGTCTCGCAAAGAACAACCTGTAAATAATAAAGAAGACGGAGATGTACAATGTTGATTCAATAAGGTACTGAAAGGTGGAGTGTAGCATTCGTGTTTGTATTGATTCAATACAAATATAACTTATAAATCAGTTATACAACGGATAAATAAGTTATAAAACTGAAATAACAGTTAATATATGTTAAACTATGAATCTGTACTAGAAGTGAAATGCCAAAGCCATAACTGGACCGGAGAGTGTCAGCTTTATAGTGTAATCTTGTTGTAGAAACACATTTTTTTGGTCCATATACAGATGATTCCACCCAACCTTTAAAGAGGTAAGTCCCCCCATTCGGAATTGGGCATTAGCAGATAGTTGAACGGACTGTTTTCCTTGAGAAAACAAGCCACCATAATCTCCCTGTAAGGTCAACATCCAGCGTTTCCATGTGAATTGGTTTTCTAATCCAATGAGTGGTTCAACCCAGACAGGATTGATATCAAGCTCTATGCTTGTTCCATTCAATTCGGATTGGAGCCGTTGAAAATATGTTCTTATACCCCCGTAAGCAAATACTTCATACCTGAAATTCTCATTTGGACCCATTACTTCTGCAAACTTATATCCGGCATAGAGTCTTAAGTTTACGGTTCGAAAACTGGCTTTAACCAACTCAGTGTTATTATAGTTAAACACCAACGAATTTCCCACAGCTCCGCTAATCATATCAAATTGAGCTTTTACCCTATTTTGCTCGTATGATACTTTAGTTAAGTAAAAAAATTTCAGATACCAATTCGTTGTGAACAAACGCGAGAATATATCTCCTATTCCTGGGCCGGGGGGTTCTGGTTCAATTGGATTCTGAACACCATCTTCTCCTTCAATACTAATGTCCCCATAAGCGAATTCACCTGCAAAACCCGGAATCCATAATGGGATTTCCACAGTCCACGGATTGCCTGGAATTAAAAAATCACTCTCTTGTATTCTAATCTCCTTTTTTGTCAGGGAATCCTGTGCACTACACAGTGCAGGTAAAGACAAGATTATGATAGTTAGGATGATAACTTTATTCATTTTTTGATGAGAGATTTCATGGAACAATAAAAATAGTTATTTTTTTCCTTTTGAGCTGACGAAGGTATTGATGGATTTCCGTCAACGCTTAGCTTTGGTGTTGGGGTAGAAAAATTATATAACTTTGCGGCTTACCATTGCAGCTTAAAGCATTAAAGGGCGTGAAGATCAATTCTAAGAGACTGGAGGAGTTTATTAAATTCGCAATTGTAGGAGGCTCAGGAGTAGTAGTAAATATGGGGCTCCTGTTCATTCTTACCCGTTTTCTCTCGGTTCGCCTTGAAATAGCATCTCCCATAGCTATTGAGGTATCCATTCTGACTAACTTCACATTGAACAATCTCTGGACTTTTAAAAAACGTAATACACATGTACCTTTCTGGACAAGGCTGTTCAGGTACCATCTTGTAACCGGACTGGCCGGGATTGTCAATTACCTGGCGCTTCTCTTACTTGTAAATAACTTTGGATTGCACGACATGCTTTCAAACCTGATCGGTATCCTGATTGGGACCATCATCACTTATTCACTGAATTCTCTGTGGACGTGGAATGTACGGTCATCGTGACTGGCCTCATATGAATACCGGCAGTTGTATATTTTGCTGCGAACGAAAACATAATCTGATATTGGCCCGGAGCTTCCGGGGCAGTGATCTCAACAGGGAACAGGATACGCTCACCAGGAGCCAGGACGGGGAGATGATCGCTGTAATGTGCCTGAGTTGTCAGATCCCTTTCTCCTTCGGAAAAAATGGTATATACCAAACGTGGTTTATGAGTGCAGGAATCCGAAAAATTCACAATGCGGTCGGTAGGATTGCCCAGCTCCAATGCAATACCGATCTGCTCTCCCGGTACAAATTCCCAATGGATTTTGGGAAGGCTTATTTCAACTCGGTTAAAAGAACAGAAGTATTCAGTATTATGGATGAATACATCCCCTCGCACCGTATGTAAAGTGTCACCGTCCGGAATTTTCCGCGAGGGAAGATAGAGTACCTCTTTCCCCTGCAAGTCGGCTTCAAAAGGCCAAAGGTCGTATTGATTTTTTCGGTAGCGGTAATTGTTTTGTGTGAACGCGGGTTCTTCTGTAAAGAACATGTACAAAGAAGGCTGCTGAAAGGAGTTGGTAAATACTACCGGACGGCCCCTGGCCTCTTCCTGGATCTGCAGATAGTATGCTTCCTTGTTATGAAAACGTCGGCTGACTTTGTCCGGGATCAGATCAAAATTCACTATGAGGGCCAATCTGATAAGCAGAATGAATGGAATGGTCACGTAGCTCAATATGGAAACCCATTTTTTTAAGCGTAGATTCTCCTCAATCACCGGGACCGATAGCAGGACCAGCGGAACAAAGGCTACAGCAGTCCAGTGAGGCTCTACATGCCCTTTCAGACTGGAAAAAAGGAATACCAGAAAGAACCCGATGAGGTTAAATTTTAGTGCGGATTCAAATTTATTTGATGTCCTCCGGCTTATTCCCAGGTAGAGCAGGATGAGTCCGCAAAAGGGGCCGATCATAACCCACTGGTTTCCAATGTATTCAATTAGATGCCTTAGCTGGAATGGACTATTCCTGTCTATCAGGTGGTATCCAAAAGAAACAAAATCGTGTCTGACCTGCCAGAGGATGTGGGGGAGGTACAAGATCACGGAAAGCAGAACCACCAGCCAGAAAGAACGGCGGTAAAGAATCTTCAGGTTTGAAAGGACGGTGAATCCAATGACCAGCAAGGAGTGGTATTTGCTATAGAGCATCAGGACTATAGAAAGGCTTAGAAGGAAAATGACCCATGGAGATTCCTTTTCCAGGTATTTCTTATAGAGAAAGAAAAAGAGGCTCGCAAAAAACACCAGAGGCAGATCAGGTATGGCGATAAATCCGCTCACATGAAGATGGAACAAAGGAATGCCACAGATGACCAGCATTGGAAATCTGATATCCCCGACCTTTTCCTTTAACAGGGTTAGAATTAGGAATATGGTACCTGCACCCAACAGGGATGGCAGCAACCTTACCCCCAACTCGCCAGGAAACAGAAAAGATCCGATCTTGACAAGCAGAGCAATCATTGGGGGATGATCGAAATAGCCCCAGTCCAGGAATTGAGAATACACCCAATAATAGGCTTCATCATCTATAATTTCAGTGAAGTAGGACTGGACCAGACTCAGGATGAACCAGAAAATAGAGAATATGATTATTTTCTTCATGGAAGCAGCAACTCTAAGATTTCCGGTTTTGGGAATTGTAAATATCGCTAAAATTTTAAGGATTGCAATCGTACAGATATGTCATTTTACAAGGTAATGAGCAATTTAAGAACTGATAAGTTTTCTATCTTAGTGACAAAATGAAATTGATATGATCAGCTTTAGCAAAACAGTAATTTTTCTGGCCTTTCTTTTTGCAATAAGCTCTTTACAGGCCTTTGGTCAAAATGCAAATGATCAGCTTGCCGGATCCTGGCAGGGAGTTCTGAATACGGGCAACATGGAAATCAGGCTAGTATTTAATATAGCTGTAGCTGAAGATGGCTCTTTAAATGCAACAATGGACAGCCCCGACCAGGGAGCCATGGCCATACCTCTTGGGGAAGTAAGCCTTACAGGCGATTCACTTAGAATAGAAGCGCCAATTGTTGGTGGATATTACCTCGGGAAATTTAATGCTGAGTCAAGCTGTGAGGGAGAGTGGTATCAAAGTGGAATAATCCTGAAACTGGACCTTGATAAAAAGGAGAATGTTATTGTTCTGAATCGCCCGCAGGAACCCCAGGCTCCCTTTCCTTATGAGGAGAAGGAAGTTTCATTT
>Ga0164313_10004666_pt1 | contig 12159 bp, 8 predicted proteins | sample GuaBasSedimGuay4_FD_113735 | JGI IMG/M metagenome (GOLD analysis project Ga0164313, IMG submission 113735) | Subseafloor sediment microbial communities from Guaymas Basin, Gulf of California, Mexico - Guay4, Core 4569-4, 0-3 cm | ecosystem: Environmental > Aquatic > Marine > Hydrothermal vents >... | reverse complement strand
TAAACACAGAGGACACAGAGAATATTACTACTGCCCGGTTAAATTTTCGTAGAATCACCTTAAACGACAGTACAACAAGGCTTGCAGAATACATTTGTGTTTAAAGATTTAAATTCTTAATACCGGTTTATCGTCATCCTCGCAAAGGCGGGGATCCATACATATCGTCAGACACAGCGTTATGGATTCCCGCCTTCGCGGGAATGACGTTTTAACAGGACAGTAGTGAGAGAATATAATACATTGCGCCCTCTGTGATCTTTGTGGTCTCTGTGTCAAAAACATAACCGGCTTTATCTCTTAACCTCAATGAATCTAACCCCCACCATCGTCGCAATTGCCACGCCCAATGGTGCCGGCGGCATTGGTATCATACGACTATCCGGCCCTGGCTCGCTGAACATCGCACGCGCCTTAAGCGGCCTGGATTTCACCCCGCGTCACGCGCATTTTATTTCCATTCGTGACAATAAATCTCGCATCATCGATCAAGGCATTGGTCTGTATTTCAAAGCACCGCATAGTTTCACCGGGGAAGACGTAGTAGAACTCCAGGGCCACGGCAGTCCGGTGGCCTTGCAGATGATCGTAAACCGCTGCCTCGAACTCGGCGCACAACTGGCGCGACCGGGCGAATTTTCCGAACGTGCTTTTTTAAATGACAAGCTGGATCTCAGCCAGGCCGAGGCCATTGCTGATCTGATTGAAAGCAGCACCGAGTCTGCTGCACGCGCCGCGATGCGCTCACTGATCGGCGAATTTTCACAAAAGGTTCATGCACTCATCGATAAGCTGGTCGCGTTACGCGTATTTGTCGAAGCATCCATCGACTTCCCCGAAGAAGAAATCGATTTTCTTGCCGAAAATGATGTAAATGGGCGAACTCGCGTGGTGCTTGAGGAATTTCTACGCCTAAAATCACTGGTTCGACGCGGTACTCTGTTGCGCGACGCAACCCGCATCGTACTGGTTGGCCCACCCAATGCGGGAAAATCCAGCTTGCTCAACGCCCTGTGCAGAGAGAATCGCGCCATCGTCAGCGACATTCCCGGAACCACGCGCGATACGCTGGAGCATGCCATTCAAATCAATGGCTATCCGGTGATATTAACCGATACCGCCGGCTTGCGCGAAAACGCTGACGTCCTCGAACGCGAAGGTATCAAGCGCGCGCGAAAAGCATTGGCTGAAGCAGATCTGGCGCTGGTATGCATTGATGATGCGACCACCGACGAAGCACAGATTAATAAAATCATCCGCGACGAGGTACCCGACGGCCTGGGTTACTGCGTGGTATTGAACAAAGCTGACCTGACTGGAAAACAAATCTCTCGAGAGGGTAACCGGGTCTCAATCTCAGCCAAATCCGCAGATGGAATCGATCTACTCTGCGCCTGGATCAGCGATATCGTAGGTTACTCGGATCACGGTCAGGGGCAAATTCTGGCACGCCAGCGTCATCTGGATGCACTCAAACGCGCTGAAGTGCATTTGCAACGTGGCTACGACGGATTCATCGAAACCGGGGCGGGAGAATTACTCGCAGAAGACCTGTATCTTGCCGCAGAAGCGCTGGGCGAAATCACCGGAAAAATGAGCGCAGATGACCTGCTTGGTGAAATATTTGGTTCGTTTTGTATCGGCAAATAAATCGTGCTATCACGTATTGATTCGCAACGATCTTGGCTATAATGGCATTCTACCTATTTGTATGCAATAAATGATGATACATAACATCAAAGCGCGACAACATTATACGCGCAACGTCCTCATCCAGTTCCTGGTTGCGCTAGCCGTATTCGTGATTATTATTTACTGGCGGATGGATTTTTTCAAGCAGGTCTATATCGATAACCAGATCAGCTCAGTAGGCTGGACAATAAACGGCGGCATTATCCTGTTGTTTATTTTTGGCTTGAGCCAGGTGGTGAGCCTATTACTTCGCTATCGACGCGAGGAATCCTCGATCAACCGCTTCGTGCGTAATCTCGCCATCGAAGAAGACCCGATAGAGCACGTCGATCCCAATTCGATTATCGCCGATCGTTACGACACACTGAAAATGTTGCATCGTAAGCGCGCCAGCATCAACCACAGCGCGCTGGCGGCAACCCTGATTGCAATAGAAGCGAGTTACAATTCATTTCCAAAGTTCGTCTATAACACGCTCATACTGACCGGCGTATTCGGCACCATTGTCTCTTTGTCTATCGCACTGATTGGCGCATCGGATATGATTGAAAGCTCAGCGGCGCAGGTCAGCGGCATTGGAACGGTCATTCATGGCATGTCTACTGCTCTGTCAACCACCATGACTGCCATCATTGCTTACATTTTCTTCGGTTACTTTTATCTCAAACTGACCGATGCACAGACCTACCTGATATCGCGTGTTGAAGAAGTCACGGCAACACATCTGATGCCCTATTTTCAACTCAGCAGTGATGCCATGCTCAAAGAGTACGCCGATTCGATCACGTCCGCAGCGAACCTGGTTAAACGTTTTGATAAGGCGCAGGCGACCTATCAAATGGCGGCCAAACATATGGCGGATTCGGTCTCAAAGCTACAAGCTGCGGTAGTCCGCGATGAGCAACAGACCCAGCAAATGAATGACCGGCTCGAGCAACTGGTCAAGTTGGCCGAGAAAAACTACGCAAAGGAACATGACTCGCTGGAACGTGCCTTTGAGTTGTTACACAAAGATTCTCGCGCACAGCGTTAAACCCCGGCCTTCATTCCACTAGACCATGAGCGCAGGCAATAATTTCGTCGATCTAAGGATGGCCAACGCCGGTATTGCAGGCAATACTGAAGGCGGTATCTGGCCGGCTTTTACCGATATCATGACCGTGGTGTTAATGATATTCCTGATGTCATTGGTGGCGTTCCTGATTCGCAATACCCAGTTGATCGATGAACTGCAAACCACGCTGATTGAAAAAGACCAGATCACCGAAACAGCTTTTCTCAGCGCCGAGCAAAATACCGCGCTTCAAGCCCAGTTAACGCTGGTGCGCGAACGCATATTGTCCCTGGAATCCTCTCTGACAACGGTAACGGGTAAAAAGGATCAATTACAACAAACACTGGAACAACGCGAACAGTCCGTACGCAACCTTGAGACCGAAATTGCTCTGCTCACACGCTTACGAGACCAGCTGAGCAATAGCAACAGTGATCTATTCAAGCAACTGGATGTCAACCGCCTGGCGCTGGCGCTTTCTGAACAATCTCTGGAGGAAACGGGCCAGGACCTGAAAAAAACAGAACTGGCATTGGATACCAGCCAAAAAACCTTATCACAAACCGAGCTGGAGCTTAGCCAAACCGAGTTTGAATACAGTGAGAGCAAAAACACCCTCAATGAGAAAATTAGCCTGCTATTGGCCGCCAAAGCCGGGCTCATCGTGGCAAAGGAGAAAAGCACTCAGGCGCTCTCAGAATCTGACGCCGCAAAACTTGAGCTGAACCGGCGCGTCATTTCCCTGAGTGAACAACTCAGGTTAATCAGCGATAAACTGGACAGCCAGACCAGCAAGAATGAATTGCTCGACAGTCAGCTCGAGGACCAGCAAGTCATACTGGCCGGCCTTTCAAGCAGCCGTGAAGAACTGCAACAAAGGCTCAAGGAAATGGCCGACAATCTAAGCCATCTGCAACGATTGTATCAATTGCGTGGCTCAGTCGTCACCGACCTGAGAACTGAACTCACAGGTGGTGAGCTAAAATTCAGAAGTTTGCAGGAAGAATACGATTCGCTTGGTGAGCAGTATCGAAAGCTCATACGCCCGGCGCGCAGTCCCGCGGGAAAGTATGTGGTTGACGTCTATTTTAGCAAACAGGCCGGAAAATCAGTATTTCGCATCCGCGAACCCGGCCAGGACAAGCCAACCGACATTACAATCACTGAGCTTGATACCCGCCTGGCGGAACTAAAACAAGAGTATAAGCAGGGGCTATACACCAAAATTCGCATCGATGATAAAAGTGGCATCGGATTTAATGAAGCCTGGGTCTTTACTCAGAAAATGCTATCGCGCTATGATTACTACTCTAGTGACTACAGCGAATCCGCACTAGAGGGCGGAAACTAGCACCCCTCTCTAATGAACACACAATTTGACGTTATCGTCGTAGGAGGGGGGCACGCCGGGGTTGAGGCGGCTTTGGCGGCGGCACGCATGGGTGTTCGCACCCTGTTAATTACGCAAAATATCGACACCGTCGGGCACATGTCCTGCAACCCCGCTATCGGCGGAATTGGTAAAGGGCATATCGTAAAAGAAATTGATGCGCTTGGCGGCATTATGGCTCATGCCGCTGACCTGGCAGGCATTCATTTTCGTACGCTCAATTCACGCAAAGGCCCCGCCGTACGCGCTACGCGCGCCCAGTCCGATCGCGCGCTATACCGCGAAGCCATTCGCACTGCGGTTGAACACCAGACGAATCTCAGCTTGTTCCAGCAAGAAGTTGCCGGCCTGTTGGTTGAAAACAGCGAAGTACGGGGCGTACAAACCAAACTTGGGCCAAACTTCCTGGCGGGTTCAGTCATCATTACTGCGGGCACATTTCTCGGCGGGCTTATCCATATCGGCCTGGATAATTTTCGGGGAGGCCGGGCGGGAGATGCACCTTCTGACCTACTCTCAGAACGCTTACGGGATTTACCTTTTCGTGTCGACCGTTTAAAGACGGGCACCCCCCCCAGGATTGATGGGAAAACTATCGATTTTACACACCTGGAACCCCAGCCCGGAGATGATCCCCGGCCTGTTTTCTCATTCATGGGAACGCACAGCCAACATCCGCAGCAAGTACACTGCCATATAACTCACACCAATACGCGCACCCATGAGATCATACGCGCCGGCCTGGACCGCTCCCCGATATACAGTGATGCCGGCGACATTAATACCACCGGGCCGCGCTACTGTCCTTCGATCGAAGACAAAATTGTGCGCTTCGCAGACCGTGACAGCCACCAAATATTTATTGAGCCGGAAGGGCTCAGCACCACCGAAGTGTATCCCAACGGGATCTCTACCAGCCTGCCGTATGATACCCAGCTTGAACTGGTGCACTCCATCAGGGGGTTTGAAAACGCACACATCACCCGCCCCGGTTACGCCATCGAGTATGATTTCTTTGATCCACGCGATCTCAAATCAAGCCTTGAAACTAAAGCTATCTCCGGGCTTTATTTTGCCGGGCAGATAAATGGAACCACTGGATACGAGGAAGCCGCCGGGCAAGGCCTGATTGCCGGCCTGAATGCGGCACGCCGCGTCAATAGCGAACCCTCATGGTGTCCCGGCCGTGACCAGGCCTATATTGGGGTCATGATTGATGACCTGGTTTCGCGTGGCACCCAGGAACCTTATCGCATGTTCACCTCCCGAGCCGAGTATCGCCTGCAACTTCGCGAAGACAACGCAGACTTGCGGCTCACTGAGAAGGCTTACGAACTCGGGTTGGTGGATGAAGCACGCTGGTCTCATTTCAACCACAAACGCGAGACCCTCGAGCAGGAACAACAGCGCCTTAAAACAACCTGGTTACATCCGGCAAAGATTGATCAAAATACAGCTCTCGATGTGCTCGGTGACTCGCTTAAAAGAGAGCACAGCCTGCACGACCTGCTAGTGCGTCCTAATGTTAGCTATGCAGCACTCATGAAACTGGACCCATCGGCACCACACATTGATGACCAGCAGGTGATCGCACAACTTGAAATCCAGGCACGCTACAAAGGGTATATTGAGCGACAGAAAAATGAAATTCAGCGCCTGAGTAAGCTCGAATCCACTGTTCTTCCCATGCAACTTGATTATAAAAATATACGCGGCCTGTCAAACGAAGTACGCCAAAAATTATCTGATCAACGCCCCGATACGATTGGGCAGGCCTCAAGAATTCCCGGCATAACACCCGCCGCAATATCATTGCTGCTGGTGCATCTAAAAAAGCATGCCGCTTAAACGAAAACCCTCTAACCTGCACCAAAAAATACATATAAATTAGTCACGTAGAAGAATATTCGAGATTTTTCTATAGTATTGCAACAATTCTTTATTTTCACTCAACAGCGCCTATGCCGGTTTGTCTGTTTAAGCATACCGACAATCGCCGAAATCGTATCATAACGTTCGAAACCTTTAATGCATAACAAATATTTACTATTGCATTATTCAGCAAAGCGCTTTAATGTCCTGAGTATCCGCGTTGATCTACGCGGGAGACCGCATATGTAAATCGCCACGGCCATGAAATTTCTAAGACTTAACAACAGAGAAAAAGAACAAACCCGGAACGCCGCTAAAAAGCAGGTGGAAAAAAAGGTGGCTAAACGCTCTACCCCCCGCCCTGATCCTCGTGTCGCAATGGCCGGAAATACCGAACTCGAGGGTTACATATTCGAAAGGGTCATCGGAAAAGGCAGTTTTAGCCTGGTCTACCGTGCATCTGATATCAAAACAGGTGATGAAGTTGTCATCAAAGAATACTTCCCTAAGCATTTTTCAATACGCAAAAATGATGGCACCATTGTTCCACTGGATGGTAAAAAGTTGTTCACCTTCAGCGAAGGCTTTAAGCAATTTTTTAACGAGGCACTGGCACTGAATAAAATCAGCCACCCGAACGTACTCAAGACCAATAATATGTTTCGCGCCAATAAAACGGCCTATCTCGTTTCCCTTAATATTGGCGGTCGTGATTTAAAGTGGTTTCTGAGCACCGTCAAAGAACCGATGAGTCAGGCATTGGTATTTAAGGTCTTCATGCCTATACTCAGCGCGCTCAATTTTTTGCACGGAGCACAACTGCTACACCTGGACATCAAGCCGGCAAATATACTGTTGCAACCTAACAGCGAATCTTTATTACTGGATTTTGGCGCTGCACAGCGCATGAACAGCAGTAAACGCATTAATAATATGCAAACTCTGACGCACGGTTTCGCCCCGCCTGAGCAATACGACAAACATAAATCGCTTGGCCCCTGGACAGATATCTACGCAGTAGCAGCTACCTTATATTACAGTATAGCCTGCAAACCGCCCGCAAAATCTAAAGACAACGATGCCGAATCAAAACTCAATCTTGAAAAGTACAGCAGCGCCTATGAGTCTCACTTGATTCAGGCTGTAAATCGCTGCTTGACCTACGATCCATCTACCCGTTTTGACAATGTCGATGAGTTTGCCGAGGCATTGCTGGATGGTTCGAAATGGAAAACCCTGCGTGATTACGAAATGGATGTCATGAAATATGATCGTTTTCTGGAGTCGACCCGGAATTCACAGCGTGATCTCGCTCAGGCCGTCGCCTGATTTCATTCAGCTATCTTGAACCTTATATCTGCCAAATCGTTGGCTCGGGATCTCGACAGCCACCTGATTATCGATTGTCGTTTTTCACTCGCCGATACTGACCTTGGTGAACAGGAGTACCTACGAGGCCATATTCCTGGCGCATGCTACGCCCATCTCGATAAACACTTATCCAGCCCCGTAACACCCGAAACAGGTCGCCATCCACTTCCGGATTTCGATAAGTTAATCGCGCAACTCGGCCAGTGGGGCATCGACGAGCATTCCAGCGTAGTGGTATATGATGACGCCTCCGGCAGCTATGCATCACGCCTATGGTGGCTATTACGCGCCTTAGGGCATACTCGCGTTGGCGTGCTCGATGGCGGCATTCAGGCCTGGCTCTCTGCAGGAGAAAGGCTAGAGGCAGACGCACCTGCCCCTTCCCAAACTCAGTTCAAACCACTCCTGAAGCGAGATTCCTGGATTGATACACAGCGGTTGCAGCAACAACTATCAGCGGGCGAATGCCTGCTTATTGATGCACGCGCCCAAGAACGCTTTGCCGGCATCACTGAACCAATTGACCCCATAGCGGGCCATATCCCGGGCTCGGTAAACCTGCCCGTGACCGAGAATTTTGATGCGACCGGCTGTTTCCTACCCGCGCAAACGCTTCGAGACAATTATCTGAGCGTAATGGGAAAAGCCACACCGAAACAGGTCATCCACAGCTGTGGCTCAGGTGTCTTTGCCTGCCTGGGCATACTCGCCATGGAAATTGCAGGCCTCAATGGTTCCAGGCTCTACCCCGGATCTTGGAGCGAATGGATCCGCGACCCTTCGCGCGGGGTTGCAATGACTTAAGCTGCACGCCGCTGAAAAAGCACGGCTTTGCTTGATCATGAGCAGAAGCACTTCAAACCAATAGGTTGCCGCGCTACGTTCGTAATGACACAAAATCATGTTATTGCGAGAATGTCGAGCCTTCTTACCACAGTTTCCAGTGCCGCAGATTGCGTCTGAAACGGGGTAGTTCAAGGCAAAAAATGTGCGTTTACAAAGTGTAAACAATCATTTTTTAACGCAGAAATAGCCCATTTCAGGCGTGAGCTGAGGTACTGCGCTCAGACATCCAGATTCGACACATTAAATGCATTCTGCTCAATAAATTCCCGGCGCGGCTCTACGTGATCACCCATTAGCATCGTAAACGTCTCATCCGCACTCACCCCGTCGTCAAGGGTAACCTGCGCCAGGCGTCGAGATTCAGGATCCATGGTGGTTTCCCAGAGCTGATCAGGATTCATTTCACCCAGGCCTTTATATCGCTGTATGTACAGGCCCTTGCGCGCCTCCGACATTAACCATTCCAGGCCTTCCTTAAAATTCGCTACCTCAGAGCTCTTTTCACCACGAGTCATAGTCAACATCTGCCCGTCAAACACGGAAATTCGCGCACCGTATGCGACCAGTGTTCGATACTCAGGACTTTCGAAAAAGCCGCTTTCAAGACGTGAGAAATTAGTCAATCCATGGCGATACTGCTCGACCTCCAGTCCCAAACCAAGCTCGGGAGTCTCTTCATTCAACGCCGCACGGATCTTGTAACTTCCGACCTCAATGGGCACATCAGCCAGCTGTTGCTCAAGCTCTTTCGCAACCCGCTGCAAGACCTCGTCCGAGGAAAACTCCTCCCGGGTAATCGGGCTGATGCTCGCCAATGCGGTTAACACCTGTGCATCATAATACTGCGAAAGGCGGTCCAGCATTGCGGTAGTCGCATAATATTCATGCGCCAGAGTCCGCAAGTCATCTCCTTGCAGAGTGACCCCGTTAGCGCTGACGTTAGTGCCTTCCAGGGCAATCGCCAGCAGGTGCTCACGCAGGGCCGGATCATCCTTTAGATACAGTTCGCGCTTTTTAGCTTTCACTTTATACAGCGGCGGTTGTGCGATATAGATATGACCACGCTCCAACAATGCAGGCATTTGCCTGAATAAGAACGTCAATAACAGGGTACGAATATGCGAACCATCCACGTCCGCATCGGTCATCACGATAATTCGATGATAGCGTAGCTTATCGGGGTTAAAATCTTCTTTTCCAATGCCGGTTCCCAGCGCTGTAATCAGCGTGGTAACCTCTTCAGATGAAAGCATCTTATCGAAGCGTGCTTTTTCAACGTTCAGAATTTTACCCTTCAGTGGCAGAATAGCCTGATACTTACGATCGCGTGCCTGCTTGGCTGACCCTCCGGCTGAATCACCCTCCACCAGGTAGAGTTCACACAGGCTAGGATCTTTTTCCTGACAATCTGCCAGCTTACCCGGCAGGCCACCCAGGTCCAGCGCGCTCTTACGACGCGTCATATCACGCGCCTTACGCGCCGCTTCACGCGCCGTCGCTGATTCGACAATTCGCTGCACGATGACTTTTGCTTCGGTCGGGTTTTCCTGTAGAAAATCGTTAAATTTATCTGCAATTAACGATTCAACCGGAGCACGAACTTCCGACGAGACCAGCTTGTCTTTGGTTTGCGATGAAAATTTTGGATCGGGTACTTTGATCGAAACTATTGCCGTGATTCCTTCGCGACAATCATCTCCGGTCGGAGATACCTTGTGCTTTTTATCCAGACCACTTGAAGCTATATATTTGCTCAGTGTTCGAGTAAGCGCTGCGCGAAAACCCGCTGTATGGGTACCGCCATCACGTTGCGGAATATTATTGGTATAACAGGAAACATTCTCCTGGTATGAATCATTCCACTGAAAGGCCACCTCGACTGAAACATCATCTTTCTCCGCGTCCATGTGAAAGATAGTCGGGTGAATCGCGGTTTTCTGCCGATTACGGTACTCCACGTAAGCCTGGATTCCGCCGCTGTACTCGAATATCTTTTCCGCATTGCTGCGCTCATCATACAACTCGATACGAACGCCCGAATTCAGGAATGACAACTCACGTAAGCGCTTAACCAGAATATCAAAATGGAACAGAATATTGGTGAAGGTCTTGGCGCTGGGTTTAAACGTAACCGAGGTACCCGTGCGATCAGAGTCCCCCACCTCTTTGAGATCAGCCTGTGGTTCACCCAACTGATAGTGTTGTTCAAACTGCTTACCATCACGGTAAATCGTAAGTTTTAGATGATCAGATAAGGCATTGACTACCGATACGCCTACACCGTGTAGACCGCCCGAGACTTTATAGGAGTTCTGATCAAACTTACCTCCGGCATGCAGCACGGTCATAATAATCTCGGCGGCAGATTTGCCTTCCTCCTCGATAATGCCCGTCGGAATACCCCGTCCATCATCTTCTACGGTAATCGATTCGCCTGCATGGATACGCACCACTATCTTGCTGCAATGCCCTGCCAAAGCTTCGTCGATAGAGTTATCGACGACCTCGAATACCATGTGGTGAAGGCCAGTGCCATCATCGGTATCCCCGATATACATACCGGGGCGTTTGCGTACTGCATCAAGCCCCTTCAGGACTTTTATACTATCGGATCCGTACTCTTCAGACATGGTGGAAATCAGGCTATTTTTAAAGGCCAGATTTTACCATAAAAACGCACAAAACAGCGGCTCGAGGAGCCTTGATAAGTCGTTGTTTTAATGCCGGTAAATGACTTATCTCTTAACCACGCTGAAAGCAGGGCGAACGTGCGCTTCCCTAACTGTCTGAATCCAGTGTAAATACCGTCCCTTCGGGCCAGTTAATGAGCTTTTGCAGGCGCCATTTAGGCTCGCTTACCCGAAAATACCAGCGGCCATCCGTTAAGGGTTGTAGCAATTCGGTGTAATAGCGGCCATCCGGCCCCTTTGCGAGCAGTAATTTAACATCCTTTTTCGATTGCGTCGGATGCAACAAACTTACCCCCATCTGCTCCGGAAATGCATAGCCCTCAGCGCTTTTCAGATCCACCACAATGATGCCCGTCTGATCATCAATACTGACATCCGCGCTGATACGATTACTTAAGGCAAATTCATCACGCGCCAGCAGCTGGTTAATCTCTTTACCTTTTTTGTAGTAGTCGTCTTCAACCAGGCCATCGAATGTGGTGACCGCCAGGGTCATCATGATCGCGCCAACAATCACCGCCGACAGGGGGATGGCAATCACCATCCATACCATGGGCTGTTGGTACCATTTATTTTTTGCTTCGCTCACTGGATTCCTCAAATGACTAAATATAATCATTTAATGATACTATAATGCGACAGTAAAGGGCATCACAATAAAGTCATCTTTACAAATTCATGAGCGAAGCCAGCCACCAGCACTGCTTTCATTGCGACCTGGACATTGATCCGTCGCTGGATATCCACGTCCCTATACTCGGGGAACCCCGCCCTATGTGCTGCGAGGGCTGTGCGGCGGTTGCGCGCGCGATCGTGGATGCAAAGCTCGAATCGTATTATACGCACCGCACCGAATCCTCACGGCAAGGCGAGCAACTCATTCCCGAGCAGTTAAAAGAGCTCAGCCTGTATGACCATCCTGATATCCAGAAAACCTTTGTTCACACGACAGGAGAGCACACCCAGGAAGCTTCGCTAATCCTCGATGGGATTACCTGCGCGGCCTGCGTCTGGTTAAATCAGCAGCACCTGAGCCATCTTGATGGCGTATTAAGCGCTGAGATTAACTACACTTCTCTGAAGGCAAGAATACAGTGGGATGAGCGTAAAATCAGTCTGTCTCAAATTCTTAAAGCAATCCAGTCGATCGGCTATACCGCCCATCCTTATGACCCCGAGCGGCGTCAGTATCTGCTGGAAAAATCTCGAAAAGACACCTTAAAACGGCTCGGTATCGCGGGCAT
>Ga0164313_10004665_pt1 | contig 12160 bp, 10 predicted proteins | sample GuaBasSedimGuay4_FD_113735 | JGI IMG/M metagenome (GOLD analysis project Ga0164313, IMG submission 113735) | Subseafloor sediment microbial communities from Guaymas Basin, Gulf of California, Mexico - Guay4, Core 4569-4, 0-3 cm | ecosystem: Environmental > Aquatic > Marine > Hydrothermal vents... | reverse complement strand
CATGGTTACTGCCATAGATCTTCTTTCACCAGAAAGCAGGGAAGTAGAACGTTTGAATATTCCTGATGCCATCGTAAAAGGAGAACTTCCCGATCAGCCGGGAGAGACTTTAATCAGTGACGATTTTGCCGAAAAATTTGAAGTGGCCGTTGGAGACGAGGTAACCCTTTTTGGTTCAACCATGAATGGCAGTATGATGTTCTACAACTTCACCGTTAGCGGAACCATTCGATTCGGGAATACCCTGCTTGACAGGGGAGCCATTTTTATTGATATCAAGGATGCCCAATTAGCCATGGATATGAAAGACGGAGCCACCGAGATCCTGGGTTATTTCAATAATCAACCCTATATCGATGAACAGGCAATGGCCCTGGCAACATCTTATAATGAGAAATATAGTCTGGAAGAGGACGAATTTTCTCCCAAGATGATTCGTCTGGCCGAAGCTGCAGGCATGGCAGATTACCTGGCCATAGCTGAAAATATGGTGGGCATGATGGTCTTCATATTCATTATTGCCATGTCCATTGTTTTATGGAATACAGGTTTACTGGGCGGACTGCGTCGATACAGTGAGTTTGGAGTAAGACTGGCCCTGGGGGAAGAGAAGAAGCATATCTACCGAACCACATTGTGGGAAGCGGTACTTATTGGTGTAATAGGATCGACTGTGGGCACCATCCTGGGGCTGGCGCTGAGTTATCGCTTACAATCCCACGGCATAGATTTCTCGGGTATGATGGAAAATCTGGGAGTGATGATGCCCACCGTTTTCAGAGCAGTTGTTACTCCTTCCATGTATGTGGTAGGGTTTATTCCCGGAGTACTAGCCACAGTAATGGGAAGCGCTCTGGCAGGTTTTGCCATCTACAAGCGAAAAACCGCACAACTGTTCAAAGAATTAGAAGTGTAGCGAACCGCCTAATCATGGCACCCAATTTGATCAGGTACTAATTAATAAGTTACTAAGATGAAAAAATTAATGATAACACTCCTGATGACAACCATCGTGTTGGGAGTGACCGCACAGGACGCAAAAGAGATTCTGGAAACCGTGGATAAAAACATGTCATCGAAAAACCGCATTTTCGAGTCTGACATGGTCATTCATGGCCGCCGGTCAAGCAGAACCATATCCTCAATAAGCTATTCGGAGGGGGACATTCAATCCTTTACCGAGTACCTCGCCCCTGCTCGTGAGGCGGGGACCAAGATGCTTAAGCTGGAGAACAAGTTGTGGATCTATTCACCCTCCACCGACCGCATCATCCAGATTTCGGGACATATGCTCCGACAATCCGTAATGGGATCCGACCTTTCATACGAGGATATGATGGATGACAGAAAACTCACAGACATTTATGATGCTGCCATAGTAGGTCATGAAGAAATTGATGGCAGAGATACCTATGTGCTGGATCTGGTTGCCAATGTTGCTGATGTGGCCTACCATGCTCAGAAGATGTGGGTGGACAGCGAGCGCTTCGTTCCCCTAAAACAGGAAATGTTTGCCAAAAGTGGCCAGCTGCTTAAACGCACCACCCTCTCTGACGTGCAAAAAGTACAGGGCCGCTGGTTTCCAATGACCATGGTCTATAAAGACATGTTAAAGGATGGAAAGGGAACTGAATTCAGACTGACTAAGGCCAGATTTGACCAGGAGATTCCGGAATATATTTTTACAAAAGCTGCACTAAAACAGTAGCCCGGATTATGAATAACATATCTGCGACTTATCTGAAAAAGAGGGCTATGCTGATGGAGAAAAGGATCAGCATCAGAGAAGCACCATAATAGAAGACTGAGGCTTTAAACATGCGGATGGGCTGAGTGGCTCTTTTGATAAATAATCTCCCAAGCTGTGTAAGGAACAGGGCAAAGATCATCAGGGCAATGTGCTCGATGGCCCAGAACCTGAGTGAAGCATCATTCTGTGTGTCAGGCACCTCCCACATGGCTCCTTCAAGGGTGGTCCGGAGGGTAAAATAGATAATGAACCCAAGGAAAAGCTGGAAATAAAGTCCGATGTTAAAAATCAACGAGGTCCACCGATCCAGCGGTGAGTAATCCCTTTTTTTTACCCATCCCCGGATGGAGAGTACCAGGGTGAGAATTCCCGACAGAAGCGTAATGGCACTGATATAGATATGGATATTAAACGCGGTTGTGTACAACATTCCTGTCTGATTTTGGAGATAAATATAAAAAAAGAAGACCAACCCAGGGTAATCTAAGTTGGCCTTCTTTTAAAATCTCTTTAGCTATGAAAGTAAAAGTATGGTGTAAATCTGTAGACATTCTGAAGAAATACACATAATGCTCAGAATTGATTGGCCATATCATATTATAGAGCTGTATCAGAGGTTATTACGCCGCTATCTAGAATGCTTCCGAATTATGATAAAAACTGAATAGTGAAAATATGCAGACTGTTTTCATGCATATAGCTGAGTTTGAAGCCATAATAATCACATATTTTTTTCACCAGGGAGAGGCCAAGTCCAAAGTTTCCGGTTTTCTTGGTATCACGAACAAATCTTCTGAAGAGATCCTGCTCATTAAATTTCAGGGAGGGACCATTGTTACTGATCCTTAATACTTCGTCCGTGATTTCAATGAAAATCCTGCCTCCATCCTCATTATGCACGATGGCATTTTTCAGCAAATTGGTTATCATAATATCTGCCAGGCCCATATCCATTGAAATGACCTTTTCCTTGTCCGAGATATCTGTCTCCACTGAGATTTCTCTCAGAGCAATTAACTCCTGAAACATTTCAATGTGGTCATTCACCATTGCGGAAAGGTTAATCTCTTTCCTGTCGGTGAATTGCTGGTTTTCAATTCTTGTAATCAGTGCAAGGGTTGTATTGAGTCTGGAAAGGTGATTGATACTCGTATTGATGGATTGGAGCAACTGCATCTCCCCGGAACCCAGGTTACTGGATTGCATCAACAATTCAATTTTGGTTTTGATTACCGCCAGCGGGGTTTGCAACTCATGCGTCGTATGATCGGTATATTCCCTCAGTTCCCTGTAATCACTGGAGAGCCGAAGGGTCATTCTTTCCAGCACTTTTTTCAATTCCATGAATTCTTCCACATCCGGCTCCCCCAGGGTTATAGGCTCTTTCACCGTATCAAACTGCTTCAGCTTTTCCAGTGCATCAAAAAAGTCCTTCCACAGATTGGCAAAAATGAACCGGTTCAGGAAAAATATACCTGCAAGAAAGAGGATCACCATCATGGTCATCATTAAGGTGACCTTCTCCACAAGCTGATCTGCCGGAGTTGTAGATTTGAAAAGCTTTACAGTATATGCTACATTGCCATGCTCCACCTGGAACTGAAGATAACGGTAGGTTCTGAACTGATTGGTCCGCGCTTCATACATAAGGGTATCTCCAAACTGGTCCGACGGATCCATACCCGTCCGGGCCTGCTCAATGGAGATAGAATCAAGACCGGGAAGCCCGGTCAATTGCCCACCCAGAAAATGTGGAAAAATATCATCAACCACCTCCTGAATCCCGGTCAAATCACGGTTCAGCTCCGCAATACTCATGTTTTTCAATACATGGAAAAAAATAATTCCCATGATAAAAAAGAGGAAAAGGGAAAGGGTTGCTATATAAAGTGTAGTCTTTGTAAGTAACTTCATCCGTTTGCTATTCAAGGGTAAACTTGTAACCTACACCATATATATTCTGGATATAATCAGGGCTTCCTGCATCCAGTAATTTTCGCTTCAGGTTTTTAAGATGAGTATATATGAAATCATAGGACCCATACCCTCCTCCATACTCACCCCAGAGATAATCGCCGATACTCTCCTTGGTAACAACTCGATTGCGGTTGGACATCAGGTAAAGTAATAAATCGTGCTCCTTTCTCGTGAGCTCCACCTGGCTGTCATTTACAAAGCAGGTTCGCTCCTCTGGCATCACCCGGATGACGCCAAACTTCAGTATCTCCTCCCCCTGGGTCCGTGTACGTCTTGCCACCGATTGGATCCTGGCTGACAGTTCCGACAGGTGGAATGGCTTCACCAGGTAATCATCTGCGCCCATACTCAGACCCTTTACCCGTTCTTCAAGAGCATTCCTGGCAGAGATAATAATGATCCCCGAACTGCTCTGATTCTGCCGGGCCAATTTAACCAGTTCAAGACCATCCCCATCGGGCAGGTTTAAATCAATCAACATACATATATAATCATGCTTATCAATTGTACACAAACCTGCATGAAAACTAGAAGCCTGTTCGCACTTGAAACCTTCCATCTCCAGGTAGGTGACCATGGATTCCATCAGCGGCAATTCATCCTCCACGATTAAGATTTGCATGCGTAAGATTTTGACGCAAATTAAAGAAAAAAGTGCTATGGTTGACGCCAGGTGCAGCGAACCCCTTAAAACGATCCTATGGCACCCTGGAAAGTATGCAATTCCGTGTTGTAATTATCCACGGTTTCCCGGATCTTGTCGATCTGGCTTTGTATATCCGGCAGGGGATCTGACTGTGCAGAAATATCAGACTCCAGCGTTGCAATTTCAGCTTTATACCCTTCGATCTTCGCCTCATCCGTCTCCTTCGCTATCTTCTTATTTAAGTTCGCAACCTTGTTATTCAATCCATTGATATTTTTCTCAGCCTGCCCCTTTTGCTTCTCCAGCGTATCGATTTCTTTCTGCAGTTCAACAACCAGCCGTTTATAAGATTGCTCATAATGGTAGGACATAAAAGACTTGGAATAGTTTCTGAAGTTCTTCATCTCAGCTTCCCAATCCTTACTATTTATTGAGATATCGTATCCCATTTGAAATATCATAGCTATGCCATAATATTTCTCCGTGATAAATCCATAACCAATGAGATCACCGCGTTTAGTGACAATGGTGGGAATCGAAACCTTCTCTGCGATCATCATGTTCTCACCATCCTTTTTCAACTTTACACCGCTTCGGTCCTTGCAATAATTTTTTAAGTCATCCAATGCTTCATCCAGATCATGGGCTACGGGAAATACCCAGGCCGAAGACCTTGAGTCCTCAAGCTCAATCTCCTGTTCTTCCAGAAAAAGATGGAGTTGAGCACTTAGGGAAGTAACCATAAAAATGGCAGTAAAAAGTAGGACGTAGAGCTTTTTCATGGTTGCTGAATTAAGCGGTTTGTGTACTTTGCTGAAAGCATATAAGATACTAAAATCGAGGCAAACCAAAAAATGGCTACTTTTAAGTTGATAAAGCAAATCTCCTGTACCATGAAAATCCGCATCCTGATTTCCTGCATTTTCCTTATCCCCCTGGCCCTTATTGCACAGGTAAAGAAACCCGTGTTAACAGGGTCAGAAAAACACTCCATGTATGAGGGCCATGAACAGCTGCGGGAAAGCTCGACATTTAAAGATCTGCACTGGCAATTCATCGGACCGTCGAATATCAGTGGCAGGTGTACAGATGTGGAAGCCGTGGGGCCAAAAGGGCAGAATTACACAATCTGGGTAGCCACTGCTTCCAGTGGAGTCTGGAAAAGCATCAATGAAGGTGTAACTTTCGAACCTGTATTTGAAAACCAGGGCACCTCTACCATTGGCGATCTGGCTGTAACTCCCTCCAATCCCGAGGTGGTCTGGGTAGGATCGGGCGAGGCCAATATCTTTAGATCTTCCAACCCCGGTTGCGGCGTATGGAAAACCACAGATGGAGGTGAAACCTGGAACCATATGGGACTGGAAGAGACCTTCACCATCTCAAGAATCCTGGTTCACCCCATTAATCCTGATGTGGTATTTGTGGCTGCTGCAGGCCATGAGTGGACTGAAAACAAAGATCGTGGTCTCTATAAAACCACAGATGGTGGTGTAAACTGGGAAAAGATTCTCTATAAAGGGCCTGAAAGCGGTATCAATGACCTGGTCATGGATCCGGTAAATCCTGATGTGTTGTACGCCACTACATGGCAGCGCACCAGACTGAAATGGAATGATCCGCGTACCTATGAGGATCATAAGAACAATGGCATCTGGAAGACCACCGATGGAGGGAAAAGCTGGAAACAACTGGAAAATGGTTTACCTCCTTCAAAGTATATGGGTCGCACCGGGATTGATGTGGCAAAATCAAACCCGAGCATTGTTTATGCCTTCGTGGATGATTATGAAGTTGCCTTTAAAGCAAAAGAGGGCGAGCTGGATGCTTACGACCGGCCCAAGCAGGATGTGATTAAGGGCGCAACCGTCTACCGTTCGGATGATGCAGGAGAAAACTGGCACCAGGTAAGCGGCCTCACCGAAGAGACAAAAAAGAATATGTCCGGTCATTCTGGCACCTATGGATGGGTGTTCGCCCAGATCCGTGTGGATCCCAATGACGAGAACCGGATATACACCATGGGATTGTGGATCAATGTCTCCACCGACGGAGGAGCCACATTTGAACCCATCAGGCGAAAAATCCACGCCGATCAGCATGGCATGTGGATCGATCCCGACAATTCAAATTACATCCTGGCGGCCCATGATGGCGGAATCAGTGTTTCATATGACAAAGGAGAAAACTGGCGTAGCTTTATTAAGGAGTTGCCCATGGCCCAGTTTTACAATGTGGAGTATGATATGAACGAACCATTCAGGGTATATGGTTCCATCCAGGACCATCATAGTTTTTACAGCGAAGTGGATCTCTCCGGGGGAAAAGATAAGATCAGGCCCACCGATTGGGAATATACCCTTGGTGCTGAGGGAAGCACCCATGTAGTAGATCCAAGGGACAACAGCTCCATTTTTGCGTCGCTGTTTTACGGAATACTGGCCAAAGCCACTGTGGAAGGATACCCCGGTGATATGGAATGGGTTCTTCCGCAAACCTTTCCTGAAGAGGCCGAATTCCGGGGACAATGGGTAGCACCAACCATCCTGTCAGTACACAACCCCGATATTGTATTCCACGGTGTTCAGCATGTATTGAAATCCACCGACAAGGGAGGTACCTGGAAAAAGATCAGCGAGGACCTTACCTACAACAATCCCGAAAAGCAAGGCGATATCAGCTACCAGACCATCAGTGCCCTTGAAGAGTCAGAATTTAACTCAAACCTCCTCTATGCAGGGACAGATGATGGCAGGCTATGGAGGACTAAAGATGGAGGCGAAAGCTGGGAGGATATTCGCAAAGAACCTTTACCGGTTAGATGGGTATCCCGGATCGTTGCTTCTAAGTACGATTTCGGAACACTCTATGTGACCCAGACCGGGCGTAGGGATGATGATGCAGCTGTATACGTATGGCGCTCCAGGGACTTCGGAAGCAGCTGGGAGGATATCTCAGCCAATATCCCTGCCGGACCTGTCAATGTAATTCGGGAAGACCCCATGGATAAGAACATTCTCTACCTGGGAACAGATGTGGGAGTCTATGTATCCAGGAATTCCGCAGAGAGCTGGGAGGTACTGGGCGACCTTCCCTGTACCTATGTACACGACCTGGCTATTCATCCCCGTGAAAATATGATCATCGTTGCCACTCATGGCAGGGGCATGTTTGTGCTTGATGCCGAACCCGTAAATGTGAAGAAGAAGGAAACAGAATAAAAACAACTAAAAATTACTGAAATCCCATGTATACCATTTACCACAATCCACGCTGTACAAAGAGCCGTGCCGGACTACAGTATCTCACAGAAAATAAAATAGAATTCCAGGTACGTGAGTATCTCAAGGACCCGCTCACCGAAGCTGAATTAACTTCCCTTGTGATGAAACTTCATCTGGCACCAGTCAAACTCATCAGAACACAGGAAGAGCTTTATAAAAAAGAGTTGAAAAATCTTAATCTGAACGATGAGGAGTGGATCAAGGTAATGGTTGAAAATCCAAAACTCATCCACCGGCCCATTGTTGAAGGAAAGTATAAAGCAGTAGTAGGCAATCCTGTGGAAAACATCGACCAATTGTAAGAAACCTTTTCAGCAGGTAAAACGTACTAATGGTAAAACGTGAAGACCATGAAAAAAAGGCAACTGGCGATGCTTGCCATGATTCCCCTCTTTATTATCTCGTGTAAGGATGAACCCAGTAGTTACACCAGCATTAAAGGACTGGAAAGTCTGATCTACCAGACCATCAAAGGTTATCGTACCGAGAATGGGTTGAACGGTCCCTTTGTCCATCAGCTGGTGATGGTCAGGGAGGCACAGATCTACTCCTACAAAATGGCCAATGGTGTGGAGGAGCTGGGAACCCAGGGTCTTGATGAACACTGGAATGAAATACATGGCAAAATTGGGGGGTACAACGATCAGGCAATTGTTATGAGCACCACCTCTGCCAATGAGGATGAGATACTAACTCAGCTGCTACAGATAGAGGGTGCCGATTCCCTGCTTCTGGAAGATGTGACCCAATGCGCAGTGGGGATCGAATCAAATACCCAGGGTTTGAATTATCTTACAGTGATGTTGATGAAGGTCGACTCCTGATCCTTTTTTACTATCCAAGAACATTTCGATTTTCTCTTTTTCTATATCCTGTTTGAGTATATTGTCGTCTAAAATTTACTGCAAATGGACTACAGGATTGAAAAGGATACAATGGGTGAGGTACAGGTACCTGCCGACAAGTACTGGGGTGCTCAGACACAACGTTCAAAAGAGAATTTCAAGATCGGACATGGAACCATGCCCATTGAAATTGTCAAGGCATTTGGCTACCTGAAAAAAGCTGCCGCAGCTACCAATCTTGAGCTGGGTGTGCTCCCCGGAGAAAAAGCAGATCTGATCATGGAGGCCTGTGACGAGATCATTGAAGGCAAACTGGATGACCAGTTCCCATTGGTGGTGTGGCAAACCGGCTCAGGTACACAGTCAAACATGAATGTAAATGAAGTTGTGGCCAACAGGGTCCACGTGATACAGGGCAATACCCTGGGTGAGGGAACCCGATTGATCCATCCCAATGACGATGTGAATAAATCCCAGTCCTCAAATGACACTTTCCCTACAGCCATGCACATTGCAGCATATAAGATGCTCACCGAAGTGACCATACCTGGCGTAAAGGAACTAAGGGATACACTGAAACAGAAGGCTGATGAAAATATGGAGGTGGTGAAAATAGGCCGCACGCACTGGATGGATGCCACTCCGTTAACACTTGGACAGGAGTTCTCAGGGTATGTTTCTCAACTGGACCATGGACTAAAGTCACTTTTAAATACCTTGAACCACTTGACAGAGATTGCGCTTGGTGGCACTGCAGTTGGAACCGGGATCAATACACCTCCGGGATATTCTGAGCTGGTGGCCAAGTACATTGCAGCCTTTACTGATCTTCCATTTGTTACCGGGTCCAATAAATTTGAGGGTCTGGCCGCTCACGATGCCATTGTAGAAACCCATGGAGCCCTGAAAACACTGGCCGTAAGCCTGATGAAAATTGGGAATGATATTCGAATGCTGGCCTCAGGACCCAGGTGTGGAATCGGGGAGATCATCATCCCGGCCAATGAACCAGGCTCTTCCATCATGCCAGGCAAGGTAAATCCAACCCAGGCCGAAGCACTTACCATGGTCTGTGCACAGGTAATGGGAAATGATGTGGCCATTAACATCGGAGGCAGCAACGGGCACTTTGAACTGAATGTATTCAAACCCATGATGATCTCTAATTTCCTGGAGTCGGCCCGGCTCATCGGTGATGCCTGCGCTTCATTTAATGAAAATTGTGCCGTAGGTATTGAGCCCAACCAGGAGCGGATTACCCTGAACCTGAACAATTCTTTAATGCTGGTCACTGCCCTGAATACCCACATCGGGTATGAAAAGGCAGCCGAAATAGCCAAGAAAGCCCACAAGGAAGGAACTACGCTCAAAGAGGCAGCCCTGGCCATGGAATACCTGTCGTCTGAAGAGTTTGACCTCTGGGTGGATCCGGCTAAAATGACCGGCTCCCTATAATGTTATCCTGACCTCAAAAGGCACCCTTAGAATAATATTGTAAAACATTGAATAGATGTTTGCAAAGTACTTTCTTTGTACTTCAATTTTTAGGGCATGAAAGAAGAGGTAAACAAACTGTTATTTTCAGATTTTCAGGACATTACCACCGAAGCGTGGGAGGAGAAAATCAAATCTGATCTCAAGGGAGTCGACTACCAGAAGAGACTGGTCTGGAAAACCGATGAAGGAATCAACGTGAATCCATACTATCGGGAAGAGGATCTGTTTTCCCTCGGTTACCTGGAGAATATCGGATTACTAAAAGCACCCAATCAGGCTCCGAACGGCTGGACAATTTGCCAGGATATTTTTCCGGCAGGAGACATGCAGGCCGCCAATGCACTTATTAAATCTGCCCTGAAGGGAGGAGCTCAGGCCATTCGCATTCATCTGAAAGAGTGTCCCACTCCTGATGTGGAGACCCTGGAAGCATTGCTAAAGGGGGTTCCCCTGGGCGAGACCATGCTGCTTTTCCAGGGATGTATGTGTTCTGAGACACTATACGATATGCTACACGATTATGCTGTAAGACAGGGTGTTGATCCGACTCGCCTTGAAGGATCCATGGGGGCTGACCCCATCGGCTCCATGGCCAGGTTGGGCATTCCCATTGCCAGCATGGAAAATATCGGCAACCTCGTGAAAAAAGTGAGCAAGAATTCACCCGCCATGAGGTCCATAGAAGTAAATGGTGCCTTGATCCAGAATTCAGGCTCCACCCTGGTTGAAGAACTGGCATTTGGATTGGCCATGGCCAATGAGTATATGAGTGTCCTGGTTTCCCATGGAATCGATCCTGCCCGGGCGCAGGATTCCCTGCAACTCAACCTGGCTAGCGGATCCAACTATTTTATGGAAATTGCCAAACTGAGGGCAGCAAGGCTTCTCTGGACCAAAATCAGTGAGGCTTATGGTATTGAAGCTGCCAATAGAAAAATTCAGATTCATTCTACCTCCTCAGAATGGAACATGACCCTGTATGATCCCCATGTGAACATGCTTCGCGGCACCACAGAGGCCATGTCTTCCATTGTTGGTGGCGCAGATTTACTTTCGGTATTGCCATTCGATTATCCATACGGGAAAAGCACTGAATTTTCCAACCGGATTGCCCGGAATGTGCAAATTATCCTGCGGGAAGAGGCTTACTTCGACCGCGTCGCTGACCCGGCTTCAGGATCGTATTACATTGAAAGTCTTACCGATTCCATTGGAGAGAAAGCCTGGGAGCTATTTTGTGAAACGGAACAAAAAGGTGGATTCAGAAAAGCCCTTGAGACAGGCTGGATACAAGAGCTGATCAAGGTGTCCCGTGATAAGAAAATAAAAAAAGCGGCTTCAGGTAAAGGGAAAATCCTCGGCACCAATGCCTTTCCCGATTTTAATGAAGTGATCGGCGACCGGCTTCAACAGAAAGCAGAGGAGGTGCAAAATGATACCCAGCTAATCCCCATTGAACCTTTCCGTCTCTCCTCCCTTTTTGAAGAGGTCAGGCTGGAGACAGAAAAGAGCGGGAAGCGACCCCGGGTGCTCCTCTTTAAATATGGTAATCCGGCCTGGGTGACTGCCAGGGCTGCTTTTGCAGGAAACTTCTTCGCCTGCGGCGGCTATGAAATCCTGGATCAACCTGCTTTTTCCTCAGTTGATGATGGAATCCAGGTAGTGAAAGACTCCAAGGCCGATTTGGTGGTGCTTTGCAGTTCTGATGATGCATACACCGACCTGGCACCGACAGTCTACAACGCACTGAAGGAACAATCGGTGATCGTGGTAGCAGGGTATCCTGCAGAGGCCATGGAACAACTCCGGAAGGCCGGCATCGAACATTTCATACACATGAAAAGCAACCTCCTTGAGACCTTAAAGGATTTCAACAAAATAATACTTTAGACCAGCATGAGACCTGATTTTAGCAATATAAATTTCCGGGATATAAAAATCGCTTCTAAGAAGCAAACTCAAAATCCACCCTGGGAAACTCCTGAGCACATCAGCATTAAAAATTCATACAGCAAGGAGGATCTTGAGGGCATGGAGCACCTGAATTATGGTGCCGGATTGCCTCCGTACCTGCGGGGACCCTATTCAGCCATGTATGCCATGCGTCCCTGGACCGTCCGCCAATATGCAGGCTTTTCCACCGCGGAGGAATCAAATGCTT
>Ga0164313_10004663_pt1 | contig 12163 bp, 11 predicted proteins | sample GuaBasSedimGuay4_FD_113735 | JGI IMG/M metagenome (GOLD analysis project Ga0164313, IMG submission 113735) | Subseafloor sediment microbial communities from Guaymas Basin, Gulf of California, Mexico - Guay4, Core 4569-4, 0-3 cm | ecosystem: Environmental > Aquatic > Marine > Hydrothermal vents... | reverse complement strand
TCAGGTTCTGCAAATGGTGCGCTATGTATTCGCCTGAAGTAGGCGCTTCGCTTCCGCTCGACATGTATTACAGTCCGCTATTTACCGTTAACTTCCCACTTGGGAAGTGAGTCCAAATTCCAAAAAATCAAGCCTTTAAAAGCAACCCCAGCCGTCCGCTGAAAATCACCACAGCCATGCCGGTAAAAAACCATCCGGCCGCAAGGGGCTTGACCCAAACAAATACTGCCACGCATATCAGCGCGGTTAACAAAATCTTTCCCGCTTCGCCTATCACGGCTGCGCGTAGAAAAGCGGCGCTGTCCGACCCGAATTTTGGCGTTACAAACAACGCAAAAAACAAAGCAGGCAAAAACGCCGCCAAACTGCCGAACATGGATGAGTATGCAGCGACCTGTCCAACCAGCAACAAACCACCGGCAAGCAACAGGGATACCGTTGACTGAACCCTCAGACTCCGGCGTACCAACTCAACATTGGGAACTGTCATGTGCCCAAACTCCATCCAAACACTTTTCATGCTTCAAACATTGACATACCCCCAAAAGGAGGAAGCGGTCATCAGCCGCCTATATTAACATTTTGGAAACTAGTGGAGCAACGCGATTTCAATGTTTTTTATAGGTTTTCCCAAAATATGCGTCTAATCCACCTGAATGTCGGTTGTTAGCGTTATTTCTGATTTAAGCGATGCGGTAATCAGGCAAATCTGCTCTGATTTTTCTAACAATCGCTGGGCAAGTTCAACCCTGGCGCCTTCAGGCACGCGTAACACTGCATGAATGTTAAAAGCCGTAAAGTAGGTACTGCGCTCAGGACGTTCCAGCACACCATCCACATTGCATTCCAGTGAGGTCCATTCGAACTTTGATGCACGGGCAATCGCGCGGAAAGTCAGGATAAAGCAGTTGGCAACGGTCGCCGATATCATCGTCTCCGGTGACCAGATACCTTCGGGACCACCAAACTGTGGTGGCGATTGCGTATCCAGATCGGGCAGACCTTCGCCGCTTACGACAACATTACCTTCGTTCCCGCCAGTTGCGCTGGCGAGATAATGATGGGGATAACCTTGCATGGTATTAACTCCTGAAAATAGAAACTGGCAGAATGATAACTGAAAGTAAGATTTAAATAACTGACCACGGTCAATTGCACCGGATATTAAAAAATGGATCGTCATCCCATTAAACAATGGATCGTCATCCCGGCGCAGGCCGGGACCTCCTCACGCTGTTGGAATATATAAAATGGGGCTCTTTTTAAGATTATGGGAGACGGATGGAGGTCCCGGCCTGCGCCGGGATGACGTTGCCTCTTGTTAATGACGGAACCACCTCAATTGGAATAATGCGGAATCAGTCTATCTCCAACCCCATCTGCTCCAATATCCCTTCCAGCTCATCGGCAGAATTATATGTAATCACCATCTTCCCCTTACCACGCACGTTGTACTGCAATTTCACCTTTGCACAAAGCTTCTCGGACAACCTGTCCTGCAGGTGCTGAACATCGGGATCTAACCGCACAGGCTTACGCACAGGCGGGCTCTTCAGCCGCCGCACCAACTCTTCTGTCTGGCGCACCGATAGTTCTTTTCTGACCACTTCCCGCGCAGCCTGTGCCTGCAAGGCCGGCTCAAGCGTCAGCAAGGCACGCGCATGACCCATCTCCAGGTGCCGTGCATCAACCAGCTCACGAACATCAGCCGACAACTCAAGCAGACGCAAAAGATTTGAAACAGCAGAGCGTGAACGCCCAACCGCTTCACCAGCTTCCTGGTGAGTCATCTGGAACTCATCCACCAGCCGCAGCAGCGCAGTAGCTTCCTCAATCGGATTCAAGTTTTCACGCTGAATATTCTCAACCAGCGCCATCGCAATCGCGATTTCATCCGGCACATCCCGGACAATCGCAGGAATGGTTTCAATTCCCGCCAACTGCGCGGCACGCCAGCGTCGTTCCCCGGCAATTAGCTCGTACTGTTTGTCGCCGGATGCACGCACCACAACAGGCTGGATAATACCCTGGTGACGAATAGACTCCGCCAGCTCTTCCAGCCGGTCAGCATCAAATATTGAGCGTGGCTGATAGGGTCCGGGGCTGATCACATCCAGCGGCAGCTCTCTTAACGAGTCACGACCTGATGATTCAGCCTGGGATTTTTCCACTGCGTGTTGCAGTGTGGCCTTGCTGAGCATTGAGCTCAGGTTACGACCAAGGGGGTTCTTTTTTTGTGCCATTTACTGATGTTCCGAAATCAACACGGCATATTATCAAGCAAAGCGGTGCAACTGTGAACTATCGAATGAATGCAAAAGCAAATCGAACGCCTACAACCATTTGTTTTGCCTTAAGGGGAAAACAGTCCGGATGCTTAATCATTTCAACGGTTAAATCAACGTCAAGTTCAGGCCAATAGAAATGGTCACAAGATTGTTCTTCAACTTTAAAAATTGATTTTACCGCCTGATCCTTAAACCAAGGAAAGTCATCATATGACATGAATAGCTCTTTATCATGAGCCAGAAGCCAAATCCCATGAGCCGAGATATTTGTAACTTCAATTGCTGAAGTGTTGTTTCCATGCGTAAATGAGTTCATTGCAATGAATATCTGTTAATGATCTAGTGTCTTTACTAAGCGATATTGGATTTTAACGCCAGGGTCTCATGATCAATTTTCTCAAGCGCTTTTTGAATGTGCTTTACTTCATTTTCCTCAAACAACACTTCTCCGCATTGCGGGCAAACCCACGCGGGAATGGACTCCCATGAAATATGGTATCCATTTCGGTCTGCGCTATATGGTGCATTTCCCCTCACCATTTTGCCTTTACATTGTAAACATTCCATCTCACATCCTAACTTTAAAGTCTGACGACCATTGATCCGATGCTGGCCAATATGCTGTGATTATAGCTAAGTATTCGCTTTTTGGTGCACAAACCACATGCAGGGCTTGGCCTTGCTTCACATAAGAAACCAGACAACTAGCACCTCTTCTGTCCACCGGATAATCCTCAATTACCTCACCAAGCAATACAGCCTCTCTTATCTCAGCAGTTGTAATCATTCTCTCCGAACGAGACATCCGCATTATTGCATGAGGCAAGAAAAGTATTTTTTTGTTTGCAGACGAAATAATTTTATTCTTCATAATTTCAGCATTCCCCTTTTTTACCCAAAAATTCTTGAGTAAAGGTGCTCCTTATAACAAGGCCTGATACACAGGTAACCCAAAAGCCCCTTGCCACTGTTTTAGTTTTATACGCCCACAAAATTTGGAATGCCATAGGCACTCTGCTCAGCGAGTTGGTTGCCTACAAACATTGGGGATTTGGTCCTACAGATTGCTGCTTTCGGTACGGATTAAAGTGTACAAATGAAAAGGACACCCGAGTGGATGTCCTGACTAATCCTTTGTGCCTTTAAACATAGAAGCAGTGGAAGGCCATACTCTATGGGAAAGATGCTGAAAAATCTCACAACCGAACATGCATCAAGCTCGAGATGCATGTCCGGCTATGAGTCATTTACGAAGGTCTATGGGTCCAGCCTTTCAACCCACTTCAAAATATCGTCTATATTTTCACCATAACCTGCAACAGGTAATCCACTGCTCTTAATCGCTATTGAAGTCCTGTACCGAACATTTTCATTGCCTGCGGTCAGGATTTCCCAGTTGTCATACACCCCTGCTACCACTGGCCGGGCAATCTTCAATGTATAAGGCTTAGAAGTGGAATAACTGATGTATGGAATGCCGGCGGAGCGAATAGCCATATTTGTTTCCGACCCTTCACCAATCACTACTTTCTGCCAGTCAATCCCATCAAAGTGGAAGAATCTAACCTTGCCACCGGCCCTGTCAACCACCATTGGGTTCCCGGTTCCCGGATCGATCACCAGGGAGACAAACACGCCAGCACCCACCACACCTGTTTCAACAATATAAGTATCCCAGTTACTGCCGTTCAACCGAACATATTTGATGGTATCGATTGTGTTGTCACCATCGACATCATCAGAATATGCGATCACAGGGTTGTCGGAATTGTCGAAAGCCAGAGACTTATACCTCGCACCCGCATCGATTTGAACATATTGAACATCCCATCCTGAACCGTAATTACAGGCCATTTTTAACCCGCTAATGGCGTTCCTGCCGTTACCCGAGGAGCCCAGGTAGGCAATACAGGGATTTCCGTTGGAGTCGTAAGCCATCGACGTAATATCATTCCTGGCTCCCTTGCTTTCAATAACCTCGGTACTCCAGTTGCTTCCTGTGCGTTTTGTAAAGTATAGTTTCCCCCAGCCATGGCTAATGGCAGGGTCGCCAGAGCTCGGATCAAAAGCCATGGAGACACCCGGCCCACCAGAAGCTACAATCAAACTGCTCCAAGCGGCACCATCCCATTGCGCGAATTTCACGTCGCTATTAGAGTAATCATCATAAGCAATAGCCGGGTATCCAGAATCAGGATCCAATGCAATTGATTGGTAGAAACCAACCCGGCTACTATCATCTACAACTCCCGCCAACCAAGGGCTGACGAGCGTGCTTTCTGTTGCATTGTTGGAAACGTCTGAAGCGTTCCCCGATTCATCTATAACCTTAAGCGCGAAGTGAAACTGTGTTGCCCCCGAAAGCCCCATTAACAACATTGATTCCGTCACGCCTGGTGATTGGGGGGAGGGTTCACCATCAACCGAGGTGGCTGTGTCCCAGTTGCCATTGCTAATGGGGCCATCTGTGCTGTATCGCAGATCATAATAAAACGTGGATCCACTGGAAGGGTCATCCCAGTCTTCAGCACTCGCTGTCCATTGAAGCTCAACAGATTCATACGTAGTTGAGCCTGGTATCCGAATCAGGTCAGTCACCACTGCCGGTGCAACCAGATCCACTGCCGGAGTAGTACCACCACCCACCGCATTGAGAGCGTTGAGGCGCCCACCACTGACCGTGATGCCATTTAACGCGTCCAAAGGATCAACTGTATTCATGATTATTGTTTTAACTTCTATGGGTGAAAGTGCTGGATCGTTGGCCAAGACCATGGCGGCGACCCCCGCGACATGCGGAGCTGCCATGGATGTACCACTCTTGCTTCCATAAGCGTTGCCGGGTATTGCAGACAAAATATCATCGCCCGGGGCTGCAAGATCAACCCAACTCGCTCCATAATTGGAATACGATGCTTTTTCATCGTTTTCATCGGTTGCAGCCACCGAAAGAATATTGTCCAGAGAATAACCTGCTGGATATGCTGCTTTACTTGAGTTGCTGTTCCCTGCTGCCGCCACAAACAAGCTGTTGGATGCAGCAATCGCATTTTGTAAGGATTTGGAGCGTCGGCCGCCGCCCCAGCTATTATTGGTAATCGGAACACCCATCAGATCGGCATACAAAACAGCATCAATGGCATCATCAGTCGAACCACTGCCCCCTGAGCTGAGAAATTTAATTCCCATCAACTGCACTGACCAGACCACGCCAGCCACACCCACACCATTGTTTCCAACACCGCCGATCGTACCGGCTACATGTGTTCCATGTCCGGCATCATCAAAGGGGTCGTTATCATCATTGTAGAAATCCCAACCATGAATGTCGTCGATAAATCCATTGCCGTCATTATCTACCCCATCAGGAGTTACGCCCTCACCTGGATTTACCCAAATGTTTGCGGCAAGGTCTTCATGTGTATAGTCAATGCCCGTATCAATGATCCCTACAACAACAACTGACGCATCTGTGAGTTCGTCCCAGGCTTCAGCCGCATCAATATCCGCATCAGGTATGCCACCGGTTTGACCAATATTGTGCATACCCCAAAGTTCAGCCAGCCGAGGGTCGTTCGGCTGCAGAAACGCTCTAAGGATATAGTTCGGCTCCGCATATTCGACTGCAGGGTTCTTCATCAGAATCCCAATGGCCTTTTCCACACTCAGACCATTGGGCAATTTCCAAAGCCGCGCGTGAATTTTGGAAAAGTCTTTCTTGGCGGTAGCATTCAGCCCTTTTCTGATTCGACCAACAGCATTTGCATTAATGCCTGGTCGAAAGCCCACAAGGACCTCTCCTGCCACAAAATCATCTGTAGAAGCGCTCTGCTCTCTGGCCAGTTCAACCGCACTTCTTTGATGCTTCGAAAAATCGGGATTAACCAGGTCTTCAGACCCCCCGGCCAGAGCCAGGTTAAAGCAAAATGTAATCGAAACAAGAATGAAAATCAGCCGATTGCTTGTAAAGTGGAAGTAATGATTGCCACACCTCGACAAAGTTGGTTTGTTATGACTTGCAAGTAAGAATTCCATATGCGCCACCTAAAAACGTCTGTCAGTTATGAAAATTGTTATTGGGGACAAACAGAACAAACCCGGAGGGAGGAACTCGACAAAATGTAGCCTCGAATTCAGGAAGAAACTTCCCTGTCTCCGAGCACGGTCTGAATGAACCGTTCTTTTTAATACTAGTTCATGAATTGCTTTTCTGCATATTAGGGATACGACAAGATCGTTTATAGATACGACAATTACACCCCCAAATTACCTTTTCACTGGCTGTTGTGTAATTCCTCATTAAGAATCTCGCACAACACGATGTTGTCCTTTGCAACACGTTGGATCGGTACACTTCCCTCGCGACCGATTGACGGGATATTGTATTCAACCGTACCTGCATTACAGTCATCAAAGCTCAGCTTGATGCTGCCATCCATGACGCGGGTGATTTCGCTCGGCGTATCGAAAAGTCCACCCGAAGCAATTTCAATGTCGAGGAGTGCTTCATTGTCTATGAACGGACCGACTGCAATGAGCCAACGATGACCAGCATCACCCAAATTCGCAATTGCATCCTCTGGTGGTAGTGCCGTGTCATAAGTAAACCAAGCCACCAGGACAACGCCGATATCTGGAAATACCGTTATAAAAAAGCCCTGGCCATCAGTTACCGGGTTGAACCAGGCATCGTTCAGGCCGGCGTTGATGAGGAAGGCCGGGGCCTCACCTGTAGTCGTTGCTACAACCTCTGCGCTTCTATCGCTGATAACCTTGTTCTGGTTGTTCTCGTGCGGATCAGTTTCGGTTTGGACCGTGAAATGATAGGTGTCACCGGACAATAGTCCTTCCACAGTATGGCTCAGGACACTTTTATCAGTAGTTGCACCACCGTCCAGCCAGGGTCCATCGGAAGAGGTGGCGTACCACACCCGGAAACGTCCCGGTGCCTGATACTCGACACCATCCCAGGCCAGCGCTACATTCGCATCGTCAGATGAAATAATTTTAATATTGGACGGGGCTACAGTCTGAGTGGCGCTCCAATCCCCCTCGGTTGCCTGTTCCAACATGTCTTTCAAGTCAGAATTGTTTGTCCAAAGACCATTCCATGAAAAATTGGAAAAGCCTGCTGTTTTGAGGTCAGTCAAAAAACGAAATGATTCTGGAATCTCTCCGACAAACTGGTTACCTTGAATTTCCAAGCGGACTGCCCGTCTCCAATCCCCCATCCATGAAGGAAGGGGCCCGTTAAGCTGGTTATTCGCGACTATAAAGACATTCATCTCCGTCAGATCTTTAAAGGTATCAGGGATAGAGCCAGTTAAATTATTATCGCTCAACCCCACCCAACGCAAAATCGGCATGTTGCCAAAGCTCTCAGGAATAGTTCCTGAAAAGTTATTTCCGGATAAGTTAATAACAGTCATGTTTGGATGTTTCTCATGCCAGCGTGTAGGCAATGGCCCAGATAGTTCATTATCGTTTAACTGAATACTCCTTAACTCTAATAGATTGTCTAAACTGTTAGGCAAATTTCCAGAAAGCTGGTTTTCCGCAAGGTCAATGGAAGTCAACTTTCCAAGCTCACCAATTTCTTCCGCTATAGAACCATCTAATTGATTGCCCCACAGATTCAAACTAGTGAGCTGCGAGAGTTGCCACAATTCCTGAGGTAAGTTGCCAGATAGTTTATTTTCCCAAAGACTCAAATAATCCAGATGTTGCAACAAACCAATTTCCACTGGAATTGCACCGGTAATACCAGTACGTCCGATCGAAAGCACCTTAAGATTCACCAGCTGCCCTATTTGTGCTGGTATCTCACCGGTAATCAATCCCGGATTGTCTCTGCGATTAGAAATTTTCAACAACTCGAGATTTGTAAGTCCCCATATTTCTTGCGGGATCGAACCACTCAAGTCAAGTTGCGTAAGCCGCAGCGTTTTAAGATTTGTCAACTGGCCCAAAGAGGATGGAATGCCTCCCGAAAAGCCGTCGTTCACGGTAGCAGAGGTATTCTGCAAGTTAAGCACTTCCAGCCTTAATAGATTACCGAGTTCTTGCGGTATCTCCCCGGTCATAAGGTTGAAAGAAAGATCAAGTTCTACCAAATTCTCAAGATCACCCATTGCAGACGGTATGGGACCCGCAAGCTTGCGCCCAATAAGTGATACTTTAGTGACACTTGTTCTTTCAGAATTGCAGGTTATGCCAGTCCAGGCGTCGTCACATGGATCACCATTTGGCCAACCAGCTACAACGCCCGTCCAATTTGGCCCATCCATGTCGTTATATAGGGCAACTAACGCCCCCCTTTCTGCGCCAGGGACAGCAGCAAAACCCGGAGCGGCTACAAAACCATAAAATGCCAAAACAACAAAGAAGTGAAACAGGCGGTTAGAAAAGAAATTTCTGAGTGGGACGAATTGGGTCATAAGCTTGTTCTTTCTGATTATCAATGCCATGCGTAAAAAACACCTTGCTACTATTCAAAATAGTTCACGTTTGATTGAAAATCTACCAAGGATGTGGAACCCGGGGTTATCAATGAAGCGACGAGTGTCATTAAGAACCCGACATAGCTCAAAGCAACATATTGCAAACGAGCACCGCCAATCTGCAAAAGGGGCACCACTAAATATCAGAAGGGAGGTTCTTCTATATCACTTCTACAAGACGTTTCCGCGGATACTTGATTATGTTAAATAGACTAGAAAGGAATGGACACTCACTCCGGTTAATGCATGGGTGTTCTTTTTCTTTGATTAATTACTTGATTATTAATAACCAGAATCCGCTTGAAATCCACTGACTAGAACTGCGGCATTGTCCGTCATTAAATTGTACTCTTTGATGTTGCTGTTACTGGAAGCCTCTGTGTAAAAAACACTGTTGACACTAAATTTATTATCAAAGCTAGGCTTTCTACCATCCGCAATAGTTGCCACAATAGAGCTCTCTCCAGAACTTAAACAATCTCCTGATCCTATGGCTGAACAAGTGCCAACATCAATGATCTGGAGAGTAAGTGTTGAGACCAAAGCAGTACTGAATCCAAAGGCCAAAACTTCAGTCGGGCCATCACCGAGATCTGCTATTGCCACGTCAGGCAATCTAAAATAACCCACATCTCCATGAAGGCCATTACCCTCAATAGTGATATAACGAGGGGAGGTCCAAGAAATTCCAGACTTTTCGATAAAAGCCAGGTAGTTCTGACCGGCCAGTACATCTGTCGAGGAGTTTCTAAATTTACTGGAATAGTAAATACGATCTCCAAAAGAACTGTAGCTTAGGCCAAGAAAAAGAAACTCATCATGGGAGTAAAGGGCGGAAGATATTGCGCAGTTGCTGGAGCAACCGAATACATCGATTTCGCGAATAGAGTTGATGGTGTTACCACCAGCATCATTATTTCCAACGGAAACAGCAATTCTGTTGCCGTCAGCAGAAAGATCGATATAGCGAAAACTATTATGGTCAGCCGTGGTTACAGCAACTGTAGTGGATGTAAGAGGTAAAGAAGTGACTTCTTTTGCGCTAGTTTGAAAGCGTATCATCTTAATGCGATCAAAATTTTTGTCGGCGTCTTTTCTACCTGCATATTCGTTATTATCTTGCCTCCATATAAGAACGCCATCATTTCCATTTTGTGAATATGAAAACTCGAGGTCATTTCCTTTATATTCACTGGTGTGAATTAATACCGCACAGTCAGCATCAGCATTGGATAGGAAAAAATCATATCCAGAACTACCTTTTCGGCCTTGTTGAAGTTTTGTATAAGCAAAAGCTGGAAAAGCACTACCTTTATCAGCACATGAAACAATCGCGGGAGGTGGGTCTTCCCCACCCGGTTTACCGCCACCTTTGCCAGACTTAGCAATCACGTGGTCCATGCTAATAATCAAAATTATTGATGCTGTTATAGCGAATTTCCAAAATTTCATGATTTCTACCTCGCGAACAAACTGAATGAGCTTTTGTATAAATGCTAGTCTGCAAAAGAGTTAATCGGTTATCTCAAAGACGGCATTTCCGGTCGCGAAAACGACATTCCGCAATAAACAGCCTAAAAAGGCAAGTTATTGAATATTATTCAGCTCCTCATTGAGGGCCTCACACAGTACGATGTTGTCTTTCGCGACGCGCTGAATCGGTACAATCCCCTGACGGTCAATTGACGGGATATTGTATTCAACTGTGCCGGTTATGCAGTCATCAAAGCTCAGCGTAATGCTGCCATCCAGAACACGGGTAATCTCCGAAGCAGTATCGAAAATACCGCCGGAAGCGATTTCAATATCCAGAACCGCTTCATTGTTTAAAAATGGACCCACCGCAAGCAGCCAACGGTGACCTGCATCGCCAAGGTTTGCAGTTGCATCCTCTGGCGGCAGTTCCGTGTCATAGGTAAACCAGGCCAGCACAACCACACCAACGTCCGGGAACACCGTGATGAAAAAGCCCTGGCCATCGGTAGCCGGGTTGTACCAGGCGTCGTTCAGGCCAGCGTTGATTTGAAAATCGTTGAATATGCTGAGATCATAAACGCGCACATGACCGGAGTCCGCCCCACCACCATCGTTGCCGGTGGCACCAATCGCCAAACGGTTTCCGTCAGAAGACAACGATACACGCGAGAATTTGTCACCGGCCGCTTCGCCATCGATATCGACACCCAGTTGTGTCCACGCCGAACCCGACCATTGGTATACGCCTACGGAGTATCAGGGAAAGTATGTGGGGGCAGGGTCGGCCTGATGGGTTGAGTCGCCCCGGGCTTGACCCGGGGTCCATTTTTTTGAAATGGTAGAAGAGCAAAATGGATTCCGGGTCGAGCCCGGAATGACAATTTTTTAACCCGCTTGTCTTTTTCGATTTCTGCGTAACATTTCACCTGCCAGGGAAAGGTAGGACAGTGCACCGCGTGATGACGGGTCATAACGCAAAACCGGCAGGCCATGGCTGGGGGCTTCGGCGACGGTGACATTGCGTGGGATCAGGGTGCGGTAAACACGCTCGCCAAAGTGTTCGATCAACTGTGCCGAGACTGCGCCGGACAGGTTGTTGCGACTGTCATGCATGGTGCGTAACAGGCCTTCAATTTCGAGCCCCGGGTTCACGCTGTTACGTACCTGTTCGATGGTCTCAAGCAGTGACGCCAAGCCTTCAAGTGCGTAGTACTCGCACTGCATCGGGATCAGCACGCTGTTGGCGGCTGTTAATGCATTCAGGGTCAGCATGTTCAGCGAGGGCGGGCAATCAATGATGATCCAGGCGTATTGCGGCGCAACCTCTTCAAGGGCGTACTTGAGTTGATACTCGCGCTCATCGACTTGCAACAAAGACACTTCGGCGGCTGTCAGGTCGCTGTTTGACGGCAACACATCCATGCCGAGTTCTTCAATGGTGATCCTGGCGTCGGCTACACCGCACTTGCCCGTCATTACATCGTATGCCGAGATTTCCAGCCCGCGCGCATCAATGCCACAACCCACGGATGCATTGCCCTGTGGATCGAAATCGACCATCAATGTTTTGTATTTCATGTCTGCCAGTGCAGAGGCCAGATTGACGCAGGTTGTGGTTTTGCCAACCCCGCCTTTCTGGTTTGCGATTGCGATGATTCTTGCCATGTTTTTTGCTGTTACCCGCTGGTATCGTTTTGAATCGACATAATGACGAGGTGCCGCTCGGCGTGCAAATAAGGCACGGTTAATTCTTCCACCGACAGTACATTGACCCAGTCGGGCAGTTCTTCAAGTTCCTTGCGTGGATAAGCGGCTTTCATCGCAAATAATTGAGTGGATTCATCTGCACAGGGCCTTACCGCCTTAACAAAACCCTTGAGCGAATCAAACGCCCGCGAG
>Ga0164313_10004662_pt1 | contig 12163 bp, 10 predicted proteins | sample GuaBasSedimGuay4_FD_113735 | JGI IMG/M metagenome (GOLD analysis project Ga0164313, IMG submission 113735) | Subseafloor sediment microbial communities from Guaymas Basin, Gulf of California, Mexico - Guay4, Core 4569-4, 0-3 cm | ecosystem: Environmental > Aquatic > Marine > Hydrothermal vents... | reverse complement strand
TTTCTGTAGCTGGTTTTATTGAAACCTGATCCCAACTATCCCATTCTCAATTAATTTTTTGGATATAAAAACCAGGAAAAAGCATTGTTATTCCCTTTCACCCAAAACCAAGCTTGCCGATCTGTTGATTTTTCCTCTTAACTTTCTTGATTTAATTACATTTAAACTAGCGGACTAAAGTCAGGTATAGTAATGACCTTAGCTATAACAGTACCTATAATTTTTTCATACTACCATAGAAAAGATAAAGAGAATGCTGGAAAAACACAGCTATGCTGATGGGGTGTGTAATCCCGAGCTACATAAGACAAAATAGACCTTAGGAAAATACCATGTACCACGAACACGCTGAGTGTGGCAATCTAAGCGAACTATTAAAGAAATTAGGGGCTGAACTGGATCAGTACCTGTGCTTTGAACATCCCGATGCCGTATCCAATATAGATAGCTGGAAAGCAGCCCTAGGTGGCAACGTGCCAGACACGGGCATCGGCAGTGAGCAACTGATTTCTGAAATAGGGCAATATCTTATTCCAAATGGCTCGCAAATACCCAAACCGGGGTGTACTTCGTTTATTACCACAGGTGCAAGTTCTATGGGAGTACTGGCATCTTTAAGTGGTGCTGTCGTGGCTCCGCAACGAGTTGGCATGACAGCCTTTAATTATCTGGAAGAGCTATCATTACAATGGATGGCAGAAATGTTTGAATTATCTGCACGCATGAAAGGTGTATACAGCAGTGGTGGCTCAGTGGCTAATCTGGTTGCCATTGGAGCCGCACGGCAATGGGCATTTGAAAAGCTGGGTATTAACGTAGCTGAAGATGGCATCACACGGCCATGCCGCTTATACACTAGCACTGCCTGTCATCGCACTATCCATCGTGCTGCGGCGGTTCTAGGTATGGGCCGTTCTGCCGTGATGAGTATTGCAACGGACAGTAATGGCCAAATCTGCCTCCGGGCTTTGCATCAGCAACTACAGGAGGATATGGATAAAAATATAGTCCCTATCGCTATTGTAGCTAATGCTGGCACGACGAATACCGGAGCAATAGATCCGTTAAATGCCATTGCAGATATTGCCGCTGAGTTTGGCATATGGATGCATGTAGATGGTGCTTATGGTTTGCCCGGCATTCTTGATCCACGTATTCGCCACTTATACCAGGGAATAGAGCGAGTAGATTCAGTTATTATTGATCCGCATAAATGGCTGGGAGCACCCGTGGGTATCGGGGCAACTTTTGTGCGTGACCGGAGTATATTACATCGTGCCTTTAGTCAGGGCTCTGCTGACTATCTGGAAGGTGCCTGTCATGAACATAATATTCAGAATTCCATGAGTAGTATGGGCATCCCTTACCATGACTTTGGTGTCGAATTATCAGCACCCTCACGTGGCGCTGTGGTATGGGCTTTGATTCGTGAAATCGGTAAATCCGGTATGCAGGAGCGCATCTGCCGACATAATGATATGGCAAGGCTAGTGGCTGATTTGGCCGAACAACACCCTAAGCTGGAGGTCGTGCAACAACCTACCTTATCTATCTGTTGTTTTCGTTATGTTGATCAGCACATTGAAGATCTAAATGAGTTTAATCAGCAAATACACCGCCAATTATTGCAAAATGCACGTAATATCCCCAGTACCACTTTAATCAATGGCAAGCTGGTCATTCGCCCCTGTTTTGTCGGCGCACGAACCACGGAACATCATGCCAGAGATTTGCTAGATGAAGTTATAGCAACAGGCAATCAGTTGCTGGCACACAAGTTAGCTTAGTTTTTGTATATGCTGCAAAGCCGTTTTCCGCCCTAACTCAATCATTTCTTCAGCACGATCAAACTCCAAAGTACCACAGGCGTTACGAGGAATCTCAAGAATAACATCAGGGGGATAAGCGGCTAATTTCTGACGCGCAATGGTACTTTGCATTGCATCAAATAACTGGTTTGCCACATCATACATACCCCAGTCTACCCCTAAAACAGTTGCTGATTCATCAAGCAAACTATCAATAAAATCAGTGCTCAGCGAAGACATCGAATTCAGGATCCTTCAATACTTCTGGAGTCGGCATCAGTGCCAATTGTGATTGACACCCTGCTAACAGCATACCCCCCATAACACCGCTACAGGATGTGCTGAGGAACGAAGCGCATCTTAGTTGATTGATGTGCTTAATATCCATTGTTCCGCCGCTTCTAATTCACTAAAGGCAAAGCTTTTAATTTCGGCACTAACGAAATGACTGGCAATATTTTCAGCAAACCCACCAACCGGAGAATCAGTTACCAGGGCAATATGTGACACCTGTTTATGATGATCCTTTATAAAGTTCAAGTGACTGATTTAAGCTGCAAATGAGTCCCAACCTGGAAATGATTGCACATGAATGATAATACCCTTTAATTTTCCTGCGCTTTCAATATACGGGTCAATAATTTTTCTGGCGGATTGAAAGTCTTCAGTAGATAATTCTCCATCTGGCTGTAAAACTGCAATTCCGACTAGCGCATTTAAGTTGACTGATAACATGCATACTCTCCTATAGGTAACGCAAAAAATATTTTACTAATAAAGTTCTTAGGGAATTTAAAAAATATAATCATCCAAAATGGTTACACAAAAGACAGTACAAAAGCTTGAAACATGTTCTGAAGGAGTACAATAGCTTTAGCTATTGCTGTCTCGGAAATAGCTAAAGCTATTTCACTCCTGCCCTATGCCCCACATTTTGTGATCGCAAAGTTATCCAGAAATATCATTAAAACTGGCTTATCAGTTTTAAAATCTGGACGTTCATTTACTTCCATCTCCCTTATACTGTTTTCAAGAGCAGACTATAGCCTGCTCTACCTTCCGACCAAAGCAAGTGTGCTAGTGCAGCTCTACTTGTTAAACGGGTAAATCACCTGCCAGTCGTTTTGCATATCAACGACAGTCCAGCCATTTACCTTAGCTGCATCAAGTGCTTTATCCAGCTTGCCTATATGAGAATTTCTATCATAGGCATATTCTCGTTGTGCATCGGTATGATGTACCAGCATCATAAAGCGCTTGCCTTCACCTGCAGCTGTCCATTGCAGCATTTGTAAATCACCATCGGAATTACCAAAGGCGGCTATCGGGCGACGACCTATATATTGGTTAATACCGACTGGCTTACCCGCTTTATCATTAACAAAATCAATTTCAGCTAACCTGACTAAGACAGGTGTACCATCACGCATTTCCAACTTAGTTTTAATCGTGCTTCCAACCACTTGCTCTGGCGGTATACCATAGACTTCCTCTACCCACGGGCGCATAAACTCAATTCCGCCACCGGAAACAATAAATGTCTTGAATTGATTAGCTCGTAGATAAGTCAACAACTCCAGCATAGGCTGAAAGACCAATTCATTGTATGGCCTGTGAAATTTTGGGTGTTTAGCTGTGGTAAGCCATTCCTTAACTATTACAGAAAACTCTTCTGTTGTCATCCCGGTATGTGTCGCCATGACTAACTGTAGTAAGCCTTTTTCACCTGATGCCGCCAGTGCCTGCATATCATCTTCCAGTACAGCTTTAAAAGGCTGGGTGGTTTGCCATTCTGGATGTTGCGGTGCTAACTGCTTCACCCGGTCGATGGCAAATAGTAGCTGAAAATAGACCGGTCTTTCTGACCATAAAGTCCCGTCATTATCAAAGGTTGCAATACGTTCGTCAGGTTGCACATAATCAGGACTGGATTTATCAGTGACTGTCTGGACAAATTCAATAATACTGCTTTTAGCAGCGCCCTTATTCCATGAAGGCAGTGGGTCTTTATGAATGCCGCCAGTACAAGTGCAGCCACTTAAGGTAACTAATAATAGTGCTATTAAAGCAATCGTGTATTTTCTTTGCTTGAACATAATTTCTCCTTTTTGATAATTAATTCTTTATAGCCATAGGACGTGGTTTTAGCCCGCCAATCACCCTGAAATTCGAAAAAAATAGATGTAGCCTGTATGTAGCTTGCGGAATACAGAAAACCAAGCATTAGCGTTCCCGTATTCCGCAAGCTCCATACGGGCTACGGTTTATACTGCATAACTTTTTCTGCCTGCTTACGGTATTGGATCGACTTGGCTTCATTGCCCAATTGATTATAATAGCTTGCCAATGCCATTAATATTTCTATATTACCACTATATTTTTTCAGTGCACTTTGCAGTATCTTAATTGCCTGCTTTGGCTGTGTCTCGGCAACAGCAACGGCGTAAACATATTGATAGTTCACAGTCTCTGGATCTAGCTCAGCCGCTTTTTGTAATGCTGCAAGGCCTTTTTCTTTATCCTTATGACGTACATACCACAGCCCTAACGAATGATACAAAGCTGCATCCTGATGTATTTTTAAGCCCTGCTGCAAAATTGCAAAAGCCGCTTGTTCCTGACCCTGTTGTTGCAAATAGTTCGCATAATTTATATACCCCGGAATAAACTGTGGCTGCAAAATAAGTGCCTGCTTAAAAGCCGCCTCGCTCTTATCAAATTGCCCCAACTGTCTGTATAGCTGAGCTAAAGATAGCTGCGCTTCAGGCCGGTCAGCTGCAAACAATAGGCTTTGCCGATATTCTTCGGTGACTTTATCAATTAACTGTTGCTGTTCTTTTTCCAGAGTACCGCGAGGTACAGCCGCTAATACACGCGCGGCTTCGATACGCACGATTTTCACTGGGTCATTTAATGCCGCATAAATCTGCGCGATAGCATGCTGTAAAGGAAACAGTTCCAGTGCCTGTATGGCCTGCCTACGCACATCCACATCTTTTGAGCGTAGCATTTGCATTGCTGTCATCAAGGTCTGTCTTGATGGGTATCCGCCTAAATAACCCACAACAGTTGCCTTGGCAATAGCCGGCGTGTCACTCAGCAGTACCCCATAAGATAGCTGTAAAGCATCTGCCTGTTGACGCTCTAGGGCATGCAGTGCCGGGCCAAATTGTTGATGCCCCTGTGGTGTTTTACCTAGCCATTTTTTTATGGCTGAAGTTGCCCACTGGGATTTTTTATCTTGATGGCACGAGGTGCAGGCATCCGGTGTGGCTAATTGCTCTGCCAGATCAGGGCGCGGGATACGAAAGCTATGATCATTGCGTTCATCCACGCCCATATACATAGTGGCCGGCATATGGCAGGCAATACAGTTAGCCCCTGCAGATTCTTCTTTATGAAAGTGATGTTTTGGGGTCACATAGTCGCTTGCCAGGTGACACTGCAGGCAAACCTTGTCACCTTCCGCTTTACGCGCCAGCGTGTGCGGATTATGACAATCACTACAAATCACCCCTGCCTGATACATTTTACTTTGCAAAAATGAACCATAAACATAGACTTCATCCTTGACCTGACCATCGGGATAATAAAGCGGAGTGGTTAATAATGAGGGTAAATAATGGTCGCGGAAATTATTGCCAGGCGTAAAGTCATCATCCAGTTGTGCGCGGCGCGAATGACATTTTGCACAGACTTGTATTTCCGCCTTGTTAGTTGATGATCTACCAGATAGCTCAGGCTTGCCAGTTTCTTTATTGATTGCCCAGTGTCTATTAGCAGGCTTAGACAAATGAATAGTCAACCCATTTACCTGCTTATTACGTTTATCTGCTGGCTTTTCTGCCCAGGTGATATGTTCTGAAGCAGGACCATGACAGGCCTCACAGGAAACATTAATCTCATTCCATGTTGTCGCGTAACTGTTATTTTGCTCGGAATAGTTCTTTTTCAAATTAGTGCTATGACAATCCGCACACATAAAATTCCAGTTTAAATTCGGTCCGGTCCAGTGCAGTACATCTCCTGCCTTAATCTCTTCATCAGGATGCAGGCTAAACCAGCGTTGTCCACCCAGCTCTTTGCTACGGCTATCCCAGGCGATATCCAGTACCTGGATTTTTCCTTGCGGGAATTTAACCATATACTGTTGCAATGGATACACGCCAAAAACATAGCTGATAGTATAATCACGCAGTTTGCCATCCGGGCCATCGGTGTTGACCATATAACGATTCTTGTTTTTATAGAACCGGGTATTGATGCCTGATTTGTTAAAGTTCGTATTATTAAAGCTGCCCAATACGGTTTTTTCATTCGCGACCTGCATCGCCAGATCATGATGCGAACCTTGCCATTGTTGATGTTCCTTGAGGTGACAGGATTTGCAGGCTTGTTCAGCCACATAATCAGGGGCAGCAATGATAGATAAAGGAAAAAACAGGAAAAGTAAAAGAAGGAAGTGCAAAGGGGGAAATAATTTCATTTCTAACTGTACTGACATTGACTATTATTAAAATGATAACCATGAAACAGCATGTCAGTGTACTCGCCTTTTGCTAGCGCTACTACCAATTTCACAGCCTCTATAATCCTAAAAGCCACAGTTGAGCGTAATAAAATGTAACTTGTCATTATCAGCAAGAACCTGGGACGAACTAAAGTAAAGTACAGCATTTTAGCAAGAATAATCGCAAAGATATCTTCATCCTTGCTGAGTATATGTATACTTTGCCCTCTAGAGTTTATATTCTAGGGATTTTCCGATTCCCGGGCAATAATAGCTAAACTATTTCCGGGCATCTTTTACTAAACTTTAATAAATAGGGACAATTTATGATTCTAATGACAGCAGCACTAAGTGCTTTTACTCTAACTGCGATTCTTGGTCTGATGATAGCTTTGAATTTATTTCGTGGTAAGCCATCAGATCCCTCTGCCAGTATAGTTCATGGTATTTCCGCATTGCTAGGATCGGTTTTTGCAATAGGCGCTGCCCTTCTGGGTGATACACGCATTTATGTAAATATTGCTATGGCCGTAGTGATTATTCTACTAGGTGTAATGGCTGCCCTGAAACGTAGAAAAACAGGGGTTGTACCAAAAGCTCTTCTTTCCATCCATATTTTACTGGCTCTGGTTTGCTATCTGATTTTAGCAGCAACAGTTCTAGTAGGTTATGACGCTAGCGCTGCACTAGGCATCTAAGAGGGCTCACTTTTTCTTAGATAAAGACAAGGATCCCGGTCTAGTGCAACACTAGACCGGGACTAGGTTAACCCTACGCTCCTCGTGGGTAGGTGAACCATGTTGATGGGTTTCGCTTCGCTCCTTCACTATTAGCTTAGCTGTATCCGTGCTAATGTCTCATCAAATCCAGTCACCTTTCCAATGGTATAAAACTGCTGATGGAAATCATTATCAAGCCTATCATATTCTTTAGCGGGTATTCCCGCTAGTAAGCCCCCTGATGTTTGCGGATCAAAGAGTAAGTCAAAACCGGCCTGCCGAGTGATAGTATCTGGCCATCCCGTTGCTTCTATTACTTGACGATTCTGGGTGTATAGACTACTTTTAATACCTTTTATAGCTAACTGCTCAGCACCGGGCAATAGGGGAATGGCGCTAAAATCCAGGCTAGCGGCACAGGCCGATGCCAGACACAGCTCCTGCAAATGCCCTAGCAAACCAAAGCCTGTGACATCGGTACATGCTTTTACATTAAGCTGACTCAGCGTCTTTGCCGCCTGATTATTTGCTTGTAACATTGAGCTAATAGCCTGATTAAAAACACTACCAGCACATTTATCCTGCATTGCAGCAGCTAGTATCACTCCAGTTCCCAGGGGCTTGGATAATACCAGCTTATCCCCGGGGACTAAGCCCTGCTTGTTGAATATTGGCCTTTCCTGCTCAATACCATTAACCACCAGCCCTACTGATAGCTCACTGGCTTCTGAGGTATGCCCGCCGATAAAACGACATTGTAGAGCATCAAGTTGCAGGCTGATACCCTGCGTCAACGCCTTTAACTGTCGCTTTTGTGCTCTTTGACCAGCATAAGGCAGGGTAATCAATAACTGCGCTGATTCTGGTTTAAGATTCATCGCATAGAGATCACTCAAAGCATGGTTCACGACAATTTGACCGAATAACCAGACATCCTGAAAAGGTGTTTTCAGCGCATCTACACTTTGATAAATTAGCTCGGCATTAGCACTGATTTTCACCGCATCCTGAGGTTGATAGTAAGCGTCTCCCAGCACTTCATTCAGCACTTGCTGTAATACACTCGTGCCAACTTTCGCCCCACAGCCACAACAGCGTTTTAACGGGTCATGTTGTTCAGCCTTCTCTTTATCTGCGATAAGTAAGGGATTAACCATCGTTGCTTGCAGCATTGACAACTCGGGTAATTGATGGAATTGCTGCATAAATTTACGGTCTATCGAGTCTTTCCAGCGCCACACCCAGTCACCCGAAAAACTGAAAAATGACTTCGCGCCAGTGGCCTTGTTTTCACCCAGAGCCAGTAAGCTTAAAAAACCATCTTGCGGTTTATATTCAACCAGTGTCCGCTCAAGCAATAGCGCACGCAGATTATGAAATAAGGTATCCGCCTGCCTCACTGCATAAACACCCGCTTTGGGTCTAGGCTTGGCAACCATATTAGCAATATCACCCGCTGCAAAAATATACTCGTAATTTAATGATTGCAAGGTTTGCCTGACTTTTATAAAACCCGCATCATCACACTCTAGCTGACTTTGCTGTAACCATGCCGATCCCGATGCCTGAGTACACCATATAATTTCATCAGACTGGATGGCTTCGCTATTCTGACAATAGATAACCCCTGAACTTACCTTTGCAACCCGGGTCGAGCTATGAATGCTTATGTTGTATTCTTTAAGCTGCTGTTTTACCCGTTTTCTAACCGGGTGATTGTAACTAGGTAATACGTCATCAGCGGCTGTTATCAGGTGGTACTGTATTGCCGTATCAAACTGCTTGAGTTTATAGGCAATCGCCATAATCACTTCAACGCTGCCCGCGCCACCACCGACAACTGTCAGTGATTTTATTTTATTTTCTTGCGCCTGCTGCTGAATAAACTTCCAGCGCTGATAAAATTCACTGATAGGCTTAACCGGCGTGGTGAATTCAGCGGAACCTTCAATCTGTTGATTCGGTGTTGAGCCTATATCGATAGAGACAGCATCAAATTCTATGGCAGGACGATTGTGCAAGGTTAAGGTCTTGTTTTCCGCATCAATGGCTGTCACGCTGTCCTGAATAAAGCGGATATTTGCCCACAGTGATAATTTTACTAGATCAATATGCGTTTGCTCAAAACTATAATGCCCTGCAATCAGGCCAGGCAACATACCTGAATAGGGTGTCATCGTCTGTGGGCTTATCAGGGTAATACGCACACCCGGTAGAGGGTTCATCGCCCATTTGCGTAATACAAGTGCATGGCTGTGTCCGCCACCCACCAAGACCAGATCTTTAAATATCGGTGCTGGATTCATTGTGTTTTTATCTTTAAATGTTCATCAACCCAGGCGAGAATTTCTGACTCTGTGCCACGAAATAATATCTCACGTTGTTTATTTTTCAACTGATACAGGTACATCGGGTCATAGTATTCCAGCAGTAATAAACGCACGCCTTCGTCAAATAGATGGCTTTCCCCAGTGGCAAATAAATGTTCCAGTGCCAGCGTAAATGAGGCGTTAATTTTTTGGTAAAGCACACCACCCAGACGTTTTTGTATACGCGCCAGACTCCCCAGCAAAAAAGTAGAAAAATTTTCTTGTGCTGTATGTTGATACTGCTGCTGATAAAGCGGCCAGCTGTTGGTAAAGTAATCATCCCGAATAATTGCCACCCGTTGATCCAGCTCGCGCTCAAGAAAAATGTAGGGGGCTTGCGCCATTTTTGTGTGCAAACTATCCGGCAGAATATTACGCCCTATACGCTTACTTTCATCTTCCAGTAATAGTCCTGACTGTGGAAGTTGGTGCCGGTACTTAAGGCAAGCGATAGATAATTGATTTTCCCAGTTAATCTGCGTGGGCTGAAAATCATTGACATCACTACCAAAAGCAGAGCCGCGATGATTAGCCAGTCCTTCCAGATCAATATGGTAACGGGTCTTGTGTAACACATGCGTTTTTCCGGAACCGGTATAGCCACTTAAAATCACAAGTGGAATCTGCTCTGCACACAGTTCCTGTTGCTGCATTAAATAAGTGCGCATGGCTTTATAGCCACCGTTAATAAGCGGGTAATCAACTCCCTGCTCTTGCAACCAGTCTTGGGTCGTGCGTGAACGTAAGCCGCCACGAAAACAATACAGATAACCTCCTGGATGGGCTTTTACAAATTGCGTCCATTGCTCCAGCCTTTGCTCACGAATATCAGGATTCACCAGTTGCAAGCCTAATGCAATAGCCGCATCTTGCCCTTCCTGCTTGTAACAGGTACCTATGGCTTCACGCTGCAAGTCATCAAGAATGGGAATATTCTGGCTATTGGAAAAAGCGCCTTTATCAAATTCTACAGGCGCTCGAACATCCATCATTGGAATATCTTGTAAAAATAGCCTTTGGTAGTCGTTTGTATCTTGCCTGGTCATTATGCACAGTCCCAATCATGGAGGGTTATTTTTGTAAAGCGGACTTTTTCCACTAACGAACCGGCTGGCTGTTAGAAAAGCGGACTGAAGTCCGCTCTACCTTGCCCATCATTACATTAATGAGAACCACCCTGGTTTTTAATGACTTCAACAGCGTCGCCCAGAGTAAAACTGGCGGCTTTCATACGCGGTGGATACTCCTTGAAAGTTGCCATAAATTTCCCTACATAGTCTGCTGCAGGTAATAGCAAATAGACCCGATCCAGTAACCAGTCGTAATAGGTATTGGATGTCTTTTGAGAGCGTTCGTAAGGATCCCGGCGCAAGTTAAAAAGTAATGGCACACGCAGAGGAACAAAAGGCTCTGCCCATGCCTGTAGAGTTCCTTCTACACGTTGCTCCATGAAAATTGCTTTCCAGTCCTGATAGCGTATAGCGGTCAAATCACCATCATCGGAAAAATAGAAAACTTCATTACGTGGACTTTCCTTTGTTTTCCCCGTCAGCATAGGCAGAACATTATAGCCATCCAGGTGTACTTTGTAGTTTCTACCTATGGCTTTATAGCCTTTCAACAGCTTTTCCTTTACCGTTGTATTTCCAGCAACTGCTAACAAGGTAGGCATCCAGTCCATATGATGAACGATTTCATTAGACACAGAATCAGCTTTGATCTTTCCCGGCCAGCGCACCATCGCCGGCACACGCCAGCCACCTTCCCAATTGGTATTTTTCTCACCACGGAATGGTGTCATCGCAGCATCGGGCCAGGTATTCATATGCGGACCATTATCAGTCGAGTAGAAAACCAGGGTATTATCTGCAATTTTCAAATCATCCAGTTTTTTCAGGAATAAACCAATATGCCGGTCATGTTCGACCATGCCATCACTGTATTCATCCTGGCCTGAAATGCCGCGTAATTCGGGTTTAACATGGGTGCGGAAATGCATTCGCGTACCACTCCACCACACAAACCAGGGTTTTCCTGCCTTGGTTTCGCGCTCGATAAAACCCAGAGCAGCAGCAGAGGTTTCATCATCAATGGTTTCCATACGTTTTTTCGTTAATGGCCCGGTATCTTCAATTTTACCTTTGGCATAAGAATGTATAACGCCACGCGGTCCAAATTTCTTTCTAAACGCTGGATCTTTAGGATAGTCTTCATTTTCTGGTTCTTCTTCTGCATTAAGATGATACAGATTACCAAAAAACTCATCGAAACCATGATTAGTCGGTAACATTTCATCACGGTCACCTAAATGATTTTTTCCAAATTGCCCCGTGGCATAACCCTCTTTTTTTAACAACCCTGCGATGGTTGGGTCTTTTTCACTGATACCGCCTTTGGCACCCGGCATCCCTACTTTACTCAGTCCCGTGCGAAAAACACTCTGTCCCAAAATAAAAGATGAGCGGCCTGCCGTACAACTTTGTTCACCATAGTAGTCGGTAAACATCATGCCTTCTTTTGCGATGCGGTCTATATTGGGCGTGTGGTAGCCCATCAACCCAAGTGTGTATGCGCTGATATTAGACTGCCCTATATCATCACCCCAGATAACCAGGATATTAGGCTTTTGTGCTGCATAAGAATGACTTCCTGACAATATTCCCATAAGCAGCATAGCTGCCGATAATGCCTTTACTATTTTCATCATAGATTCCCTTTTCTATAAAATACACTTTAAGTTACTGCATCAAACATCAT
>Ga0164313_10004661_pt1 | contig 12165 bp, 9 predicted proteins | sample GuaBasSedimGuay4_FD_113735 | JGI IMG/M metagenome (GOLD analysis project Ga0164313, IMG submission 113735) | Subseafloor sediment microbial communities from Guaymas Basin, Gulf of California, Mexico - Guay4, Core 4569-4, 0-3 cm | ecosystem: Environmental > Aquatic > Marine > Hydrothermal vents >... | reverse complement strand
TTCCCCTGAAATATCTTTTAAACATCATCTACATGAGCTTTAGGAATAATTAATTGACCTTCATCGGGTGATTTAAATGAATCACAACTTTCTAACTGTTGCTGGGTTTGTTCAATATCAGAAAATTTAATACAGGCACTAAAATGTGCCGCTCTGCTTAACATTTTGATAAATGCCGCAGGTTCTCCTGCACGTGATAGTCTTCGTAGAGATAATAAATAGTCATCTCTAAAAACAGTTGGGATGATAATACGCATGTGCTGGGATGAGATCATTTCGGCATTCATAAAAATGCGTGAAACACGCCCATTGCCATCCATAAATGGGTGAACCTCCGCTATCATGAACATGATATATGCGGCTTGTTGAAAGCCTTTATCAAGTTGAAGGTAGTACTCAAAGCCATTTTTAAGTGTTTCTGTCACCAGTTCGTGACTGACAAATTCTGTATTACCAGCACGATTGTTCATGTTTTTAAATTCTCCAGGGTTTATTTTTTCTCTAAAGCCCATAGATTCGTGATGTCTTTGTTTAAGTAATTCAATTAATTCATTGGCATTTTCTGGTCGTTTCATCATTTTTGTATGATCATTTAAAACTCGCCAGGTGCCTAGAATATCATGAGAATCACTCATTCTTCCTGTTATAAATTTGCCATCAAAAACAATTGATTTTGCTTCATCAACTAAAAAGTCAGTACCTTCTATATAATTTGAGAAATAAGCATCGTAAAAAGCACTATTTCTCCATTCATCTTCAGACATTTCATATTTGGGTTGAACTGTTTTTACATTCTGCAAGTGTTCAAATAATATTTTGAACAGTTTTAGTCTGTCTGGATCATAGGGTAGGCCGATATTACGGCTTCTGCCCACTTTTGTGAGCAGATCAATATCATTACGGGTTGTCAGTAGCGCCCCTATTATATGGTCTAATTTTTCAAATTCTTTCTTCATGTTCAGTTCATGATAGATTTCCTTTGCTTTATCTCGAATTTCATTAATAACAGCTTCACCACGGTTTCGAATTATTTTTTCCAGATAAAGTTCTACTTTTTCACTATTAGCTGTTTTTTTAATTGTTTTTGATTGTCGAGCCATTTGTAGATTTTCCATCAAATAGCGTGGTTCCGATGACATGAATAAACTTTTTTCTGGTAATGTCATATCATAGATCGTAGGGCCAGTCCCGCTGAGTGCTCGAATTGTGAGCCCAGGAAGGTTAATGGTTCGGGTAAAACTTGTGGTAATAAACAGGGTGTCATTTATTATTCGACCACCCATAAAAGCGGTTATGTGGCTGACAACGGCATTTGGATAAAAATAGGCGATTATTTTTCGCCAATTTTCTCTGATTAATAATTCGGGTGTTTTATTATGATTGCCAGAATATATTTTTGGTGCGATTTTTTTTATCTGACCTTTTTTTACAAGTCTTGATATTTGTTTTGATCGGGTCTTGTCAGATGAACCAAAAAGGATTTCAGGTAAAGCATCTGTCGAATTTTTCATAATAACAACCAATATTTATCTATTTATGTCGAATAATATAGATTAATAACTATAAAATGTCGAATTATTAAGAATAAGTGTGTTTGTTTCTAAAACTCATATCCCATTTCAAGCCAATAATGCCAGTCAAAGATGATAAAACTTCAATGTATGTTATAATATTTGTTATAATATTAATTAAAAATGATAACGGAATTTCTGCATTATGCACACTTTAAAATTACGCAAAATTGGTAGCTCTGTCGGAGTTATTCTGCCAAAAGAGATGTTAGAAGCATTACATCTTTCTGAAGGTGACCAAATTTTTGCTGATACGACACAAGATGGTTTACAGCTTACTCCTTATGATCCCGACTTTGAAGCGGCTATGGAGGCTTTTGGGCGCACTCGTAAAAAATATCGTAATGCCCTCCATCAGTTGGCAAAATAATGCCTCGTTGGATCCCCAAATCAGCCATTATTGCTATACATGGTGAATTATTGGCTGAACATGGCGGTTTATCGGGTCCAGTCAATCAGGATTCTCTCAGTTCAACACTGACCAGACCGCAACAATTGAATAATTATGGCAATCCACCCCCTAATACTTTTCAATTAGCAGCTTCTTATGGTTTTGGGTTTGCTAAAAATCATTGTTTTAAGGATGGGAATAAACGTGTCTCTCTTGTTGCTATCGATGTGTTTCTTGTACTGAATGGTTATGAGTTGAACGCTGAAGAAACTAATGCTGTATTTACAATAGAATCTTTAGCGGCAGGAAAGCTTAGTGAAGACGAATTGTCGTTATGGATCAAAGAAAACGCACAAATTATTCCTTAATGTAACCTAATCTGTTATGCCATTCATTGTTTTTCTTCTATCTCTGTGATATTCCCCTGGCAATAATTGCAATGGAATATGAAGTTAATGCGCAATTTCCACATTCACTTAAAAGCCAACTGCTGTAGGCATTTTTAATCCAAAACGTGTTTTTTTACCTGACTCTTTTCTGTCTGGTCTCAAAATAGTGATTTTTCTTTGTTTGTTTGAAAAAAGTATTAATTATTCCCTGAAACCTATTGTATAATACGTAGTTAGGCTATATGTATCAGCTTAGCTATATTGTTTAAAACTCATTACCAATGTGGCTTAAAATTCATTGGGCTGGCGATGTCATATTGGTAATGAGTTTATTAAAATTAATTCGATTGTAACGAGGATAGAAAATGCAGGTTTCAATAGAAACAAAAGAAGGTCTTGAAAGAGAAATGGTTGTTGAATTCGCAACAGCAGAAATGAATGGCGAGGTTAATTCGCGTTTACAATCGTTAACAAAAACAGCAAAAATTAATGGCTTTCGTCCAGGCAAAATTCCAATGTCTGTTATTAAGAAACGTTTTGCCGGACAGGTTGAAGCGGAAGTTTTAAATGAAAAACTGCAGCAAAGTTATTTTGAGGCTGTTAATCAGGAAAAATTAAAGCCTGCGGGACAACCTCAGATTGATATGATGGAAAGTGATGATGATGACACTTTCAAATATAAAGCAGTCTTTGAAGTTTATCCTGAAATAACACCAGCATCTTTAGATGGGCAGGCTTTTGAAAAAGCATTAGTTGAGATTGGTGAAGCAGATATTGATTCAACTGTGGAAAATATTCGTAAGCAAAATCAGACATTTACTGATGTTGACCGTGGTGCTCAGGATGACGATCAAGTCGTTGTTGATTTCACCGGTACTATTGACGGTGAAGGATTTAAAGGTAATGAAGGCAAACAAGTGCCTGTCACCCTTGGCCAGGGACAGATGATTGAGGGTTTTGAGGATGGCATCAAGGGTGCTAAAGCCGGAGATGAACTGACTCTGGATCTTAAATTCCCTGAAGACTACCATTATAAAGATGTGGCTGGTAAAGATGTACAGTTTGCAACCACTGTTTCAGCGGTTAAAGAAGCCACACTACCGGAATTAAATGATGAGTTTTTTACTAAATTTGGTGTAACCGACGGTGGCAATGATGCCTTTCGTGCCGAAGTTAAAAAGAATATGCAGCTTGAATTAGATAAAGCCATTTCTGCAAAATTGAAAAACCAGGTGATGGATTCTATTCTGGAAATTAATGACATTATTGTGCCTAAAGCATTGGTTGAAGAAGAAGCTAAGAATATGGCTGAACAAATGCAATCTCAATACCAGATGCAAGGGCAGGGTGAAGCTCAATTAGAAACAAGTTTATTCGAAGAGCAGGCCAGACGTCGTGTTACTCTTGGTATGCTGCTAGCTGAATTAGTCAAAGTTAATAAAATTACTGCTTCACCTGAGTCAGTAAAAGAAAAAATGAATGAAATGGCTGCAACCTATGAAAATCCTCAGGAAGTGATGGATTATTATATGTCTCATAAAGATAAACTGGCTGAAATAGAGTCATTTGTTCTGGAAGAAAATATAGTTGATTGGGCTTGTGAACAGGCAACAATTGCGGAAAAGAATTTTAGTTTTACAGAATTCATGAATCCTAAGCAGGAAGACGCGGAATAACCTGCTCAGGTTAACAGAACGACTGTTGTCCAGGAGTTTATATACTAATAAAAAATGGCTTGACTCTGAAGGTAGGAAAATTTTCTAACCTTCAGTTTTAATTTAAAAAAGGACTGTAACTTAATGATAAATAATGAAATCACATCTGGAACTTCTCAAGTTGATGCACTTGGTCTGGTACCAATGGTTATCGAGCAAACAGCAAGGGGAGAACGTTCTTATGATATATATTCACGATTATTAAAAGAACGGGTGATTTTTTTGGTTGGCCAGGTTGAAGATCATATGGCCAATCTGATTGTTGCACAACTACTATTTCTTGAATCAGAAAATCCTGACAAAGACATTCACCTCTATATTAACTCGCCCGGTGGTTCTGTTACTGCAGGAATGTCTATCTATGACACAATGCAATTTATTAAACCTGATGTCAGTACAATGTGTATTGGTCAGGCTGCCAGTATGGGCGCCTTATTATTAACCGGTGGGGCAAAGGGTAAACGCTATTGTTTGCCAAATTCAAGAATGATGATTCACCAGCCACTGGGAGGATTTCAGGGGCAGGCATCTGATATTGAGATTCATGCAAAAGAGATCCTTACTCTCAAAGATAAGCTTAATCAGATTATGGCAAATCATACTGGGCAAAGTCTGGAAATGATTGCCCAGGATACTGATCGCGATAACTTTCTCAGTGCCAGGCAGGCGGTTGAGTATGGACTTATTGATGAGGTGATCAGCAAACGAGAAGTCGAGGCAAAAGAATAAAGCTAAAATTTATTACTGACTTTTATCAAACAATGAGCATTAAACGCTTAATATGATGATAAATATTGATTTATTGGCTAATAAGTCTTATAAATATTAACTGGATATAATTAAAACAGTCGGTTTTAACGCTTTTGTACGCATACAAATACCAAATATGAGGTTCGTTCTATGAGTGATGATACTCAAAATAAAGATGATAATGGCAAGTTACTTTACTGCTCTTTTTGTGGTAAAAGCCAGCATGAAGTCAGGAAGTTAATTGCAGGTCCTTCAGTATTCATCTGTGACGAATGCGTTGAACTTTGTAATGATATTATTCGTGAAGAAATCCAGGAGCAGGGTGGTTCAGTTCCCGGTAAAAAATTACCGACACCACGTGAAATTAATAAAAATCTTGATGAATATGTTATCGGACAGCCAGGAGCAAAGAAAATTCTCTCTGTTGCAGTTTACAACCATTACAAACGCCTGGAAAATGGCTATAAGAAAGATGATGTTGAATTATCAAAGAGTAATATCTTATTGATTGGACCTACAGGTTCAGGTAAGACACTGCTTGCTGAAACGCTGGCACGTATGCTTGATGTGCCTTTTACTATTGCTGATGCAACTACCCTGACTGAAGCGGGTTATGTTGGTGAGGATGTTGAAAACATTATTCAAAAGCTGCTGCAAAAGTGTGATTATGATGTCGAAAAAGCACAAACAGGCATTGTTTATATTGATGAAATTGACAAAATTTCTCGTAAATCTGACAACCCCTCTATTACCCGCGATGTATCGGGAGAAGGTGTTCAGCAGGCGTTGTTAAAACTAATCGAGGGGACTGTTGCATCTGTACCGCCACAAGGTGGTAGAAAACACCCACAACAGGAATTTCTGCAAGTTAACACTGCTAATATTCTCTTTATTTGTGGCGGCGCATTTTCCGGACTCGATAAAGTCATACAAAATCGTTCCGATAAGAGTGGTATCGGTTTTGGTGCCGAAGTGACCGGTAAAGATGACGAGAAAAGTTTTGGTGAATTACTTGATGATATAGAGCCTGAGGACTTGACGCGCTATGGTTTGATCCCGGAATTTGTCGGACGTTTACCTGTTATTGCTACCCTGCGAGAACTGGATGAAGAAGCGCTGGTACGAATTCTTACTGAACCTAAGAATGCTTTGGCAAAACAATACAGTAAATTAATTGAAATGGAGGGTGCTGAACTCGATTTACGTGAAGAGGCACTTAAGGCCATAGCCAAAAAAGCAATGCAGAGGAAGACCGGTGCACGTGGTTTGCGCTCAATTCTTGAACAGACGTTATTAGATACTATGTATGAATTACCTTCTATAGACGATGTTGAGACCGTTGTTGTTGATGAATCTGTGATAAATGGTTTATCAGAACCGCTGCTTATATATGCCAATGCTGAGAAAAAAGCTTCCGGAGAGTAATTAACAGAGCTGTTGTACTGGAAGGGCAAAAACTTGAGTGGATAAAAAAGAGGCTTATAAGCCTCTTTTTTTATGTTTAGCACTTAAATTAAGTCACATCGACTTGATTTTTAACCTGTAACACCCATATTTGATTACATAAAAGATTAACTAATGAGTAATATAAGAGGGCTCCTTGATGGAGAATGAAACCAATATTTCTAAAATAACTGATACCACACTAATATACCCGGTTTTACCACTCAGAGATGTTGTTGTGTATCCTCACATGGTGATACCTCTTTATGTGGGCCGTGACAAGTCAATCAATGCACTCGAATCTGCAATGGAAGAAGATAAAAAAATTCTTCTTGTGGCACAGAAAAATGCCTCAGATGATGATCCTAAGCCTGAAGATATTCATATGGTTGGCACTATTGCTTCTATCCTTAGATTATTAAAATTACCTGATGGCACCGTTAAGGTTTTAGTTGAAGGTGATGAGCGTGCCAAGGTTGAAAACTTATTTACTTCAGATGATTTTTATACTGCCCAAATATCAATTTGCGAAAGTCAGAAAATTGAAGAAAGAGAAGCGGATATATTGACCCGGACCGTCATGAATCAATTCGATCAATATGTAAAAATGAATGATAAAGTACCACCTGAGATCCTGTCATCATTATCCAGCATTGAAGACCCAAGTCGTCTGGCTGATACTATTGCCGCGCATATGCCGCTTAAAATTGAAGAAAAACAGGTTATTCTGGAAATTTCAGATATACGTGAACGTCTTGAACATCTGTTAGCACAGATGGAATCTGAAATTGATATTCTACAGGTAGAAAAGCGTATTCGTGGACGTGTCAAACAGCAAATGGAAAAAAGTCAGCGTGAATATTATCTGAATGAACAGATGAAAGCTATTCAAAAAGAGCTGAATGATATTGATGATGTGCCTAATGAACTTGAAGAACTTGAAAATAAAATTAAGGAATCAGGTTTGTCAGCTGAAGCTAAGAAAAAGGGCATGGCTGAATTAAATAAATTAAAAATGATGTCACCCATGTCAGCAGAAGCATCAGTGGTAAGAAACTACCTGGAATGGCTGACTAATGTGCCATGGAAAAAACGTTCAAAAGTGCGTCATGATCTGACTAAAGCAGAAGCCATTTTAGAAGAAGATCATTATGGACTCGAAAAAGTAAAAGAACGTATTCTGGAATACCTCGCAGTTCAGCAGCGAATGAAAAAACTTAAAGGTCCAATCTTATGTCTTGTAGGGCCTCCAGGTGTTGGTAAGACATCCCTGGGTCAATCTATTGCCCGGGCAACGAATCGTAAATTTACCCGCATGTCATTAGGTGGTGTGCGCGATGAGGCTGAAATTCGGGGGCATAGACGTACTTATATAGGTTCAATGCCTGGTAAGATCATGCAGAACATGTCTAAGGTTGAAGTTAAAAATCCATTTTTCTTATTGGATGAAATTGATAAGATGGCCATGGATATGCGTGGTGATCCTTCCTCTGCATTATTAGAAGTACTTGATCCGGAACAAAACAACACGTTTAATGATCATTATATGGAAGTGGATTACGACCTCTCAGAAGTTATGTTTGTTGCCACTTCAAATAGTATGAATATTCCGGGACCATTGCTTGATCGAATGGAAGTCATTCGTCTTGCAGGTTATACCGAAGAAGAAAAAGTCAATATTGTTTCTCGTTATTTGATCCCTAAGCAATTAAAAAATAATGGTTTGAAAGCATCCGAATTAACGATTAGTGAAGGTGCTATTCGTGATATTGTTCGTTACTATACTCGTGAAGCGGGTGTGAGGGGTATTGAGCGTGAAGTTGCAAAGATTTCCCGTAAGGTTGTAAAAGAAATTCTACTGGATAAGAAAACAAAAAAAGTTGCTGTGACCAGTCGTAATCTTGAAAAATATCTGGGTGTTCGTCGTTTCCGTTATGGTAGTGTTGAACAGGAAAACCAGATTGGTCAGGTTACAGGTCTTGCATGGACAGAAGTGGGTGGCGAAATTTTAACGATAGAAACTGCTGTAATGCCAGGTAAAGGAAAAAACAGCGTCACTGGTCAGCTTGGTGATGTCATGAAAGAATCCATTCAGGCTGCGATGACTGTTGTGCGTAGTCGTTCAGATTCACTGGGTATCCCTCATGAATTATATGAAACAAAAGATATTCATATTCACGTACCCGAAGGAGCTATTCCAAAAGATGGACCCAGTGCCGGTATCGGAATGTGTACGGCATTGGTCTCAGCGCTCACAGAAATTCCTGTCAAGGCCGATGTTGCCATGACGGGTGAAATAACACTGCGAGGGGAAGTCTTACCCATTGGCGGGCTTAAGGAAAAACTTCTGGCGGCCTTGAGAAGCGGTATTAAGACCGTTATCATTCCCATGGAAAACAAGAAAGATCTGGTCGACTTGCCCAAAAATATTATATCAAAACTTGATATAATACCTGTGCAGTGGATTGATGAAGTTTTTCAGATTGCTCTCGTTCATATACCGGAACCAGGCAAGGAAAACGATGTTACGTCAAAGGTTAAAAGCAGAAAAAAAACCGCATCTATTAGAGCACATTAATATTTTTTAACTGTAAAAAAGCATCAATGTTTCTACATTGGTGTTTTTTTATGCATTTATTTCCTCTTGGAGGTATCGTACTGCAAATAAAAATTTGTGGAATTCATAATAGTTTTAAATATACCAGTCAGGTATTTGATATCATTTATTTTCATTAAAGTACTTGTAACATGTTGTTTTATTATAATTTTATATCATTGATATTGTATGTTGGAAATAATATGTAATAGCAGCTTTTATGTTATAGCGAACATATTTTATAGAAATTAAAAGTTTTGCTAGATTTTAACAATGAAATTTGCTTCAATACCCCTGTAACCGTTGTTACACAACACTTGTGTTATTTAATTTTTTTTATATATCTTATCTATCTAAAATATCATTTTGACTTTTCATTCCTACTGTTTAAAAGTCCTTGGTTAAAAAATATTTGTTTGATTTTTTTCAAAATTAGCGATATGTTTTGGTGTGTTTTTATAGATAAAAAAAGGGGAGCTTTTGTGAATAAATCTGAACTAATAAATGCTATTGCTGAAAATGCTGACTTACCTAAGGCGCAAGCCGGTCGTGCATTAGATGCAACGATTAAAGCAATTACTGATTCACTTGCCAGTAATGAGCCTGTCACTCTGATTGGTTTTGGAACATTTGAAGTAAGAGAGAGAGCAGCACGTACTGGACGTAATCCTCGTACTGGTGAAACTATCCAAATTAAAGCATCAAAAAATCCTGCATTTAAAGCTGGTAAAGCATTAAAAGAAGCGGTAAACTAATCCACTTTCTAAAATTGAGATGCTCAATTTAGAGAAAGCTAAAGTTAGAAAAATACGGGTGATTAGCTCAGCTGGTTAGAGCACCGCCCTTACAAGGCGGGGGTCATAAGTTCGAATCTTATATCACCCACCATTTACAATTAGTTTATTTTATTTATTCAATACTTAATTTTGTTGAACAATTATAATTAAACTTTTTTAAAAAAAATCTGGAGCGGTAGTTCAGCTGGTTAGAATACCTGCCTGTCACGCAGGGGGTCGCGGGTTCGAGTCCCGTCCGTTCCGCCATTTTTAAAAAGCGCGTTTTTTACGTGCTTTTTTTTTGAAATTTTTTATATTTTTAAATAACTGGAAGAGATAATTTAATGCTTTTACATAGTATCAGAGAAAGGGCAACGGGTTGGTTTGCCTGGGTAATCGTTATTCTGATTTCAATTCCTTTCGCATTATGGGGTATCAATAGTTATATTACACCTGATGCCAATCCATCTGTTGCCAATGTCGGTGATTACAAAGTATCTATTCAGGAATTTCAGAATGCGGTTCAGAATGAATCCAAAGAATTTAAAGGCCAGATAAATGATGCTCTTATTAAGAAAATCGTGCTTGAACGATTAATCAATAATCGTGCTCTGCTTAATTTTTTGACTGATTCAGGTCTGTCTGTCAGTAAGGCTCAAGTTGATTCCTATATCCGTACTGATGTAAATTTTCAGCTTGACGGTGTTTTTTCTGAAGAGGTTTATAACCGCAACTTACCCAGTGCATATAGCAAGTCCAATTATCGTAATTCTATTGCGACTCAAATATTACTACAGCAATTTTCTGATGGTATCAATAGCTCATCCTTTGTCACCGAGCAGGAAGTCAGACGCGTTATTCAATTAGTTAAACAAAAAAGAGACATTGCTTATACGTTAATTGTGGCAAATAATTTTGCAGACTCTGTCACTGTGACGGATGAAGAAATTAATAATTATTACCAGAATTTTCAAAGCCAGTTTGAAAATCCTGAACAAATTAAATTAGCTTATCTTGAACTTTCACGCAAAGATCTGGCTAATGATGTTGAAGTAACAGAAGAACAGATCAATAAATATTATCAGGACAACCTGTCACAATATACTCAGACAGAACGTCGTAAGGCGAGCCATATTCTTTTTACTTTTCCAACAGATGCTGATACCGATGCAAAAGATAAAGTGAAGGCAGACGCTCAGGCTGTGCTGGAAAAAATAAACCAGGGTACGGACTTTTCTGCAATGGCTAAGGAATATTCAAAAGATCCTGGTTCAGCAGAAAATGGTGGTGATCTCGGATTCTTTGGTCGTGGAGAAATGGTACCCGCTTTTGAAGAAAGTGCTTTTTCATTAAAGCCTGATGAAATTTCTGAACTGGTAGAATCTTCTTTTGGTTATCACATCATCAAATTGCTTGCAATTGAAGGAGGCAAGTCAAAACCTCTGGAGACTGTTAAAGATGTGATCATTGAAGCTATTCAGTTTGATCAGATAGAAAATTCATATTTTGAGAAAACAGAAACGATGCAGACGACTGCTTATGAGCAACCGGATTCTTTAGAATCAGTTGCTGCAGAACTTAATATGAAGATCAAAGAAAGTCCTCTCATGAGCAATGTCGGTGGTGAAGGTATTTTTTCTAATCCTAAATTAATCAACATTGCCTTTGGTGAAAGTGTACTTGAAGAAGGCAATAATAGTGATTTAATTGAACTGGCTGATGATCATGTTGTTGTAATTCGAGTGATTGAGAGAATACCCGCTAACGCAAAACCCCTGGAAGAAGTTAAAGAAAAAATTGAAACGCGTTTAAAGCAGGATTTAATTACAGCAAAAGCACAGGAAAAAGCGACTGAAATTATAAAACAGTTAACAGAAGGTGTTTCATTTGATGAACTGGCACAGTCAAATTCACTGACGATTGAAAATACCGGAACAGTTGATCGACAGGATATCAAAGTACCGGGTGAAATCATGCGTAAAGCATTTACAATGCCACGTGAAATGAAGTTTGCATCCACAAAAATGACGAATGGTGATATTGCTGTTGTTGTTATAAAGTCAATAGAAGATGGTGATAGTGGTGATAAGGCTTTGTTTGAAAGCATAAAAATGGCTATATTACAAAACAAGGGTAATATTGAAACGTCATTATCTGTTTTGCAAATTCGCTCTGAATCCGATATTGTTATTAATACACAACTGGTGAATGAAGAAGAATAAGTTACCCATCCTTTAGCTCATAAAAGCCTTTAGCTTAATTAAAAAAGCCAGTACTTCAATTGAAGTACTGGCTTTTTTAATTAAGCAGCAGATAAAAATTTTAGAAATTAGGGACTTGGCAAAAATTAAAGTACCAAGATTGCGCAGGAGATTTTTTGTCCTTTGAAGTTGCTACTTTGGTTGCATAGTGAGCTATGCGGCCAAAGTAACAACTTTGAAGGGCGTAAAATAAACAATCAAGATTGGTACTTTAATAAATGCCAAGTCCCTTAACCCTTGTCTGACTTAATCAGTGCACCCATGCCAATGTGG
>Ga0164313_10004659_pt1 | contig 12170 bp, 6 predicted proteins | sample GuaBasSedimGuay4_FD_113735 | JGI IMG/M metagenome (GOLD analysis project Ga0164313, IMG submission 113735) | Subseafloor sediment microbial communities from Guaymas Basin, Gulf of California, Mexico - Guay4, Core 4569-4, 0-3 cm | ecosystem: Environmental > Aquatic > Marine > Hydrothermal vents >... | reverse complement strand
GGAGACCTTGGCGCGACCTACGAAAACGCAAGCAGATTGTATGCTCCCCAGTTCGAAGAAGTGCTTTCCTCCCTGACAGTCAACTACGGCACATTCGAAGGCGGCTGCGACACTCCTCCAGCCCCCTACCTCATAGTCGGACATTCTGACTTCGTTACCACCGGTATGGACGCTTTCGTAACCTGGAAGGAGAGCCTTGGTTTTGACGTAACCATGGTCGACCTCAGTGTAACCGGAAGTTCAGCCGCAGAGATCCAGACCTACATTCATACTGCAATCAACAGCGGAACCGTCTACGTGCTGCTCGTCGGTGACACAGGGTACCTTCCCGGCGGCACGGCAACTGCATACGGCGGTGTAACCGACCTTTACTACTCAGCCCTTGATGACGGCGGCTTCATACCGGATGCCTTCCTTGGCAGATTCTCCGTAACAACAGTTGGCCAGACAGTATTGATGGCCGACAGGGTCATTGATTACGAACAGAATGTCAGCGGAGCAACTCCATGGGTACAGAATACCTGCTGGATAGCAAGTGTTGACAACTCCGGTATCTCTGAAGGAACACACAACTTCTGCATTACAAATTATCTCGATCCTCTGGGATACACATACGACAAGATTTACCCTGCATCCGGCGGCACCGCCGCACAGGCTGTGACCTCCATAAACGGCGGCATATCGATGCTCACGTTCTCCGGTCACGGCAGTTCTACAAGCTGGGCGGACATGTCCTTCGGACAGAGCAGTTTCAACACTCTCACAAATGGGGACATGCTTCCCGGAGTTCTTTCGCACGCCTGTAATACTGGAGAATACAGTGTAGGCACCTGCTGGGCCGAAACCTGGACAAGAACACCCGGCAAAGGTGGCCTCTGGTTCTGGGGTTCGGTGCCCTCATCCTACTGGGATGAAGATGATTACCAGGAAAAGGGAGAGTACGACTACTTCCTCGGACAGAGTATCAACTGGTCCATGGGCTTCCTCAACGGCGGGAAGATGGCCGTGTTCGTCGCTTACAGTGGCGGCGGCAGAACACAGTATTACTATGAGGGTTACAACCTTATGGGAGACCCCTCCGTCCAGATGGCTATCTGGGGAGGCACCGGTATGGAAGAGCAGCATGGCAGCACCCTGCAGAATACCAGCATTCTTGTAAGCAATCCTGTCAGGTCCGCTGCAGTTGTCACACTCAGTGGAAACGGCCCTGCGGAACTCAACGTCTTCGACCTTACAGGCAGGCTTGTTGCAACTCCTTACCAGGGAGAGCTCAACGGAACTCAGATGTTCAACTGGAACGCCAGCGACCTTACACCCGGAATGTACTTCCTCCGCCTGCAGCAGGGCGGCGAAGTATCTACCGCAAGGGTAATGGTCCTTAGATAAAACTGCGTCATCAACAAAGGCAGCATGCGGGAGGGCTCGGCCCTCCCGCTTTCTTATGCAATTGACATAGTTCCTGCCGGGTAGAAGATATACAGAAAGAAAAGGGGTTGAATATGTCTGTGATTTTTCTCGCATTTACAAGAATACTTGGTATTCCAGCTGCGCTGGTCCTTATAATTCTGACTGCGACATGCTCAGGAAGTAACCCTGCAGATCCTGGGGGCGGCGGTTCAGGGGGAAGCGGTTTCGCAGGACAAATAGATCATTCCTGTTCCGATCTCAATGATATTCCGGATTCGTGGATCGACAGCGTTCAGATGAATATCCGAATGCATTACGCGCATACATCCCATGGAGGACAACTAACGACAGGTCTTAACCTGATAGAGTCGGATGACTCCACGTACGATGTTGAGATAGGGAGTTCCTGGCTGCCGGATGTATCCGGCGCCCTCTGCATTTTCGATGGACAGGAGGGTGATACCTACATCTCTCCCGATCTTTTCTGGGAAACGTCAGACGGAATGGACATGACAAGGGACGTACTCACGAACAACCCGACGATCAATGTCTGTATGTGGTGCTGGTGCGGCCAGATGGATTACTATAGTGAAGACCAGGTGCAGGCGTATATTGATTCCATGTCCGTTCTCGAAAATGAATATTCCGGTGTTACTTTTGTATACATGACAGGAAACGCACAGAATACGGGCAGTGAGGGTTACAATAGATACCTTCGCAACCAGCAGGTAAGAACGTTCTGTGAGAACAACAGTAAAATACTTTTCGACTTCGCCGACCTTGATGCCTGGTGGTACAATGCCTCCTCTTCTGTGTGGGAACAGAATACGTACTCATGGTCGGGGAGTGAAATCCCGCTGGAGCATGAACAGTTCAACGGAGACGAAGCCGGACATACAACATTCGAAAGCTGCCGTCAGAAGGGCAGTGCAGTCTGGTGGATGCTTGCAATGATCGATGGAACGGAAGGTATTTGAGCACCCGATGCTCTTGTGTAATTCATATTACTCACACTTCAAGAGAGGAAAATAAATGAGAATATTTGTACTTACAGCTGCTTTGATGATGGCAGCGGCAGGCACCGCGGGTGCCGGGTGGCTTTACGCCATCGACGGAGACAACCTATACAGCGTAGACCCCTACGACGGGGATTGGGAGTCACTCGCGTCATCCTGGGGAGGCACCGAACTGCTGACCTCCTGCCAGGGTTACCTTTATGCTATTCAGGGGGATGTTCTTTACGTTGCAGACCCGGATAACGGTGATTGGGAATTACTTTCGTCAACTTGGGAGGGCGCAAACGCCCTGACTGCCAGCTCGGGCGCACTGTACGGCTGCCAGGGCGGCATCATTTACGAAGTAGACCCCTCAAATGGTGACTGGGCAAGCATTCCCGGAGATTACGAAGGAACTCAGTTCCTGGCCTGGGCAGGTGGAGCTCTCATGATTATACAGAACGACGTTCTCTACAGGACGGATCCGAATACCGGAGATTTCACAGAGTTTCCATCATCCTACGCCGGTACTACCGCGGTTGCCGGAAACTCCAGCGCTTTGTTCGTTGTTCAGGGTGACAATCTTTACAGTATAGACCCCTATACTGGAGATTACACCGACCTTGGCGGCGGGTATGGCGGCGTCCTTGAAATGGCCGTCACAAACGGCCTTGTATACACTATCTGGGAGGGAACCCTCTGGGTGACCGATCCGGATACAGGGGCATTTGAAGGCCTTACCGTCGAATGGAACAGCACTACGGCTTTCTGTTCGCTGTAATTGTTTTTTCAAGGGCGGGATTCATAACGGATTCCCGCCCTTTCTGATACTCTACTCCACCGGATGAACCACTCCTTCTCTGAGGAATACTAGATATCCGCAGGCCGGTTCGCAGAAAAGCTTTGATACATCCTGAATGTAGTACCGCTGCTTCTCTATATAGCTCTTAACCACCTGCTCTGCAGAAGATCCGCTGAAACTGTCCGTCTTGTAATCAACAACCGTGAGCTTCCCGTTATCTCTTAGGAGAAGATCGACGTATCGTTTCCTGCTTCCTCCGGGCGTGCCGATACAGTAGGCGTATTCCCTTCCAAGTATTACAGCTTTATCAAGATCAAATGGAAGCTTCATCCGGAATAAATTGAGGGACAGTTCCCTGATCTCTTCAAAATCATCTCCATAGACCCTTCGCAGGAAATCCTCGTTATCGAGGAGCCACTGCCGGGGGGCGCTGAAATCAATCTTCTCCAATACCGAATGAACACATTCACCGATGGCCGCCCCGCCCGGCTGCCAGTTGTCAGGCTTCGGATCGATCTCAAACAGGACACTGTCATCGCTCTCACTGAAATCATCACATATTGGAGCGAGTGACCGGGGAGGGGGAGAATGGTGTGATACTTCAACCGGGGGGATCTCTTCAATGCTCATGCACTCTGGGTCGGACAGGGCTGCCGACTGGATATTGTCCCAGAGGATCCTGCCCGGTGAATTATTATCAACGGGTGGTGACTGCACAAAAACAACAAGGGAATCCCTTGGCCTCGTTACCGCTACATAGAGGAGTCTTCTGAATTCCGCTTTCTCCCTGGCATTGACTGTCTCTACGATCTCCGGCCAGTAGAGCGATTTCATTCTGAGATCACTTGTATCTCCCAGGGGTATGGCAAGATCGAAGGCTGCCTTCTTAACATGATCGTAAGAAATTACCTTATCATTCCTCCCCCTGCTCGAACTGGCGGAGGGGGCTGCCAGTGCTACGTTCTTCCACGCCAGCCCCTTGGCTCTGTGTATGGTGGTAACGGTGACAGCTCCTCCTTCTGCAGGAACTGTCGAAGGCTCCTCCTGTCTTGAGGGTGCCAGATTCTTATCAAGAACCGTAAGAAGCTCGACCGGGGTTTTTATCTCCCCCGCAAAGACCCGCTCGAGAAGGAATTGCAGATTTCCCAGCCTTCTTGATTCCTGGTAGCCGGCAGCTGCCACTACGGGTATCATCTCCATCTGAAAGAAGAGCTCGAAAAGAAAATCTTCAAGAGGTATCGTAAGGATGGACTGCCTGAGTTTGCAAAGCTGCCGGTTGACTTCCCTTACTTCCGGAGGGCATCCATCCGCATGTTCTGAGAAACCTGTGGTTCCGGAGGAAATTGCGCTGTTGATCACATTATCCGAAATCCCGAAGAAGAGAGACCGGAGTGTATGTACCCATGCCATTCTGTCCATGGGGTACAGGATGCATCTTACGATTTCCCGGAGGTCCGCTATTTCAGGACGGTTGAAGAAATCCCTTGATGAGTTTACATAATACGGAATTCCTTCCCTTTCGAAGGCATCGATGAAATGATGAATATGTGTTCCCGACCTGAAAAGCAGAGCGTAGTCTCCGGGCTCTTTACCATCCCTGAAGCCGCTTTTCAGGTAATCCACATACCACTGAGCCGAAAGGAGCGCTGCGTATGCCCCAGCGCTGTATCCGGCTTTGAACTCTTCGGGCATGACCGGAAGTACAATTACCCGTGCAGGCTCCCCCTCGGGAGCTCCTGGGCGGGGTTCTATCGGGGAGTACATGCAGCCGAAGGGTTGTTCTTCGGGAGTCTGATCCTCGAACAGTTGAGATCCGAAAGCGTTCACGAACCTGATTATCGCTCTGCTGCTCCTGAAGTTGGTATTGATGGTTTCGGAGAGGGCTCCGCCCGCCTCAAGACGGTTTCTGAAGCTGCGGTAAGTCTCTATGTCCGCGCTTCTCCAGCCGTAGATGGACTGCTTGTCATCAGCCACAATAGTAACGCATCCATCCGGAAGGCTCCCTGCATGTTCCAGGAATGCTGTGAAAAGCCTGACCTGGTCCGAGCTCGTATCCTGAAATTCATCTATAAGAATATGATCGAACTTCCCGGATAGGGATTCTGCAAGCATACCGTTGCCGGCTATGGCTTTCCATGTGACATGAAGCAGATCGTTATACGATAACCGGCTTCTGTCTCCATCCCATTTTCTGCGCAGTTCTCCTGCAAATCCGCAGGCAAAACTCCAGGTCAGTTCTGTCATGCTGCCGGATTTCAAAACTGGCAGGATCTTCTTGAATCGATCGACAGCCGCTTTAAAAATAACTTTGGCGTGCTCGAAATCCTCCCAGTTATTCTTGCTTCCTCCCTGGAGATTCAGTGTTGGATGCTTTTTGATAAGCTCTTGGGAACTGATCTCTGGAAGTCTCCCGCGAAGTTCATCCAGTTCCATGAGGAATTGCCTTGCTTTCCCGAACACTTTATCCGATTTATTACTGCACGAATCAAGCGCTTGCTCAACCGCGGTTCCATGCGTTTTTATGAACTCATCAAGCACTGACAGCTCGGCTGAAGCGCTGCCGACGCAATCAATCGAATCAAGCCATCTTCTTTCCTCAATTCCGAGGGCGATCTCCCTCTGAAGACGGGTTCCGGTCATTTCCAGGATTTCCCTGTGAGTGAGATCCTCAAGACTCAGAAGCCACCTGTCCCACTCACGGTTGATCTCGAGAGGATCAAAATGGCCTTCAGTTGTAGAGAATGCGGGGTCAACTCCTGTCAGATTGAAATATTCCCTGAGAATTCTGGATGCGAACCTGTGTATTGTTGATATCCAGGAAACCGAGACGGTCTTCAGGGCATCAAGACAGTTCCTGTCATCCTTTTCCCCTGCAAGCCTGTTCCTTACCCGCATTCGCAGTTCTGCAGCGGCAGGCCTGGTAAAAGTAACCACGGCGATTCGCTCAAGAGGGGTTCCCTTTTTTACAAGCTCAACAACCCTGTCCACCATAAGGGTCGTCTTCCCCGTTCCAGCGCTGGCCTGGACGAAAACATTTCTGTCCGTCTCCCTGAGGATCGCGTCTCTCGAACTCTGATCGCCCGGTACGGTCACTTTCTTCATTTCTTCAGCACCATCCCCGCGAACATTTCCATCCGTTTGTCCGATTTTACTTTTGCTTTAATCCGACTGAATGGATTTCTTCTGCATATTCCGCTGTAGTCGCAGTAATCACACTTAACGGTGGGGACCGGAGGGAACAATCCCTCGCGGATCATCGATACTATTCTATGGGCATTGAAAGAAACGGACTTCATTAGATTTTCCATTTCATCTCCGGTGAAACTCATCAGTTTTCCCGGTTTCCTTTCTGAAACAGACACATACGCCGCTGAAGCGACGTTCCTGCCCGGATAATTCTGTGCAGCCAGCTGATAGTAGAAAGGCAGCTGGAAATGCCTGCCTTCAGTGGTGCCTCTTTTTCCCGGCAGTGATCCCGTTTTTAGATCAAGCAGAATGAGGTTCGATGCATTATCCTCCATGATAAGGTCTATTCTTCCGCCTATAGGCATATCCCCGAGGCTGCCCTCCAGGCTGACTTCGCTGCCTTTATACTTCCAGCCCTTCGCTGCAAGCTGAGAAAGGCTGGACAGTATTATCTGCTTCTGCTTCTCGATGAAAATGTCTGCAAAGAGTTCTGAACCCAGCCTTCCCTCGAGAGAATGTCCGGAAGCCTGTTCTCTGAGAATGTCATCAACGCGCTTTTCAGTTGGAAAGAACCCCTGTTCCTTCACTATTTCCTCGAGGGCCGCATGGATTACCAGACCCCTTATCATCGGGTCAGGGGAAGTACCTATCTCCGTTAATTCCGTTCTTCTTATCTTCCATCCCTTTGATGACATAAGCAGCGCAAAAGGACATCGCATGTAATCCTCGAGCAAGGTGGGGCTGATCCTGTCCAGTTTTACAGGGGAGGAAGAAACTATGCCGTCATAGCAGTCAAACCCCCCGTAATTCATTCTTGAATGTTCCGCAGCATATGCTCTTGAGAACATGGGATCCACCGGGTAATCCCCGTTGCCTGCAGCAAGAACTCTTTTCTGACCGGGATGAGCGCCCCCTGCCATCTGCGAGAGAGGAGAAGAGGAGCCTGTTACGAACCAGGCGGCTTTCCCGGAGGAGTTATCCAGATGAACAAGATTCGATATGAAAGGGGATGGTGATATTTCGGCCCCTTCACTATCAGTCTGCCTGAAGATGATATCCAGGCTTTTCCCGGCGGCTTCACCTGCCTGCCGCAGAAGGAATCCATCCTCTGTTTCCCTTTCAGTCTTCAGAGCCATCTGGAGTCTGGTGCGAAGTTCTTCGCTCAACCTCGGATCCTCATCGGGGGAACCCGGATAGATCCCCTCCTCCATATCCATCAGCAGAATACTGTCAAAGAGGCTGCCTCGTATCTTCTCTATGGTGACAACCCGAAATCCTTCCGGATCGGCTGGTCGGAGCACAATATCCCGGGTCTGGTAGTTAAGCCTCAGAGCATCGCTGACCTGAGGCAGTGATATTTCCCCGGAGAATGTGAATTCACGCGGATCGAAAAGAGAATCCCTGATAGAGAGGGGAATTGATCCCGAAACGGTTTCTTCGAAGAAATTCCTGAGGTGTTCAAGATATTCAGATGCAAGTGCTACCGGCGGCAAACCGCTGAAGAAAGTGTCCAGTTTCCGCAGAAATGAAACCAGCCGGTTCTTTTCCCGGGCAGTAGAGTACCAGTCCCTCCATCTCTGCAGACCCATCCTTATACCACTGTTCTCCGCAACATCGACTATCTCAAGGGGATCAGCAGCGAGTTCATCCACAAAAATTCCTGATGCAAGCAGATTCTGAATATGGACGTAATAGAAACCTGTACCTATCGCTCTGAGAAGGTTCAAAACCAATGATCCAGCAGGAAGGCTGGACAGCTTTGTTTTCAGCGGTGCATTTACCGGAACACCTTCATGATGGGCGAGGCGGACAAGGCTTTCGCCCTCCTGTTTTCGCCGCACAACTGCTATTCTGCGTAGATCAATACCTTCTTCTATGTTCATTTCAACAATGCGCCCGAGAGCTGCTCTGCAGGCACCGATCTCCCCTGAAACTGCGGTTATCCGGAAACCTTTCACGGGAACGGCCGGTATGGATTGATCTGCAAGCGCCTCGAAAAAAGCGGCAAAGCTGTTCATCTGCATTCTGTTACCGGACCTGATCAGGGAGCCGATCCCCATATTCTGAAGGAGCTGGCTGGTTCGCTTGTATATGCTGCTCCAATGCGAATTCCCGGAAACAGGGCTGAACCAGAAGACCTCTTCGGCGGAATTGCAGAACCTCTTCAGGAAACGCCTCTGGGATGGATTCAGGTCGTAGAAACCGTAGAAGATATACGTTCCCTGAACTACGCCTGAAATGTCCTGCTCCAGTATCATATCCCCGCAGGAGAGATATCCCTTCCGCCGCTCTATATCGTAGCTGCCAAGTATCCTGCCCACCGTTTTTTCTGTAATGGACTGCCCTCCGGAAAGGGAGATGGACGTAATATCGTACAATTCAGGAGTAATCCCGTGTTCGAAAAGGCTCTCGAAAAATGTTCCCATCGAATGGGCCGTTTCGGTATTCTCCCTGAGGTCGAACAGAGGTTCTCCCTCGTTAACTGCCTTCATGGCATGAAGCGTGAAAAGGGTTCTGTCCGAATGGCTCACTTTTTCAGCAGGAAGCGGAACAGGGCTTATTTTCTGAGCCAGATGCCTGATGCCGGGAAGAAACTCTATTCCCCCTATGATCCCGGTATCGGCATCGCTCAGGAGAAGCCGTCTCAGCCTGTCCAGCTGGCCGGTGCCTGCCGAGATAACGGTAAACTGTTTTTCTTCTTTGCGTAAACAGCGTGTGAGCTCGAGAAAATCTTCCTCAAGCGCCCTGTAGTGACCTTCATAAAGGGTCTTTATAAGCATGTTTCCCGTTCACAAGGAGTGCAGCATGTCATAACTGGAAAATGAATATTGCACATAATTTCCCGCGGAACAACGTCCCTTCAAGCAAAGACGCATTTCGCAAAAAGTATTTCTGCTATTGGGGTCTGACCATCGTAAGGGAGAATCTGGCTGTGATCCTATCTCCATCGCAACTGATGCTGCCGGTGACAGTTCCTTTTGCAAGGGCATCGATGATATCGGTGGCCAGGTGACCGCAGGGACCGCAGGGAAGTGATTCGAAGCTGAAGTAGACGGGATTACCACGGGTGCCGAGAGTATCGAATCCAATCGAGGGTCTTTCTTCATATTCATTCAGGAATTGAGATCTAATAGCCAGCATACTCCGGGCTCCAGTGAGATGCAGATAACCGCTTTCATCAGTAGTGAAGTAAGGATTCTCCGCCAGGCCAAGCTCTCCATATTCGGCGCCTGACAGCTCTATAGCGATGATCGGTGATTCCGGAATCAGTTGCCGCTCCAGGAAGGCCGCCATTGACTCGGAGTTCAGAATGACCGGTCCGGTGGGGTATACAATACAGCGGTAAATACCATCTGTGAATGAACTGACTCTGCCCTGAAGTGTAAGTGTCATCCCCTCTCCAGCAGGTACCTGTAATGTAACGTATGGTTCGAAAGGGTAGGTGTCCTCCCCGCCAATGCTTAAATCCCATAGCTCAAGCTCCAGGCCATCGAGGGGCTCGAAACGGGAATCGGAGAGCCACCCGTTTCCTCTTTCCTTGAAAATAACATCTATTAACTCACTGCCGCCTGCAAATCGGACTTCCATTGTAATAGTTCTACGGGAAAGTGTATCACCCGAACAGAGAAGAATAAGCTCCTCCATATTAATCACACCGGGATGCACGAGGAAAGCGTTGAACTCGAAATGTCCCTGCAGAAGCCAGTAACCGTTGCCGGGAGTTCCGACGATCTGAAGGCTGCCTGTTGCATCCGGCAGAAGAAGAAATCCATCTCCTTCACTAATCGTCTGAGCCATCCATGACCCCAGCTCCCAGAAAGGGATTTCGAGTGTATCCCCGGGAATTGCTTCGCCAAGATGAGTTTGGGTCACCACTGCTGTTATCCCATCGTCTCCAATAGCGATAATATCCCCGCTATAGACCCACGGAAGATCATGCATGGCCCCCTCCAGATCCACGTACCAGGGACTGGCGAATGCCTGGGAACAGAGCAGGAACAGAATGGGCAAAGTCAGGTTTCTGATGCAGATTCTCATGCGATAACTCCTCTCCATATCCATTATACAATAACATTTTTCATATATTCCATTAGAACATTGATGAATCATCGAAAGGGGTGCACTGATGAATCGTGAAGAGATCCTTGAGTTCGTTCGGCGAAATTCAACTTCGTTCATGGCAACAGTAGATGATGGCGAACCCTGCGTTCGGGGAATGACTACGCCGCATATTGATGACAGTGGAATTACATTCTGCACCGGCACCGCTAAGGATGTCTGCAGGCAATTGCTTGCCCAGCCCTCTGTCGAACTCTGCTTCTGGAGTCAGGAGGAAAGGCTTCAGCTGAGGATTCGCGGAAAACTGGAGAAGCTCGACGATGAAGAACTCAAGAAACAGATAGTTGAAACGAGGTTCACTTTTCTAAAACCTGTGGTAGAGAAGTTCGGATGGGATACCCTGACGCTGTTCAGGATTTCAAAGGGTAAAGCAAGAACCTGGTCAGCTGAGAATCCTGCCGAGAGTAATCCTGTAGTATTTGATTTTTAGCGCGATGGATTAGAACATCCAGAAGTCGATATCCTTTTTCATTGCCCGCATGCTGATTTCCTCGATATCTGAATCCGCTATTTCCCGGACAGCCATCCAGAGAAGAATCTCATTTTCTATAATGTCATCGGGCAGGTAATCGGTATTGTAACCGTCATAAACAGGTGATTCTGAAAGCATCCGAAGTGTGATTTCACGCATCATATCTCTGTGCTGGCTATAGGCTTCACTGATAAGTTCGATATGTGAGTACTTTCTTCCTCCCTCAATGGAGACTTCTATCACTGCAACAGTATGATTCTCATCGAACTCATGATCGCTCTGCGATTCGTAGCCGTACGGTGCCTCCGATCCATTCGGACTCGAAATTTCGAAGAGAAGCACCGCATCCTCAGCGCTTTCAATAACATCGAAAACACCAACCGTGTATCTTCCGATACTGTCTACCCTCAGGGGTTCATAGCCGAATGTACCGATTTCCGCCGAATCCGAAGTTTTGAATATCAGATTCATCTGCTCTGCATAGGGGTGCTCAAGAAGATACTCAGCAGAAATTCCCGAAGTGTCGTTCGCGTTCCCCCACCGTTCCGTGTTCAGATCTGCTGTTAGATAATACCTCTCAACGTCTCCGGGTCTGGCACCAGCTTTGCTGTACATGAAGAATGGAGGGTCGGTGATTCTTCCATTTCTGATATAGGGATCGAGGCGGTTTGCGAATATGAGCGTTCTCCTCGCGGAGGTTCTGCAGCGAAGAGCCTCAAGAGTAGCGTATACTTCCTTCATTTCTGTCTCTGAAAAGCCCTCTGTCCCAAAAAGCGGTTCGTTAACCACTCTCCACATCAGGGCTGCGAGGGACAACGAAGGGTGCTCTGTATTGAGAGCGCTGCACACAAGAGCGCAGCGGTCAGCGATGTTCTGCGGCAGAGTTCCCTGCTGAAAACAGTTAAGGATATCCCAGGCCGGATCATCCCTGTCAAATTGATCAAAGTACAAACTCTGTGTTCCCGGCAGATAACCGGCTGACTGTTCCACATAGTGATTCATGATTATTCCATCAGCAAGCGTAGGGTCAAAAACCACCTGCTGAACATCTGATGGTTGCTCTGCCTGGACTTCTGCACTCCGGCTCAGCCCCGAAGCAAGAGCGCCGAGACAAACTGTGATTCCAGCTGCTGTTTTCAGAGAATCCGGAACATGCCAGATTTCCCTGAAACATTCTTTTCCATTTTTC
>Ga0164313_10004658_pt1 | contig 12173 bp, 11 predicted proteins | sample GuaBasSedimGuay4_FD_113735 | JGI IMG/M metagenome (GOLD analysis project Ga0164313, IMG submission 113735) | Subseafloor sediment microbial communities from Guaymas Basin, Gulf of California, Mexico - Guay4, Core 4569-4, 0-3 cm | ecosystem: Environmental > Aquatic > Marine > Hydrothermal vents... | reverse complement strand
GGATGGCACGTATGTGAAGGGCGGCAGATCATCATTATCGTACGGAATGGGCTGCATCGGGTAGGGTGTGATCTGCCCTATTTCGACTGTTTTCATCGATTCAACAGTGAAGGTTACCGACGGGTTTTCAGGCAGCGCCGCGAGGAACGAAACTTTCGGAAGCTGCGGGTAACCGGGTTCAAGAGCGGAGATGGTCATGCCGGGTACGTTGAGAATGGTGAAATCCAGCCCGTCCTCGGTAGTCTCGGTCAGACCTATGCCTGGAATCATGACATCAATAACCATGCCTGAAGGTGTGGATTCAATAACCGTTACCGTTGCATGATCAAGAGTATTGAATCCGAAATCGATCCAGTCCGCGAAGAGAGCACCACAGAGTATCAGAAGAACAAAAACAGTTGTTTTCATAATGTTTCCGTTTCGTATTGTGAGTAAAGAAAGACATTCTCAAATAAAATACACCACTTCAATATATATTCCTAATAAAGGATTTGAACTTCAATGTCCATACGATATCCCGTATGAAATTTCAGGTTGATCCAGCGGATTATGAAAACTGTCGTATATTAACTCAGAATAAAAGAATCACAGTATTGTATTCATTCAGGAAAGGGCATCAAATGTATTTAGCAGCTGCATTGTTAATCATACTGTCCGGTGCAGACGGAAGTGCATCATCCGGTTATATGGAGCCTGATCAGGTGCTGATAGACATAGTTGATGTTCAGTGGGCACCATGGACCAGCGTCTCTCCGGATTTTCAGAACTGGCTTCTTCGTTTTCCTCAGGCGAATCCCTCAATTGCAGAGCTTGCTCAGGAAGAAATGAAACTGGCCGGTATGCGTTTCAGCCCTCAGACGTTTGCTCCAAGCCGGACAAGACGGTTCGTTGATCTTTCACTTCTGAGGTACCCTGAACTTGAAACCGTGGAAGTACACTCCCTTCCGGATAATCCCCGGATACTCAGCACAAGCTGGTCGCCTGACGGCTCGATGGTTGCTTTTACCAACGAAACCCCCGAAGGTGTGGAACTCTGGGTAATTGATGTTGAACCGGCTGAGGCCCGGAAACTGACAGATGCAGTTCTGAGCCTTACCGCCAACGAATGGCCTGAATGGCTCTCGGATGGTACGGGTATAATCTGCTGTATTATCCCGCAGGATCATGGTGAACCCCCCGCCCCGAATCCTGTTCCTTCGGGTCCCGTTATACAGCAGACAACCGGAGCTGCGGCACCGGCACGAACCTACCAGGACCTTCTTGAAAATCCCTGCGATGAGGATCTCTTCGAGTACTACCTTACTTCGCAATTGTCTGTTGTCCGAATGGATGGCAGCATCGATAAAGTCGGAGACCCCGGAATCATCTGGTACTATTCTCCGTCACCTGATGCCCGGTACATGCTGGTTTCACAGCTGGTGAGACCTTTCTCCTACATGGTAACAGCCGGAAGATTCGCGGAGCTTGTTGAAGTCTGGGACTTTGAAGGGAATACTGTTTTCGAAGTAGCGGTTTTCCCTGTAAGGGATGCAATTCCAATAGCTACGGGGAGTACATTCGAGGGACCGCGAAGCATTGTCTGGAGAAGTGACGCGGATGCCACTCTCTGCTGGACTGAAGCGCTTGATGGAGGAGATGCGGGAGCGGAAGCTGAACTCCGGGACAGGATTTATCTGCTTGAAGCACCCTTCGATGCAGAACCGGCAGAGCTTCTGGACCTGACCAGCAGATTCGGCGGAATAGTCTGGGGGAATGATTCTCTTGCCATTGTTTCCGAATGGTGGTGGCCCACAAGGAACGAAAGAGGCTGGAGAATAAGACCGGGACAACCGGATTCCGAACCCGAGCTGCTTGCCGACCGTTCATGGGAGGACAGGTACAGTGATCCTGGAACCCCGAGAACCAGGCTCGACAGCAGAGGAAAAAGTGTGCTTGTTACATCTCCCGATGGTGGTTCAATCTACCTCGCGGGTGACGGCGCGTCGCCCGAAGGTGACAGACCGTTCCTTGACAGACTGGATCTTTCCACACTGGAGGCTGAAAGGCTCTTTCATTCTCAGCCTCCCTTTTTCGAGCGCCCATCCAGGTTCATTAATGATGAGTGCACCAGGTTCCTGTTTCTAAGGGAATCGGTTAACGATTACCCCAATTACTATGTCAGGGATCTGTCGAACGATGCCGACATACAGGTGACCTTCTATTCAAGTCCGGTAACGGTCCTCGACGGTATGCATAAGGAGCTCATTACCTACAAACGTGAGGACGGTCTTGATCTTTCAGCGACACTCTATCTGCCTCCGGGTTACAGCACGGAAGATGGTCCCCTTCCCATGGTGATGTGGGCCTATCCTCAGAACTATCGTTCGGCCTCCGCCGCCGGCCAGATATCAGGTTCACCCTGCAGGTTCGATTACATCGGCTGGTGGTCACCTTTGATTTGGCTTACTCAGGGTTACGCTGTTCTTGATGATCCGACCATGCCCATCATCGGTGAGGGAGATGAACAGCCTAACGATACTTTCATAGAGCAGCTTGTCATGAGCGCCGGAGCGGCTGTTGACGAAGTTGTAAGCAGGGGAGTGGCGGATCGGGACAGGATAGCCATCGGAGGGCATTCATACGGTGCATTCATGACGGCGAATCTCCTTGCCCATTCGGACCTCTTCGCGGCGGGACTGGCAAGGACAGGGGCGTACAACAGAACACTAACACCCTTCGGTTTCCAGTCGGAGGACAGATCGCTTTGGGAAGCCAAGGAAATATACATCGAAATGTCGCCGTTCATGAACGCTGACCTGGTCGACGAACCGATACTTCTCATTCATGGGGATGCGGACAGCAATTCAGGAACCTTCCCGATGCAGAGCGAGCGGTTCTTCGCTGCCCTGAAGGGGTTGGGTGGAGTTGCCAGGCTCGTTATGCTTCCTCTTGAAAGCCATAGTTACAGAGCGCGGGAATCCATTCTGCATGTACTCTGGGAAACGCAGGAATGGCTGCGGACCTATGTGAAGGAGTAGAACCATACAGGTAAACCGGACTCTGAATAATGTTCTCGAACTTAATTGAAAAGGGCACTCAGTTACGCGGAGTGCCCTTTTTCTTATCAGCCCGTTTCTCTTTGAGGGTTTTCTTTGGTTTTGTCTTGGTTTCCTTTTTCTTATCCCTGCTTTTTGACATAAGTCTTAACCTCCAATCTTTGCGATTCCGAACCTGAACTGGCGTGTTTTAACAATTCAACATAATATGCAGGATTTTTGACCTGATGACTTCTTCTTTGAGACGAACGAGTAAAATACTTACCTGTTTCAGATATCTTTTTGGATTTGCCAGTTAGACCCTTCGCAACTCTGCATCATTGACAGGAAAGGAATACCCTCTGTATTCTTGACTTTGGCAAGTAACATTCCTGTAGTTCACAGATCTCAATCACTTTAAGAGGAGAACTGAATGAAATTTCTCAGATATGCAGTTACCGTTGTATTCATTACTTTCTCTTTGCTTTTTATTTCAGGCAGTTCGAAAGACTCAGAAGAAGAATACAATACAGTTGAAGATTCGGTACTTGAGTCATTTCTGGATGAGTATGGATTCGCCACATTTGATGGGCTTGATCCGCACAATGGAGAAGGTGAACATCCTCTTAAGCTTGCTGTAGACACAGGGAACTTTGAAGTTGCCCGGATGCTTATTGCAGAGGGAGTAAATACTGACATTATGTATACTCTTGGAATAGACCATGCAGGGCTATTTGAATGCGGTATGCCGGCAGAAGATGTTGAAGCAGTGTCAGAGCTTTACGGGGAAGTTGAGATCACAGAGGTTGATCGAATGACGGAGGGCATGTCAAATCCGGTTCTTGAATTAACCTTTGAAAATGATACGTCAAAAACCCTGGTTCTGGAATTGATTGAGACTGATCATTCAATCTGGAGAATCTGGAGAATAGTAATATTTTCAGATACGTTTTTAACAGAAGAAGGAATTGGCATAGGTTCTACTTTCGAAGATCTTGAGGACAATTATCTGATTGATGGTGTATACTGGGGAGAGGGTGGAGAGCCCTGTGCCGTTGTAGAGTCGGTTGGGATGTCATTCATACTGGAGGAGGGAGACTGGTGGCAGATGGGTGAAGTAGTTGGAGAAATCCCCGGGGTCACAAGAATAATCATTATCCTGAAATGGAAGTGAATCCAATTCAGCGCATTCTTCTGAAGGAGAACTCTATCTGCTGGATAAATCCGGTGAGATAACCCGGCTTACGACAACTGCAGGCTGGCAATCCGCATGACCCGAGCTGGAGCCCGGACAGCGGCATGATAGTTTACAGCCACTACGATGGATCGCGCCCCTGGACCGATACCGAGACCGTGGCATTCTGCTGGAGTGGAGGGATACACTGAAATCTATCGTAGTCAACACTATGCGGATGTATGACTGATTGCTGCATGCAGTTCAGTATACTTAATTCTTATTAATGTACTCAGGAGGATTTAAATGGAAATGCGTACTTCACGGAAACTGCGAATGAGCTTTATTCTGACGTTTTCAGTTCTAGTACTTGCCACCGGGTGCTTCCTTTTCCCTTCAAGCGGTTTTTATAACATACTTGAGATCAAAGGGTACGTACTATCGTCTATTGATTCCACTGCTGTTGAAGGTGCGGAAATACTTGTTTACGAAGCAACAGGAAATTTAGTTAAGGATACAGCATACTCTGATTCACTCGGCTACTTCACGTGCCGCTGGTCTTCTCTCGCGGATGACGCAGGGGATTATCGCGAATGGATAGTAGTTGTGCATGATATCGATGGAGATCAAAACGGAGTGTTTGCAGATAAAGATACCACACTTATCGAGGAAGATCCTGAGCATAATGCTTATGCGGAGTGGGAACTGATTTTCTATGTAGATCTTCAGTGATACGCTCAGGTCGGTGAAATACAGCTTACTAATTCCCTCACAGCTCTTCAGCCGATAAGATCTCTGGTTCCAATCAGAGTCCATGGGGGTGAATTTGCATAAGCTGGTGATACTGTTGTACATTCAATTCAATAGTATATTTACATGTGATCAATAACCGTGGATTACAGGAGGATACTATGAAGCGTATGTCTGTACTATTGCTTTTGTTGTCAGTTGTTGCTTTTGCCGTGCCGGAGAATGGATTTACACCAAGGACCTCTCAGCTGTTCCCGTCTGCCATGGTCCGGTATTCCACACCTATCAAAGTCAGCGGGGTATTAGGTTTAGTCTTCATGCAGCTCCATGGCCAGGACAGCTATAGCGGTTTCTTTGCGCAGATCGAACCCGGAATCGCAGGTGGTAAGATCAATGTTGGATACCGGTATGGAGAACACCATTTCATGCCGCTCTACAATATCGGTCTTGCAGTTTCAGTTATGCAGACTTGGAGCAGCCCTCTGCAGGACGTTGAGAGTGACCAGACATATCTGGGTCTGGAACTTGTGGGAGCGTTCAGCGTGGTGGGATTGAATGGTGGTGTGTTCAAACACATTGCGGGTGATGATGAAGACAGTAACTGGATATACAGCCTTGGTATAGGTGTAGGCATCTAAAAGGAGAGTTACGCATGAAAAAGTCAGTTGCATTACTGATCGCAGTACCGGTGCTGTTCCTCACCGCATGCGGCAATCCGGAACCGCAGACGGAGGATATCAGCATGGATAATCCACCTGAGCAGCCTCCTTTAGAAACTGAACCGGTAGAGGAGCATTCAGAGGAATCAGTCCTCTACTATTCTTTTCTAGAGATCGATGGCAGTGAACTGCCAACAGGGAGAGTGGTCGTTCTCCCGGATATCCTGATTCTCGTGCCGACGTCGACAGGTATGATCTGCGTTGGTGATCCCGCTGTTAATATCAGCGAGGCATTACGGTCTATGATTAATGACCCGCGCAACGAATGGACGAGCGATGATCTGGAAATCAGCAACGTTACTTTCAGCGCGGGGCACGCAGTCGTGGAGCTGCAGGGTGAGATATTCGGTGCAGGTGATATCGTGCTTATCGCTTCGGGCATGCAGGTTCTCATGACTGTATTCACTGACAATTCAGTGCAGACTGCCACAGTCACGCTGAATGGAGAATGCATAGGCAACCTCGGTATCAGCCATGAGAGCGAAGCCAGACCAGCCGACTATGTGTATGCCCGGGCGGAAATCGAAGCCTTTAGCCGGTAGAACCTGCTATTCCTCCTCAATAAGCCCAAGGATGAACGCGTACTGTTCAGCGTAGTCACGCAGCCAGCTGAAACGTCCAGATGCACCTCCGTGACCGGTTCCCATGTTTACCCGCAGAAGAACCGGATCGCTGCCTGTATTGAGATTCCTGATTCCGGCCACCCATTTTGCAGGCTCCCAGTAACCAACCTGGTTATCGTTTACACCCGTATAAACGTAGAGTGCCGGGTAATCGACAGCATCCAGGTTATCCACGGGTGAGTAGGAGAGGATGTACCAGTATTCCTCTTCATTTTCCGAAGGATTTCCCCACTCGTCGTACTCGTTGGTTGTAAGCGGAATAGTGGGGTCAAGCATCGTAGTCAGGGCATCGACAAAGGGAACCCCCGCTACAACTCCGCGCCAGATGTCCGGCCTGAGGTTGATTATCGCTCCCATCAGGAGCCCTCCGGCACTCTCACCCATGGCAAATACATTTTCCGGGTCACAGTATCCTTCTGCTATGAGGTATTCGGTGCAGACTATAAAATCGGTGAAGGAGTTCATCTTGTTCAGAACCCTTCCCTGATTGTACCACCAGCGACCCATTTCACTGCCACCACGTACGTGTGCGACAGCGTACACGAACCCCCTGTCAAGGAGAGAGAGCCTTGCTGAACCGAACATGGGGTCCATACTCGAGCCGTATGCTCCGTATCCGTAGATCAGAAGAGGATTTTCACCTTCTTTGAAAAGGTCTGTTCTGTAGACAAGGCTTATCGGAATAAGTGATCCATCATCAGCAGGAGCCATTATCCTGTGTGATTCGTACAGTGATCTGTCAAAGTTTTCTCCGATATCATCCATCTTAAGAACCCTCATAGTATCGGCATTTATATCGTAGGCTACAGTAGACCAGGGGGTTGTCATGGATGTGTAGTACAGCCTGATGGAATCGGCCGAAGCATCGAAGTTTGAGGAAGTGTAAAGAGTGGAGGCCTCCTCTCCCAGATTGGCGTAGTACCCGCAGCCTGATTCTCTGTTGACAAGGAAAAGTTTTCTGAGGCCATCAGTTCTTACCGAAACAGCAATAAGATCATCGAAAATATCAATTCCTTCTATCAGAACACTATCGGAATACGGTACAATCGTTTCCCATTCAGGCATTGAAAACGATTCTGCTGAAGCCCGCATTACGGAATAGTTTTCCCCTTCGGTGTTTGTAAGAATGTAGAATGTATTCCCGATGGGTTCTATGTAGTATTCAAGTTGTTCTGTTCTGGGATGAATTATCTGAAAGGAATCTCTTGGAGCCGCAGCTGACAATACTCTGCATTCCGATTCAAGTGTACTTGAGGTTGATATTACTACCCATCGATTATCATTGGAATTCCAGACCCAGGGCCAGAATGTGGGATCGTCCTCCCTGTAGACGCATGCTTCGTCATCGCACCCGATTGTCCTGCGCATTATCCTGTCCGTTCTTCCAGTCGGGTCGTTCAATCCATAGAATACCATCCTTGAATCGGCTGCCCATGCAATGTCACCCGAGGCATTGTGAATATTATCCAGCCTGTGACCCGTCTGAATGTCCTGGAAAACGAGCGTATTCCAATGCCCTCCGGTGGTATCGAATGCCCATGCAAGGATCGTATTATCAGGACTGACACTCATTGCCTCAACCCGGAAGTATTCCCTGCCTGCAGCAAAGACATTTTCGTCCAGCAGTATCTCAGGTTCACCATCGGGATGCTGTCTCCTCATGTTCACACTGTAATCATCACCCGCCCGGTATTCATGCCAGTACCAGTAACCGTTTCTGTAGTAGGGTACGGAACTGTCCTCTTCGGTAATTCGTTCCCGCATTTCCCCGACCAGTGTGTCGATAAGAGCGGTGTATTCTGTAATCATGGAATCTGCAAAAGCATTTTCGGCTTCCAGGTATTCAATTACCGCAGGGTCTTCAATATCCCTGAGCCAGTAGTAATTATCTATGCGGGTATGGCCGTGTGCAGTGATTTCATGAGGAACGATATCCGCGACGGGGGGCTGCAGCGAAAAAAGAAATAACGCCAGCAGATGTACAATTATCATAATAACCTCCGAATGGGAATTAGCTAATAATAGAAGAATATATACAATATATTATCAGGGTTTTCATTAGTTCCCCATAAGAGAACACTGATCAAGGTCTTACGATGAGAGTCTTAAGTTAATATATTAAGTTGAATTGATATCTGTTTGAGACATCGGTTATTCTGGAAGAGGTTGATTTGAAAGAGAAGAATAAAGGAAAACGGGTCGTTATATCCGCATCCGAGCGGGTGAGTATGCTTCCGCCGTACCTGTTCGCCCAGATAGACAGGCAGAAGGAAGTCGCATTGAAGAAGGGTATGGAGCTTATCGATTTCGGAATCGGGGATCCGGATCTGCCCACATCCTCTGCAATAGTTGATGAAGCCAGAGAAGCTGTTGCCGTTCCTTCCTATCATAGATATCCAAAAGGTTCCGGAAGCGAGTTTTTCCTTGATGCTGTAAGAAACTGGATGAGGGAGCAGTTCGGTGTATCGATAGATGGTGGGTTGGATGTGGGAGCTGTCATCGGAACGAAGGAGGGCATAGCCCACGTTCCCCTCTTCTTCTGCAATCCTGGAGATCTTGTACTTGTTCCCAATCCGGGCTATCCGGTATACAGGGCATCAGCCATACTCGCTGACGCCATTCCGATTGACCTGCCACTGCTGAGGGAGAACGGGTTCCTGCCGGACCTGAATTCCCTGTCGAAGGAAGTGATCGATAGCGTAAGGCTTGTTTTTCTCAATTACCCCAATAACCCCACCGGAGCAGTTCTCACGCTTGACAGGATGAAAGAAATCGTGGAATGGGCAAGGCGGGAAGATATTCTGATAGTCAGCGATAACTCCTACAGCCATATAAGATTCGATGGAAAACCCCCGGCATCGTTCCTTCAGATACCGGGCGCTGAGGATGTATGTCTTGAGTTTCACAGTCTTTCCAAAACATTCAACATGACAGGATGGAGAGTCGGATTCGTGGTCGGCGGCACTAATCTTGTGAAGACCTTCATGGGCGCAAAGGAGAACATAGATTCGGGGGTATTCACTGCGGTTCAGAAGGCCGCCGAGAAAGCGCTCTACTCGAATATTTCCTGCATATTTGACATCTATGCAAAACGGAGAGCAGTGCTGGTGGAAGGCCTGAGGAAGCTTGACTGGGATGTCTGCGAATCACCGGGCACCTTCTACGTCTGGGTTAAACTTCCCAAGGGCACGCAATCCATGCGATTTGCCCGTAAACTGATAACTCATACAGGCATTGTGGTTACGCCCGGAAGCGGATTCGGTACATACGGGGAAGGGTATATCCGTTTCGCGCTTACAATACCCGAGGAATCCATTTACCAGGCAATAGGAAGGCTGGAGCAGAAAGAGCTTTTCAGACATAAAATAAAGGCATGGCTGAAAAAGGGAGTTGAATGAAAGGCAGACTTGTACTGAAGAACATAATACTCCGGCTTAAGCTCGGGGCTGATGATCGCGAGAAAATATCTTTCAGGGATGTCCCTGTCACTGTATCCTGGAGCGGTAGAATTTCCAGCGGCCTTTCGGTGGATTACGCTGAAGTATGCAAAACTCTGGTGAAGTTTGATGAGAGGGAATACGATTACATTGAGGATCTGGCAGCCGATATTCTTGGAGTGCTGCGGATGGAGTATCCTGATGGCCACTGGGAAGTGACCGTTACTAAACCCTTTCCGCCGGTTTCTCCGAAAATAGAATTCGCTTCATTCACTGTTGAGGGAGGTTTGGATGCCTGAGTTTGCTCTTGGAATGGGCAGCAACCTGGGAAACAGGATTAATAACCTTGTCGAAGGTATTCGTTATCTGCTCTCGAGATCCTGCATGGGCAGATTCAGATTATCCGGGGTCTACGAGACACCACCTTTAGAAGGAGTTGAAGGGGGTGATTTTCTGAACTCTGTTTTTATCGGCAATTTCTATGGATCTGAAACTGAACTGCTTGCGAACTGCAGGGAGGCTGAGATCCTGATGGGCTCCAGAGTAAGGAAGGATAATTCCGCACGAACACTGGATATAGACCTCTTGTTCTTTGGAGATGTAAAACGGAATGACGAAGAACTGACTCTGCCTCATCCGGGAATACAGAATAGACGGTTTGTGCTGAAACCGCTTTCCGATGTCTGGTCCGGTAAGATTCCGGGATTGAAATCCACACCCGGGGAATTGCTTGTAAATTGTTCCGATAAGACCGGTATCCGGAGTGTCTGTGAGGTGCCTTCAGGAGGTTGCTTCTGGGAGGTGCCCACTGAAACCTGATCTTGGATATGTGGTTGTTGAAGGCCCCATTGGAGTGGGCAAAACAACTGTCTGCAATCTGCTGGCATCCAGCTGGAACGCCGGAACGATCCTTGAAGAGGTGGAAGAAAATCCATTTCTTCCGAGGTTTTACAGGAACAGGAAAGCCTGGGCATTTCAGACTCAGCTCTTCTTCATGCTCAGCCGTTACAGGCAGCAGCAGAAGCTGGCGCAGCTCGACCTGTTCAGAAAGAAATTCGTTGCTGATTACATGTTTGCAAAGGACAGGATATTTGCCTCTATCAACCTAAAGGATGATGAATTCGTCCTTTACGAGAAACTGTCCGCAGTGCTGGTATGTGATATTCCCCAGCCTGACCTTGTGATATACCTTCAGGGTTCCTGCGATTCTCTTTTCAGAAGAATTTCCAGCCGCGGAAGATCCTTTGAAAACGATGTAAGCCGCTCCTACCTTGAGAAGCTGACTGATGCCTATAACGATTATTTCTTCAGAGCAAGAAAACACCCTACGCTTGTTGTCAATACAGATCATGCGGATTTCAGACACAAGGGAGAGGATTTCAATCAACTCCTTGAGGCGATTGAGAATCATTCAGGGGGTATCGAGAGCTTCGTCCCGAAACTTGGCGGCCGGAGATAAAGGGTATTACCGTTCTGCGGACTGCAGTGCAGGTTGGAAAGCTTGTAGAGCAGTGGCGCAGGGCCCGGATGAAGGTTGGATTGGTTCCCACAATGGGAGCGCTTCATCAGGGTCATCTAAGCCTTGTCTCACTTGCCCTCGGGGAAGCAGACAGGGTTATCGTCTCCATATTCGTGAATCCGTCTCAGTTCGGCCGGGGAGAGGACCTTTCGTCCTACCCCTCAAATTTTGATGAAGATTTGAAGAAGCTCGATGAAGCAGGAGTTCATTGTGTGTTCTTCCCATCCGTTGATGAGATTTATCCCGAAGGGTTCTCTACCTCGATTCATGTTTCCGGCCTTACTGATACCCTCTGCGGCAAGTACAGGCCCGAACATTTTGACGGGGTCGCAACCGTATGCTCGATTCTGATGAGCATAGTACGGCCTGATATCGCCGTCTTCGGAAGAAAGGATGCCCAGCAGCTTGCTGTCATCAGAAGAATGGTTGATGACCTCAGGCTCGGAGTCGAAATACATGCGGGAGATATAATAAGAGAACCCGATGGTCTGGCGATGAGTTCGAGGAACTCGTACCTCGATCCGGATGAGAGGAGACAGGCGCCTGTTATCCACAGTGGATTATCAAGGGCTGCGGTACTTGTTTCGAAGGGGGAAAGGGATACAGAACGGATTTGCGGCGCGGTACGGGAAGCCATCGCTGAAGCTTCTCTGGCGACTCTGCAGTATCTGGAACTCGTTGATCCTGACAGCATGAAGCCTGTTTCGAAGCTCACCACCCCCGCTCTTCTTGCAGTTGCTGTATATTTCGGTCATACGAGACTGATAGATAACGTGATCCTGAAACCCTGAAGGGTACAGAAGGAGGAAATGTTTTGCACAGGTGCTTTCTAGGGGCTAAGTTGCATAGAATGGTTGTAACAGAAGCCGATTTAAACTATGTAGGCTCTATAACCATCGATAGAGATCTTCTTGACATGTCAGGAATACTCCCCGGT
>Ga0164313_10004657_pt1 | contig 12173 bp, 9 predicted proteins | sample GuaBasSedimGuay4_FD_113735 | JGI IMG/M metagenome (GOLD analysis project Ga0164313, IMG submission 113735) | Subseafloor sediment microbial communities from Guaymas Basin, Gulf of California, Mexico - Guay4, Core 4569-4, 0-3 cm | ecosystem: Environmental > Aquatic > Marine > Hydrothermal vents >... | reverse complement strand
GCATCCGTGTTTCATCTTCCGGCACGCGACGAGGATACGCCGACCAGCAACGATGCAGCGGTTGTCGCGCCATCTCCCTACTGGGGTGATGAACGAATCTGGGACAGCAAGGCAAATGTACACAACCCGATGTTGGACCAGGATGGCAGGGTATGGCTGACTGCGAGAATTCGCGCGCCCGAAACACCGGACTTTTGCAGGGAAGGATCCGATCATCCTTCTGCAATGCTGTATCCGACACAACGCAACTCACGGCAACTTGCAGTTTACGATCCGTCATCCGGTGAATACGCATTTGTCGATACCTGTTTCAGTACGCATCATTTGCAATTCGCCTATGACGAGAACAATACACTTTGGACCAGCGGCGATCGCAATGTAGTTGGCTGGCTGGACACCAACAAGTTTTTGCAGACCGGGGACGCTGCTGCGTCACAAGGCTGGGCGCCACTGATCCTCGATACTAACGGCAACGGCAAGCAGGATGCATGGACGGAGCCCGGCGAGGTGGCCGACCCTGAACTCGACATGCGTGTGCCGAGAGGCTTTTACGCCGTTATGCCGGAACCGCGCGGCGATGCAATCTGGGGATCGAATGCTTTTGCCTATCCCGGTTCGATTACGCGTCTCGCTCCTGGCGACAATCCGCCACAGACGGCACTTGCTGAAACCTATGAGCCGCCGCTACCAGGATTCGGCGTGCGCGGTGCGGACATCGATAAAAATGGCGTTGTCTGGGTATCTCTGGGCAGCGGGCATCTTGGCGAATTCGATCGCCGCAAATGCACAGGGCCATTAAACGGACCGGACGCTACCGGCAAACATTGCCCGGAAGGATGGACGTTGCATGACCTGCCGGGGCCCGGATTTGCCGACCTGCCACAGTTCAGCGTCGAGTCCAGTTACTACACCTGGGTCGATCAGCACGATTCACTGGGGCTGGGCGAGGATGTGCCGATCGCGACCGGAAACCTTTTCGATGGTGTGCATGCGCTGGTTGACGACGAATTCGTCACGCTGCGAATTCCGTACCCGATGGGCCTGTATGCGAAAGGCCTGGAAGGCAGGATAGATGATCCGGGCGCGGGCTGGAAAGGGCGCGGCATCTGGGTTCCCAGCGGGGATCGGACACCATGGCTCAAAGAGGGCGGGCAGGGCAGCAAACCGTTGGTCGTGCATTTCCAGGTACGACCGGATTCACTGGCTAAATAAGCCCGGTCGGGAAAACCAGGCAGGAGGAACGGACTTTTTGGCATTACCAGAGGTCTTAACTATGCCGCCGCAGGTTCGTCGAAGCGTAAATTGCGGTTGATGTTTGACTTTTTATTAGTAAAGGTTCCTGGATGGTCAGGTTTTTTCGCAAAATCGTATTTTTTCTTTTGCTGGCGATTGTCGGGGTTGCTGCGGCGCAATCCCGTTGGAACCGGGAAGGGGAAATTTCGACGGACACAAAATCATACGCTGAATTTGCTTTTACCCGCATCATCTTCGAGTCCGGATATTCCACACTGCCCGGTCCCGGCAACAGAGCCTGGCGCGATTGGCCGGAATCTGACCACCATTTCATCAATGGTGTGAAACGACTGACAGCGGTGGATATTGAGGACAGCAGTCGAGCTATTTACCTGACCAGCGAGCAACTATTCGATCGGCCATGGATCTATGCGCTGGAAGTAGGGACCTGGCTGTTGTCGGAGGCAGAGATAAGCAATTTGCGAGAGTATTTATTGCGCGGCGGGTTCCTGGTCGTTGACGATTTTCATGGCTCCGTACAATGGGCCGGCTTCATGCGTTCGATGCAAAAAGTGTTTCCGGATCGACCCATTGTTGATGTGGATGAGCAAAGTGGTGTCATGAACATGCACTACAATGTTGACCAATCGAAACCGATACCGGGCATCATGGCGCTTCGTTATGGTGTTACCTGGGAACATGATGGCTACAAACCAACGTGGCGCGGCATTTATGATGACGAGGGCCGCCTGATGGTGATCATTAATTTCAACGTCGATCTCGGAGATGCCTGGGAGCTGGCCGATGAAGCCTGGTATCCCGAGGAATACACGGCACTGGCCTATCGCTATGGCATCAACTACGTTTTGTATTCGATGACGCATTGATGATTGGGCAGAAAACGGCTGGCCTGTTTGCCATGCTGGCGATCTGCGCTTGCGATACATCGTCTGTCAACGATGATTTTCGTGACCTAAATAAGAACGACCGTCTTGACGTCTACGAAGATTCGACCCGGCCAGTCGAATACAGGATCGATGATCTTCTCCTGCAAATGACCGTTGCCGAAAAGGCCGGCCTGATGTTTATCAACCGCGCCATCGTTAACGATGATGCATCACTCGCGTATGTCCCGGGATCAGGGCCCGAACGGCATTCCGCGATCGGCGCTATTGATCAGCGCAACATGAATCATTTTAATATCTGGGATATACCTGACGACGCTGCCGTGTTCGCGCAATGGCAAAACAATTTGCAGGAGTATGTTGCAGACAACACGCGTCTTGGAATTCCGGTGACGATCGCAACAGACCCCCGCCACCATTTCAGTACCAATATATTCGCATTCGATGCGCGTGGATTCAGCCAGTTTCCGGAAACGCTCGGACTGGCGGCAATAGGTGATATGAAACTGGTTGAACAGTTTGCTGGCATCGTCAGGCAAGAATACACAGCGGTCGGTTTTCGCCTTGCACTACACCCGCAGGTTGACCTGGCCACCGAACCGCGCTGGCCACGAATCAGTGGCGGATTTGGTGCGGACGCTGCGCTCAGTGCCGACATTGCCCGCGCTTATATTCGCGGCCTGCAGGGAGAGGAATTGTCGGCCACCAGCGTGGCCACGATGACCAAGCATTTCCCGGGAGGAGGCCCACAGAAAGAGGGGCTTGACCCGCATTTCGAATTTCAACAGGGGCAGATTTACCCGGGCGGAAACTTCAACTATCACCTGGTGCCGTTCGAAGCCGCGATTGATGCGGGAACGGCGGCGATCATGCCGTATTACGGCATCGCCAGAGATCAAACCGAGGAAAATGTTGCGATGGCATTTAACAAACAAATAATCACCGGTTTGCTGCGTGACAAGTACAATTATGATGGTGTTATTTGCACCGACTGGGGCGTACTCACTGACATTACGGTCGGCGACGGGGTGACGTGGCCAGCCAGGGCCTGGGGCGTGGAGCATCTCAGCAGGGCACAGCGTGTCAGGAAGGCGCTGGACGCCGGCATTGATCAATTCGGCGGCGAAACAGCGGCGGACCTGGTTGTTGAACTGGTCGAATCCGGGCAGGTATCCGAACAAAGAATTGATGTTTCAGCACGGCGTATCCTGCGGCAAAAATTCGCGTTGGGCATGTTCGATAACCCATTCGTTGATGTTTCACAAGTAGCGCAAAAAATAGGCACTAAAAAGGCCAGGAGACTTGGCCGGGATAGCCAGATGCGCGCCATGACGTTGCTGAAGAATGCACAACTCAATTCGACAGCGGCGTTACCGTTGAGCAAAGACGGCTTAACCGTTTACCTGGATGGATTGGATGCGACAGCGGTCTCCGGGTACGCAGCAGTTGCCAATACGCCGGAAGATGCCGATGTCGCAATTATTCGTATCAATACGCCATGGTATCCGGTTGAGACCGACAATCCGTTTGCACGGGGATTTCACCACGGCGATCTCGACTTCAAAGGATCGAGCAAAAAGGAAATTCTTGACCTGCTACAAGCGATCCCGACCGTTGTTGTCATTTACCTGGACCGACCGGCAGTTATTCCTGAAATTACATCTGCTGCATTAGCCGTAATCGCGGATTTTGGCGCCAGTGACAGCGCTGTGGCAGATGTTCTTTTTGGCGTGGCAACGCCGGAGGGAACATTACCGTTTGAGTTGCCATCATCGATGAATGCAGTACGTGATCAGCTCACAGATATGCAGGCTGACAGCAAAGCCCCGTTATTTGAACTCGGATATGGCCTGCGTTACGAGTAGCGGCTGGTTGTGACAATTGGCATCTGATATTACAGCTAGTGTCAGATTGAATCGGTATCAATGTCGGCTGTAACACTCGGTATCCACGCTTACAAATGCTACCGGGCTACCGGGGTCGGACCAGCACAACTCACTGGATTTGATATAAATTGCTCTTGCGATTTGGTCATTTACGCTCTTAAACAACGGTTTTCGCTATCAACAAGCACAATTAGTGAAGTCGCAGATCAACTAGCAACTCTTGGGAGAATGAATCGTTAATCGTCTATTTCGATAGTGAAATGACCGATTTAAGGGCGAGAAAAGATACAATTTCTTACCAAATTCTACTGGAATTAGCAGCTTGCGCTGGTCCGACTCCGCAGACAGTAGCGGCTTGCGCTGGTCCGACTCCGCAGACAGTCTGAGCCACTATCCCCGCGACTCTCTCATAACCGGGATTCGAGCGATCCCTGTTCGTACCGATAAATTGCGTCCAGTGAAATAGCGATGGCGTCTTCCCAGGATCTTATCAGCGGCTTGTTCTCGTCCTCGTAGACGACATCCGCCGTCACGAGATTTCCTGATACACCACAGATCATCGCCGCTTTCAGGCCTCTCATGTGTGCAATCGTGAAAATTGCGGACGCCTCCATTTCGACATTGACGAGCTTGTGCTCGGAGAGCATCTGGATATGTTCCGGCGTCTCCCCATAGAACGCATCGTCACTGGCGCTGATGCCGACATGCAACCCAAAATCCCTCTCCCCGCGCAACTCGATTGCTGATTCTATCAGCGCGTTAGTCAAAAAGTGATCCGCGACGGCCGGAAAGCCCGCCTTGGCATAGAAAGACGACGTGCCATCGTTTCTCATCGACGCCGTGTTGATCACGACATCGCCTATTTTCACGTCCGGCTGCAACCCACCAGTACTACCGACCCGGATGAAATGGGTCGCGCCGACATTGGCGAGTTCCTCGACGGCAATTGCCGCAGAGGGGCAGCCTATACCAGTAGAAGTAGCGCTGACGGGAATACCTCTGTACGTTCCGCTAACGGTGCGATATTCACGATGAAACACGACTTCCTTCGCATCATCCAACTGCCTTGCAATACGAAGAACGCGGTCCGGATCACCCGGCAGAAGCACATATTTTCCAACATCACCAGGCCGCAACCGCAAATGATATTGCAGCTTGCCTTTGGTTATTTCCGACTTATCCAGCATTGCCATGCATTCCTCCTGCAGCAGATATCTGTATCGAGTTACCGGTCAGGCCGGCAAAGCCTGAATTCGTTTCTTCTGAATCAGAATGGTCAGCCTAAGTATGGGCGAGCAGAATGTCCCTGATGATCTGTCCGACAATTATGTCCTGCCCATCTTCCATAACGGTAGCTGAAAGCTGAATCCTGCCTGCAGAAAAAAAGAACAGTCGAATTTCAACCGCCGGTGTATGTTCGCGCAGCGCGTCAACCAGTGCCTGACGGTCCAACTTAACAACATCGCCATCCCAGTCAATGTCCAGGTAGAGTTCATTGGCGTGTCCTTCCGAGACGAAGACCCGGGTGTTGACGCTCGGCACATCTGCGAGTTGCTCGACTATGTTGGCAAATCGCTCACGTTTGTAGGAGAAGTCGGCCTCATCGCCAATGCCAAGGCCGGTCTCGATCGCGACCAGCATGCCGAGATACTCTTCAGCAGAAACCTTCATGCCACGCCCGATCGAGAGGTCGTTTGGTGCGCTATGCCGCCTGGCGAAGCGAATCAGGTCCTTTCGACCCAGCAACAGTCCGGCGCTGTACGGTCCGCGTAATCCCTTGCCGCCGGAATAACAAATCAAATCGAAACCCTCACCGACTCCATCAATTACGTTGCTCGCGGGTGGTGTCGTTGTCGCCGCATCGCAAAAACAGGGAATACCAAGTTCTTTCGCCAGCGCAATATAGCGATCGGCGGGAATATCGTCACCATTTCGTGTGGGCTTCAGGAAAAACATCATTGCCGTCTTGTTATTTGTTACACGACGAACATCCTGTTCGGTTTCCACCTCAACCAGGCTGGCCCCTGGCACGGTGAGCGCCCTGTCATAGGTATAACGATGCTTTTTCTGAATCACTACTTCATTTTTCATGCCGCTCGTATCCGGCAACTGGCGCATTTTGTCTTCGTCATCCAGCGTCATGCACGCAGCCGTGCCAAGCACAATAGAGGCGGTTGCACCAGAAGTAACCATCGCCGCCTCACTACCAACCAAAGCAGATATACGTTCGCCAACCGCCGTGTGTAATTGCGCCATTTTTACTTTTCGGGTTACCGCATAGCGCATCGCATCAACAACTTCAGTGCGCATTCTGGCACCACCCAGTGCAGAGTAAGCGCCTGCGGCGTTGATAATCGGCTTCACGCCCAGTTCTTTGAAATAATCTCTGCCCGATGCACTAAGGATTGCCGTAGATTTCTCAGCGCGAACATCGACGCTACCGAGGAAACTCAGCGGAAGTATGCCGGCCAGACTTTTCAGAAATGTGCGTCTTCTTGCCATGGTCTTGATGTCGAATTACGCCACAGTATCAGGCGCTCATTAACAGTATCTCCTTCACTTTTGCGGTCACAATCTTCGCTTCGTCCTTGCTGAGCATCGCCGCAGTCAGGTCAAGACGGCCATCCGACAAAAACAATGCCCTGATTTCGATCGTCGGTTCTCCATCTCGCAGCGCCTGCTTCATCTCTGCCACTGTAATTTTGTATTGCGACGTATCCCAGTGAACACTAATGAACGGTTCACGCGCTTCGGCTCCGGGCACATGCGATTGCGTCGTAACCCCTGGCAGCAATGACAGCTCACTACCCATTTCGCTGACGATGTCCAGTTGACGTTGATATTCAGACTGCTCATCAAATTTCAGGCTGGTCTCAACTGCAACCAACATGCCGAGATACTCCTCAGCAGACACTTTCATGCTTCTGCCGTAAGCGCGATGATTGGGGGAGCTGTTTTGCCGTGCGTAGCGAATCAGGTCTTTCCTGCCTAGCAGAAGTCCGGCACTGTACGGCCCACGCAAACCCTTGCCACCGGAGTAACAGATCAGATCAAAACCAAGGCTGACGGTATTGGTGATGTTCGCAACCGGCGGTACGGTCGTTGCGGCATCACACATAATAGGAATATTACTTTCCCTGGCCAGTGCTATATATTCCCCCGCTTCGAGCCTGAGGTTCTCCGGGCGATTCTGCAGGTAGAACATCATCGCTGTTCTCGGATTGATGGCAGCGCGAATGTCTTCAGCCGTTTCTACTTCGACCAGCGTAGCACCGGGTGCCCTGATCGAACGATCGTACAAGTAACGCTGGCTCTGCAGAATAATAACTTCTGCCGGCATACCGGATGCGTCCGGCAGTCGCTCCATTTTTTCCTCATCACCCATGGTCATGCAGGCGGCGGTGCCCAGAATGATGGCACTGGTGGCGCCAGACGTAACCATCGCGGCTTCGGCTTGCATCAGTTCAGCTATGCGCTTGCCAACAGCGTCATGCAATTCTGACATGCGCGCCTTGTTCCTGATCGCATAATCCATCGCATCAACGACTTCGGGCCACATAACAGCACCGCCAAGTGATGAATACGGCCCGACTGCATTAATGAATGGTCGAACATGCAATTCAGAAAAATAGTCGGGCGTAGCCGGCTGCGTTGCTTCGGTCGCGGCTGTTGCAGTCGACCGGAAATAACTGAACGGCGCGAGGGCACCCAGCCCTGCAAGAAAATGGCGTCTGTTTGCTTTCATCAATAACCGTTTTTTGAATCCGGATGGTGCATAGTGAAAGAATAGACTATTTTTCGTGTACCGCAGTAGCCAGCTCTTTCGCCTGTCATTCTCTGCGTAACGAAAATCTATATGCGTTTCCGACGTCGAAGGAAATCTCGTCAACAGCATTTATTTGCGAGAGTTTTACGCAAATTAGCGATACGCTACGCACAGTCTAAGCAAGGGTCATGTTTTTGCGCAGACGCAAATTAAAAGCATTACTGATTTTGGGCGTGTTGTTTACGGCAGTGAACGCCAATGCACAGGCAGAAATCGACGACAGCAAGAGCTTGCGTGCCGTACGCACGGACGTCATCCTGGTACTGGACGGGCGTTTTCTTGCCAAATCCTGTTGGCATTAGCGGCTTGCGCTGGTCCGACCCCGCAGAGGCCGTAGAGGACTTTGCAATTAAGGGGTGCCCGATCAGCATGCGGGCGCAGGAAAATACGATGAACAGGAGGTACAACACAGATGATCGAGGGAAAATGTCTCTGCGGCAGGATTCAATATGCGGTTGAAGGCGATATTGGCGAAGTAAGCCACTGTCATTGTTCTATGTGCCAGCGAATACATGGCGCAGCATTCGGTACCTATGGCGCTGTCCCACGGAAAAATTTTCGTTGGCTGTCCGGGTCCGACCTCGTTCAGGTTTATCAATCGTCGGCCTCGATGGACAGAACGTTTTGCAGCGTCTGCGGTTCAACGTTGCAGGCGTTTCTCAATACAGAGCCCGACGTGCTTTACCTGGCGTTGGGTACTACAAACGGTGACCCAAAGTGTCGGCCCTCTTTTCACATTTTCGTTGGATCGAAGGCACCCTGGTACGAAATCACGGATGATCTGCCGCAACATGAAACGTGGTCCTATACGGAGTAACTCGCTACAGTTGGGTCATCAGGCCAATCATTACGTTGCAGGGAATAAACGATGAACAGGAGAGGCAGCATGCGGCGAGGAAGGCAGGCGCGCAGAGAAAGTCCACCACAACAGTCGGCGGTTGCGCCCGGGCTGTCGGGCGGTACTTACAAGCCACTGACTGATGCGGAGATTCAAAGTATTCATCATGCTGTACTCGATGTACTGGAAAACATCGGTATGGCCGATCCGATTCCGGTATTAAAGGAACACGCACTCAAGAAAGGCTGCAAGATTGATAAGCACGGCCGGCTCTGTTTCCCCCGGGCACTCGTAGAAGACATCATCGCCGAAACCGCTCACGAGCTGAGGTTCTGTGGACGCGAGCCGCGCTTTGATCTGCATCTCGGCGATCAACGTGTGCATACTTACGGTGGTGGTGAGGCCGTAACAATGCTGGACGTTGGTGCAACCACTTATCGACCCTCCACATTACTGGATGTCTATGATGTCGCGCGACTGGTGGACAGGCTCGACAATATCCACGCATTCTCTCGCCTGATCGTCGCAACCGACATGAACAACCGGCTCGAATGCGATATCAATACCGCTTATGCGAGTGTCGCTGGCACCGCAAAGCACACGGCCCTGACTTTCGGCGATGCGAAGAATGTAGAACCGACGCTCGAGATGCTCTACATGATCGCTGGTGGCAAGAAAAACTTTCACGAGCGACCTTTTTGCCATGGCGGTGGCTGCCCGGTCATATCGCCGCTTCGCTATGGCGCGGATAACGCTGAAGTTTGCATCGAATCAACCAAATTCGGCGCCCCGGTCTGGATTGTAGTTGCGCCCCAGGCGGGCGCGACGGCACCCGCAGCACTGGCCGGCACTGTAGTCCAGGTTATGGCAGAGGCACTGGCAAGCCTGCTGATGATCAACCTGGTGGTGCCGAAATATCCGGTTATTGTGGGGCCGTGGCCATTCGTCTCCGACCTGCGCAGCGGCAGTTTCACCGGCGGTGGCGGCGAAGAGGCACTGGTCAGTGCCGCAGCAGCACAGGTCACCAATTTCTACGGGCTGGTGAGCTCCGTTGGCGCCGGCATGAGCGATGCCAAGTTACCCGACAATCAGGCTGGCTACGAGAAGGCAATCGCGGTCACTCTGGCGGCGCTAAGTGGCTGCAATAATGTCTCGGAATCGGCTGGCATGATGGGTAGTCTGATGGGCCTGTCGATGGAGTCGCTCGTGATTGATAACGACATGCTGGGGACGGTGTTACGCACCGTGCGCGGTATTGAAGTCAACGAGCAAACGCTTTCAGTGGAAGTCATCGAGAGTGCCGTTCGGGGAGAGGGGCATTTCCTGCGGCAGGCCCAGACCCTCGAACTCATGCGATCCGAGTACGAGTATCCCGATCTTGCGGACCGCCTGCCACCGAACCAGTGGCAGGAGGGCGGGTCACTGGATATTCGTGAGCAGGCCGCTACCCGCGTCAGGGAAATAATGTCTTCACATTACCCGGAGTATATCGATGCGGCGATCGACCAGAAGGTCCGCGATCGATTTCCCATTGAGATCAGGCAGGCTGACATGCAAAAGGACAATGGTCGCTGGTAAGCAGTTGGCTACGCCCGCGCAAGCTCGTTCCATATAATGAAATCTATTTCATATTGTGGATTTTCCTCTGGTTCCGGAAGCAGCCGATCCGTTAAAATTCCTAATTATTTCGAAGATTCATGCGTCATCTGTCCGACGCATCTCCGAACTAACCAGTCAGAAGACATTGCAGGAGGCGAGCATCTCTCGACAACGGCAGAAATCAGGTCGTACCAGGCGCGGGGGCGGTAGCGCTACGCGCCGTGCTGCCAGGACCAACGGTCCGGCGTCTGGCGCTGTACATCCAGGTCTGCCCGGGGGCAACTATCGGCCTTTGAGCGACGCCGATATACAGCGGATTCACGCGACCGCGCTCGATATTCTCGAAAACATCGGAATCGGCGACCCAATAGCGGAGATTCTGCATCATGTGCTGCCTAAAGGATGCGTTCTTGGCGACGACAATCGCCTGCGTTTTCCGCGTGCGCTGGTTGAAGACCTCATCGCCCAATCAGCCAACGAGTACCCGCTTTTTGCGCCGGATCCAAAACACGATCTTACGGTCCGGGGACAAGACGTTCTTTTTTGCACATCGGGTGAAGCGGTCACGATTCTCGATTACGAAACACAGAAATTTCGACCGACCAGGCTCACCGACTTGTATGATGCGGCGCGGCTGGCCGATCAGCTCGAGCACATTCACAGTTTTGGCCAGCCGTTTATCGCGGCGGAATACAGCGAAAATGTTTTTGTTCACGATATAAACATCGCGTACGCGGAGCTCGCGGGTACCAGCAAGTCGTTTGCGCTGGGTATTGCCGAGGTCGATCACATCGAGCCGATAATCTCCCTCTTCGACGCGTACCTCGGCGAGGATGGCGGCTTCCTGAAACGGCCGTTTTGCACGTTTGGCGGTTGTCCAATTGTGTCGCCGCTGCGCTTTGGCAAAGATAATGCCGAGGTTCTCGTCAAGATTGCAGAACTCGGGCTTGTGGCGGATATTGCAGTCGCGCCACAAGCGGGTGCGACATCACCCGCAGCGCTTGCGGGCACCCTGGTGCAGTGCTTTGCAGAGACCCTGGCCTGCCTCGCGATCGTAAACCTCATCCGGCCAGGTGCGGCAATCAACTTTGGCATGTGGCCATTTATCTCGGATTTGCGAACCGGCGCATTTTCAGGAGGTAGTGGCGAGGAAGCACTGATTACCGCCGCGACCGTACAACTGTGTAATCACTACGGATTTACGACCAGTGTCGGCGCCGGCATGACAGATGCGAAAACGATGGATGTGCAGGCAGGCTATGAAAAGGCGATCACGGTTACGACCGCTGCCCTTGCTGGCGCGAATTTGCTCGCTGCGTATCCGGGAATCGTCGGCAGTCTCATCGGCCAGTCATTCGAGGGCATGATCATCGACAATGACATGATCGGCAACATTCAACGGGTGCTGCGCGGCATCGAGGTAACGGATGAGACCTTGTCGTATGACATTATTAACGAAACGGTATTTGGCGCAGGCCATTACCTTGGAAGTCAACAGACGCTTGAGCTGATGCAGAGCGAATACCTCTATCCGGAAGTTGCAGACCGGCTCACACCGGGCGCCTGGGAAGAGATGGGCTGCAAGACGCTCTATGAACAGGCTCATGAGCAAGTCGGGGAAATGTTGGCGAGCCATTACCCGACTTATATTGACCCGGCGGCTGACAAGAGAATCCGCGATCGCTTTCCAATACAGCTCAAAGCCGAAGATATGAGGCCCGGTAACGGACGATGGTAAACACAGGAAATGTGCTTCGGCTTGCAGCCGTTAAGCATATTTTCCGAATTTCTTAATCACAGTGGAAATTGCATATGTCGCAGGAAATTGAGGAAAACGAAGATATTGTTCTGGCGGAGCTTTCCGATAGCGAGCTCACCGAGCAAAT